>Ga0193963_1000242_pt1 | contig 28877 bp, 46 predicted proteins | sample FB_6_MG_FD_140359 | JGI IMG/M metagenome (GOLD analysis project Ga0193963, IMG submission 140359) | Microbial mat bacterial communities from the Broadkill River, Lewes, Delaware, United States - FB_6_MG | ecosystem: Environmental > Aquatic > Freshwater > River > Microbial mats | place: USA...
GATTCCTCAGAAAAAGCAGTGGAGTTGATTAAAGAATGGCTAGCTCAAGCAAACGAAAAGGTTCAGTAAAGACGGTTGAATGGTGGAAACACCTTAGATGGCGTAAGCGAGACCAAAACAAGCGCGTCAGGTCTGATGGGAAAACGCAGATAGATAGCGGCGTTCGAGAGGATGCGGAAATAGATAATCAGGATAGGGCTTGATGATCCCATTGCCACGCGACTGATTCACTGATACAATACGGTCTTGCAGGAGATGTATTAATGACCGATTACACAATTGAGGACATGCTAGACCGTGTCGATATAGTTGACATGGCGGCGAATGTCTACGGATTAGATTTAAAAAAGAAAGGCGTTGAATATGAATCGTTATGCTGCTTTCATAAAGAAAAGACGCCTAGCTTAACATTCACGCAGACCAACCAGACGTACTATTGCTTTGGATGCGGCGCTGGCGGCAATGCTTACAACTTCATTAAAGATCATGAGCAACTGTCAGACAAAGAAACGGTTAAGCGATTGAAGCAGATTGCGGGTATCGCTGATGACGATGGTAGGGCTATTGAGAAACCAGAGCCTCGCACTGTGGTAAAACAGCACAACCCGCTCGATGACTGGGATCATGTATTCCCTGTGCCGGTTCACGCGCCTAAGTTGATCCAAGGCGGAAAAGCTACTGCGTTTAACCCGAAAGTCAACGCGACTAAAACATATACGCCGGAAGCTGATGGTGTTTATGCTTATCGTGACGCGCACGGTAATCTATTGGGCGCTATCCTTCGTTGTATTTTCAGTGACGGTAAAAAACAGTTCCTACCTGTCACGTATTGCGTGAATAAAATCACCGGTGAAGAGTCGTGGATTCTTAAGGGCTTTGATGATAATCGACCGATTTACCTACTCGATACGCTAAAAGGGCATGACGAGGTTTTAGTCGTTGAGGGCGAGAAATGCGCCAAAGCTGCTAGCATTGACATCGGGCATGCCTACGACGTTGTTTCGTGGATGGGCGGAACTAAGGCGATTGATAAGACTGACTGGTCGCCGCTGTACGGCATGAAAGTCACGCTCTGGGCCGATAACGATATTCAGGTTTACAAACGAGGTGCTAACGAGGGAAAAGTCAAGCCACAGGATGAACAGAATGGCAGAATGGCTATGATATGGCTTAAGAAACATCTTGAAGCGAACGGGTGCACAGTTACGCTGCTAGATCAGCCGATTGGTAAACCTGACAATTGGGATTGCTCTGACGCGAAGGAAGAGGGTTACGATCTGATTCAATATATCGCTGACCACACACCAGAGCCTGAGCAGTATAGCGATGATGAAGAACACGACCAGCCTCAGCAAAAGCTTGACATTGCACCGCAGGGTTATGACGAAGGCCGCTTCTACTACTATAGCCGGTTTACAAAGCAAATCAAGATGTTACGTGACCGCGACCATACGAAAAACTCGCTGTTAGGAATCGCACCACTTGAGTGGTGGAAAAGCGGGTTTCAGAACAGTAAGGACGGCGTAGACTGGGACGCTGCTACATCGTGGATGATGAATGCGTGCCGTGTCGTTGGTATATTCAATAAGCGCCGTATTCGCGGCCGTGGTTGTTGGATGGATGATGGGCGTTTTGTGATGCACTTGGGTGACCGTTTGGTCGTTGATAACACTACAGTAGATATTGGCGGTATACGCTCTAACTACCTGTACCAAGCGGCTGAGCGCAAGAAAGCGCCATCTAACCCGCTAGGACAAGAAGAGGCTAAGGGGCTGCTAGAAGCAGCAAAGGCTTTTGACTGGGATATGCCAGCAAGCGCGGCGCTGTTGGCTGGTTTCTGCGTATTAGCTCCAATATGCGGGATGCTCGAATGGCGTCCGCATCTATGGATCAATGGTGGTTCTGGTTCGGGTAAGTCGACTGTTACCAAATCCTTCACTCGTAAACTAATCGGCGACATGGGCGTATACATCACGCTTAACTCATCTGTGGCTGGGCTTAGGCAGACGCTAAAGAGTGACGCATTCCCAGTCATGGTGGAGGAGTTTGACCCAAAGAACAAGAGCACTAACGACAAAGCGCAGGAATATTTCGACATGATGCGCGACTCGTCTGACGACACGGAAAACCCAGTACTTCGCGGGAACCCGAGCGGCGAGGTTATGGAGTACAGCAGTAACTCGATGTTCTACCTCGTAGGCGTTCAGGTGTGTACGACAGAGCAAGCGGTACTCAACAGAACGGCTATTCTTTCACTACGATCAAGGCCGGACAAGACGGCACAGCAGAAGGCGAGGAATAAAGAAAACTGGGGCCAAATTCAGAGCACAATCTACGAGAAAATAGACACGATTGACGACGTAGCAAGTCGTCTACTAGCTCGCACTATCGGCATGATTGATATTATCAGAGATAATATTAAAACGTTCCGTAGCGCAGCCAATACGCACTTTGGTAACGCTCGATACGCTGATCAGTACGGCACGTTACTGGCTGGCTCATACTCTTTGGTTTCTGATTGTCGCGTAACAGAAGAGGTTGCACTTAACTACATTAAGGTATATGATTGGTCTGTCTATACTGAGGATTCAGACGATGATGAGTCAATGCTGGCATTGAGTAGTATTATGCAGATTAGGATAACAATTGAAGGGCCGTTATCGAAAAGAAGCATAACAATAGCTGAGGCTATAGATAGAGTAAGAAATCTAGAGGATGGTTATACAGAAGATCATCTTGAGCTAAAGCGTAATGGTATTTTATGCAAAGATAATTATTTTGTTATTGCAAATAAATCAGAGGCTTTGGCGAAAAAGCTAGAGGGTAAGCCGTGGGGCCAACAGTGGAACCGCTACTTAAAACGAATAATTACACAGTCGGGAGATCACGTAAAAAGCACAGACAATCCTATAAGATTCGGTGCTATGTCTCAGCGAGGTATGGAGATACCGTACAGCGTTGTTTTTGGTGAAGATGACTATTTGGGGTGATTTATGACGGTCTATTACTTTATAGCGCTCATTCTTTTTTCAGTGCAGTGTTATATTTTTGGTTTGTGTATTGCAAATAACAAAAACCCTATAACCCAGTATTATGGGCTCGTTGTGTGGATGGCACCCGTAATATATTACTTGTACGTGCTTGATAAAATAGGAGTTTAACTGTGTCTGATTTACTACAAAAATACAACGAATACGAAAGCGCACGATCAGAACTTATTGCTGATATGCGGAAATTGAGGAATGAGATTTCGGAGTATATTGTCGACAACGACTTAGAATGTGAAATTAATTGCGGTGCGTTTGATGGCAAGTATGATTCATCTCCCAATGATGACTCGTTTCATATCAGTATTCTAGGCGGGAATGTTTTTTTTCATTTTAGCAAACCAGACCCATATGATGACTACGAATACACATGGTCATTCACTTATCAACCAAACTGGGAAGGATTATCCGTTGAAGAGATAGTACAAGACATTGTAAAACAATCTAAAGAGCTGTTTGATTCGCAAAGGAAACGGGCAATTGATGAAGTCAAGTTTCGAGCTGAAGAGTTGGGAATTAGTGTTAGTGAGGGGAGTAAATGAAGTTCGGTCTAATTGACGGAAAGTGGAACGTTTGCGGTATAATTCACTGCGTCATCAAGTACGAAAATCTTGAAGAGTCAATAGTAGACTGTTATTCAGATGAGCTAGAAGCAGAAAAAAGAATGCTTCGAGAAGAGCTAAAACGAATAGATGACGTTGAACGCGGTGGCGTTAGCTTTTATATTAACAGTGTAGATGTTAGAGGGGATCGGTGGTGTACAAATCAGAAGTAAAAGGCAAGTGCGGGATTGTTGCTCGTGTTGTTGCTGACAGTGTTAGCGAAGGCGGTACTAGAATCACAACGTTCGAGCTTGAATATCCTAGATTCATTCATTCAGAGCTAATGACGCATCGAATGCTAAGTCGTAATGCAATGAGCAGTCGAGCGGTTCCGATCAGTAAAATGATTGATCAGGTTATGAAAAAACCAGCGACGCCTATTCATTGGGGTAAAAACAAACCGGGTATGCAAGCTAATGAGGAATTAACCGGATCATCGTTATCATACGCAAAAGCAAACTGGAATCATGCTGCTGTTTGCGCTGCTGGTATAGCTAGAACGCTGCTAGCTGGCGGCGCACATAAGCAGATTGTCAACCGTATTTTAGAGCCGTTTCAGATGATGAAAACGGTTGTAACTGCTACGGAGTGGAACAACTATTTTTATCTTCGCGACCATGAAGACGCGCAACCGGAGATTGCAGAGCTGGCTAAGTGTATGAAGTCCGCTATGGATAAAAGCGAGCCTATGCTTTTGCATGACGGCGAGTGGCACATGCCTTACATTAACACTGACCGCGATAGCGACGGCGAAATCAGATACACAACTGAAGATGTCGACTTTGGTAGCGATCCAGAAAACGCATTGAAAGCGTCTGCATCATGTTGCGCACAAGTTAGTTATCGTGTACTTGACTTCGACTTAGACAAAGCGCTTGATATTTATGACCGGCTTGTAAACAGTAAGCCTGTTCATGCTTCACCGTTTGAGCATCAAGCAAAGCCTATTGATAGTAGTGAAGAAGGCGTTACTCATGTTGACGTTAATTACGATATGTGGTCTGGAAACTTTAAATACTGGGTTCAGTATAGGCAGTTGATTAAAGACAACTACGTTTCAGGCTAACACGCCCACCCATGCTATACTCTAACGACCATCATCAACAGAGTATCAGAAATGGAACTCAAACTGCACAGACTAAATACCGACGGTGACTCAACCGTTGGTATTCTCCATCTCGATAGCAAGTTTAATTGCTACACTATCGAAGACGAAGCGCGCAAAATCAAGATTAAAGGCGAAACTCGAATACCGGCTGATCGATATGAGATCAAGCATCGTGAGGTACTATCTGATATGACTGTTCGCTATCGTGAGCGTTATAGATGGTTCAAATGGCACTTAGAGCTTCAAGATGTGCCGGGATTCGAGAATATCTATATCCACATTGGTAATGATGACGATGATACTGAGGGATGTATTCTCGTCGGCAATACTCAGAACAGCAATGTCGGTATGTTGAACGGATTTGTCGGCCAGAGTAGAAATGCTTTTCAGTCGCTATATGAGAAAGTATCTTTACGGTTAGACGGCGGCGAACGAGTGTTTATTACTATCGCAGATGAGGATTGGATTCATGGGTAAACACGCAAACAAACACAGAGACTATGATTTAGATTGTCAGCCAACTTTTATTAATAGAAAGAAGTTTGACTTAAAAGACCTTTGTTCATTTAGCCCGAAGTCAGAAAACCAAGCGACGTTTATCGAGTCATATTTAAATACTGATTGCGACACGTTCGGGCTATTCGGATATCCCGGAACAGGTAAGACATTTCTAGCTATCCGATGCGGCTTTGTTGATGTTCTAGATCACGATGTTCCAGAATATAACAAGTTAATAATCGTTCGTAGCGCAGTTGAAACAAGGGACACGGGTTTTAAGCCGGGAGATGAAACAGATAAAAATATGGTTTACGCAAAGCCGTATTATGGGCTGATGCAGGATGTGTTTAATTTGAATCACAAAAAGATATTTGAAAACCTGCTAGATATCGGCAAAGTTAAATTCGAGACGACATCAAACGAGCGCGGCGTTACATGGGATAATGCTATCGTCGTTATTGATGAAGTGCAGAATATGACTTACGGAGAAATTCGAACTATTTACAGCCGCGGCGGAAAGAATTGTAGATACATTATGTGCGGCGATGTTGGCCAGAATGATTTGGTTAAGAAGTCTAGCGATAAAAGCGGATTGAAAGACTGGATCAAGGTAATGGAAGGTATGGGGGATACGTCAATTACCGAGTTTTACTCGCTAGGCGACATTGTGCGATCAGGTCGAATAGAAAGAATGATTAAACGTGAAATAGAATTAGGTTTTGTTTGACACGTTGATTTTTATTTAGTAACATGGCCCTACAGTTTATAAATAACGTAGGGTTTTTTATGTGCAGTAACGAGGTGGCCAACACATGAACGAACTAGCACCGTATACAGCGCTCAAGCGCGCTGTAGATTCAGGGTCGGATACTGAAACAGTTAGAGCAGCTAATCAGTATGTAGAATTAATCGAAAAAGGGGCATACAATAAAACTACACCATTTACTCCATCGCAAGATGCAGTGATACGCATTATGTTCAACCGCTGCGAGCCGGAAGAGCTTACAGAGTGGCTTAATTGCTCAATGAGTCAGCTTATCACGCGAGCGCGGCAACTAAGCGCAACGAACCAAGAGGATGGCATGACGGCGCAGGATTTCCAGCTTATGGAAGCATGTCTTGATGACGGCATGAGTGTAGAAACGCTTTGCAGCACGTTCTATATCGAGCCGCCAGTTGAGACAGTGGCAATGAACAACATTCAACGAGCTAATGCTTATGATGCTGCGTATAAATTCAAATCTCAGGGTACGATGGTATGAAAACATTAGAGGATTATGCTATTGCTGCCATGGGTGCTCTGATATCAACTTACGACACAATGCCTTTTGAAAAAGTAGCTGAAGAGTCATTCGATATAGCAGAAGCTATGCAAAAAGAAGCGCGTCGTCGCAAAATAGAACAAAATAAAGAGGAAAGTAAATGAAATTCACAGTATCGCAGTCGGATCTATCATCATCAATGGCGTTTGTAACAAGCGCTGTTGAGTCAAAATCTACAACGCCAATTTTGCAGAATGTTTTGATTGTTGCGGATGAGGGAAAGCTAACAATCACGGGCACTAACTTAGAGATTGAGAAATCAGTAACTATTGAATCAACCGTTGGGCAGTCTGGAAGTATTACAGTCCCAGCGCGAAAGCTGCTAGATTTTGCTAAAAACGCTGATTCATCAAAAGACATATCATTAGAACTGAAAGGCGCAGAAGCTACGATCAAATCAGGCCGTAGCCGTTGGAAGCTGTCAACGCTACCAGCTAAGGACTTCCCAGAGTCAAACAGCATGGGCGATAATCCACAATCAATTAACGTTGATATTGCTGAATTGTCGCGAGGTATTAGCAAGGTATCACCTTCTATGGCTCAGCAAGATGTTCGCTACTACCTAAACGGTATGCTGTTTGATGTATCAGAGTCAGGATTAACTATCGTTGCTACAGACGGACATAGAATGTCAATGTACACGGTGGATGCTGATACTCATTTCGAGAAACAGTCAATCGTTCCTCGAACAGCTGTATCTGATATTTCAAAAATGATTAGCAAAGGCTTTGATGGCACCATTGAGGTGACAAGCAACTATTTGAAAGTTGAAACATCCTCTATGATGCTGAAAACCAAGCTCATTGATGGCAAGTACCCAGATTACAAACGAGTTATTCCGTCGAAATGCTGCGTTAGTGCTGAGATGTCAACGGTTGATCTAGTTAACGCAGTGAAGCGCGCCATGCCGCTGGCTAACCAGACATATAAGGGTATTAAACTATCATTCGATACTGAATCGCTTCGTATTACCGCATCGAACCAGCAACAAGAAGAGGCTTTCGAGGAAATTCCATGCAACATCGACGGCGACAACATGGATATAGGGTTTAATGGTGTTTATGTTCAAGACGCTATTAGTGGTATTGAGTCTGATTCAACTGTTATTCAATTATCAGACGGTTCTAGCTCTGCTCGCATTGACGAGGGCAAGTTTACTGCGGTTCTAATGCCAATGCGTCTATAACAATCAACGCGCCCTACGGTGCGCTTTAGGTGGTACGAATGACAACAATAGCATACAAAAACAATCAGATAGCGTATGATAGTCAGGCAACTAGAGGAGATACGATAGTAAACGTTGAGTTTGATAAAAAGATTGAAGCTGAAGGGTATAAGTTCTTTTTCTCTGGATCTACAACTCAGTTCGACACACTGATTGAGTTGTTTTTCAATGGACACAAAACAACGAAAATCGACGCTACAGCAGCATTTGTTATAACGCCAGAAAATGAGGTGCTGATTGCTGCTTTTGATGATGACGGGACTGTAATCTCAGATCAGGTGGTAAACGGGGAAATATACGCCATAGGCAGCGGTTCACTGTTTGCGATCGGCGCAATGGACTCAGGGTTGAGCGCGTATGATGCTGTATGTATTGCTGCTAAGCGCGACCCGTACACCGGCGGAACGATTAAGACTTATACGATAGGGTAATTATAAGCCGCCTTCGGGCGGTTTTTTGCTACAATACACTATTTACATCAGCGAGTTGAGACATGACAACAATTATACTTATGCTTTTTGCATTTCAAATCAAACACTTCATTGCAGATTACCCCCTGCAAAATACATATATGCTAGGAAAGTTTAAAGAGTATGGATGGGTTGCTCCATTGTCGGTCCACTGTGCGGTTCATTCTTTAATTACTTTTTTGATTTGTTCTTATTTTGGGTTTTATGTTGCTATTTTAGCAGCTTGTTTTGATTTTGTTATCCATTTTACAATGGATCGGATTAAAGCATCACCAAAGTTGTTAGGGAGATACAAACAAGACAATCCAAAATTTTGGTGGGCTCTTGGTTTTGACCAGATGGTTCATCACTTAACGCACTATTTAATAATCTTTGCCGTTGTGGGGATGGGTGCATGACAACACTATCACAAGAGATTTTCATGCTATCAGTGAGTCATGCTCACTATCGTAACCGTTACGGCGCGCACGTTGCTAATCAGGCGATTGAACGGATTGCTAAAGCTTATCCAGAGTCGCGGAACATATTGGTCGCTAACATCGAAAAGCTGCGCGAGGCTTACGACAATGACAATACGCCCACTAAGCGTAAGTTTCGTCGAGTCGTCGATGAAGTTGTTGATATGATCTATGAATATAGATTGCCGTTCTACGATGAGACGTTTCAGTATATCGACGAATCAATGATTGAGTTCAGCGAATACGAAGCGAAGTACAATCAAGAGAACATTTACAACAAAGCAGCTGAAGATACTTTCGATGGATTGCCTATCGTCCTTTTGTTTGCTGGCGTATCCGGCGCTGCGGTGTACGCTGCAACAATGAATAGCGAATTGTCGCTTGGCGGTAGGTTAAGCGGTACGCTGAATAACCTGCTAAAAGGTATTCCAGCATCAGAGCGTCAGCGGATGAAAGACTCGTTGCGGTCACTGTTCAACGGCAAAACAGCATCAAATCAGCAAATCATTCGTTCTATATTCAACAAGAAAAAGAACAATGCTGTTGAATCAATCAGTCGAAGCAGTATCGACTCGATAACTAGAACATCGGTTAATAGCGCAGGGAACCAAGCGGCTAGGCTAACAGCTCAGGCCAATGAAGACCTGATCCGCGGCTATCGCAATGTGGCAGTATTTGATAATCGCATCTCTGCTATATGTAAGTCGATAGCGCTGAAATACAAAGACACTGTTCTGCCGAACTACGACGACTTTCCACCGGTTCCAAGGCATTTGCGGTGCCGGTCAATGATTCAGCTAGTAATGAAACCGTGGGGCGAAGTGCTGGGAACCGGCAAGATAGGAATCAAGCAAGACAACGGAAAGATTAAATATTTTGCCGGCGCTAAGAAAGCAACTCCGGCGCAGATACAAGACACGCTAGAGAAAGAAGGCTTAACCAATCTACAGATAACACAATTCATGGAGCGACTGCGAGGAGAAACCAGCGAAACGACGCTAGCGGGATTTGTTGCAGAGCAAAAGCGGCGTGGCAATCGTGAATTTCTTGATTCGTTTTTCGATAGCAAAGAGCGCGCTCAGATGTATATTGACGGAAAATACACGGCTGATCAGTTGTTTGACTTAGAGTCACGAAAGCCTATGCCGTTGGAATTGTTGCGCTAAAAGCAGTTGACATCAATCAAGCACTAACGCATAATCCCTGTATCGTTAATATGGGGATTTTTATTTAAGGGGTATTTATGGGAAGTTATGAGGAATTTATTGCAAACAAGCGGCACTCTATAGGCAACTTTGGTTTCGAGCCGATTTGGATGCCGAATGATGCTTTTGATTTTCAGGAGTCAATCATTGCAAGGTCTGTAAACAAGGGTCGAATAGGTGTTTTTGCTGATACAGGTCTTGGAAAGACGCTAATTCAATTATCTATTGCTCAGAACGTGGTTGAAAAAACAAATAAGCGCGTATTGATTTTGACGCCGCTTGCAGTAGCATTTCAATTTCTGAACGAGTCTGATCGAATTGGCATATGTGACATAGTTCATAGTAAGGACGGTAAGCACAATAAGAAAATAGTTATATGTAACTACGAACGATTGCACTATTTAAACCCGAATGACTTTGAGTGTGTGATGCTTGATGAATCTAGCATTCTTAAGAATTTCGACGGAAAGATTAAGGCTGAAATTATAGCGTTTATCAAGCGCGTAAAGTATCGGGTCTTGTCAACTGCTACGCCGTCTCCTAACGATTTTATCGAGCTAGGCAACAGCTCAGAAGCGCTAGGATATATGGGATATATGGATATGCTTACGAAGTTCTTCAAAAGCAATCAAAATAGCGCAGACAGTAGGAATCGAAACATAGGTGAGAAATTCTACCTAAAGCCGCACGCAGAAAAAGACTTTTTTGCATGGGTTAACCAGTGGGCAATTATGGTTAAGCGTCCGTCTGATTTAGGGTTTAGTGATGAGCGCTATGTATTGCCTGAGTTGCACACCAACAAACATATTGTAAACAACAATAATATGTTCGAGGTAAACGGCCAGTCATCATTGTTTGTTATGCCTGCAACTAGATTAACTGAGGTGCGAGCTGAACAAAAAGCAACAGTAAAAGAACGCTGTGAGAAAGCGGTGGAGTTGGCTAGCGGTAAAACATCAGTGTATTGGTGTAATCTAAATGAAGAGAGTTCGTTACTAAAAGAGCTTGATGGAGACGCCGTAGAGATTAGGGGAGGGATGAGTATTGATAAAAAAGAGGAGTTGCTAATAGCGTTTGCTAATGGTGAGATAGATCGACTAATTACAAAGGCTAAGATGACGTCAATGGGACTTAATTGGCAGCATTGTAACCATACTGTTTATTTCCCGACTTACTCATATGAGCAATATTATCAAGCAATCCGCAGATTCTGGAGATTTGGACAGAAAAACGAGGTTACTTGCGACATGGTAATTAGCGAAGGACAGACAAGAGTTTTAGAAGCAATAGATCAAAAAACGCAAAAAGCTATTGAACTTTATGAAAATCTAGTTCAGAATGCAAATCGTGATTTTAGTCACACAGTTAAAGAATTCAACAAAGAAACAGTATTGCCGGGGTTTTTGAAATGAGTTACACAAAAGAACAGTTAATTACAGATCGTTATGGAATTTACAATAGCGATTGCATGGAAATTTTGCCAACGATTCCTGATAAGTCTGTCGATTTATCAATCTATAGCCCCCCGTTTGCTGGGCTGTATAACTATAGTTCAAGCGAGCGTGATTTTTCAAACTGTGAAAGCAAAGAGCAGTTTTTGGAACAGTATGATTTTTTGGTTTCAGAGATTGCTCGCGTTACAAAGCCCGGTCGAATCACCGCAGTTCACTGTACTGATGTGTTTGATAACTCTTGTTTTTTGTGGGACTTTCCGCACGAGATTATTAAAATTCATGCTAAATATGGTTTTCACTACAGAAACAGAATCACAGTATGGAAAGAGCCACTAAAAGTCAGAATGCGAACAATGGTTAAAAGCTTGATGCATAAGCTAATCGTTGAAGACTCTACGCAGTGCTTCACTGCAATGCCAGACTATGTTTTGATATTTACGCGCAACGGCGAAAACGAAGTACCGGTTACTCATTCGCGTGGCCTTACTCAGTATTTCGGCGATACGCCAATATTGCCCAACATTCTACAGGCGTTCAATAACGCAAATGACACGAAGTTTAATTCTGATGAGTTGTGGGAATATTTAAACAACACATTTCATGATCATCAAGACCCGAAAAGCAACAAGTTGTCGCACTACATCTGGCAGCGATACGCCTCCAGCGTATGGGATGATATTCGTATTGATAATGTATTACCATTTCGTGACTCGAAAGAAGAAGACGATGAGAAACACGTGCACCCATTGCAGCTAGACGTAATTGATCGACTTGTTGAGATGTACAGCAATCCTGATGAAATTGTATTAACTCCATTTATGGGCGTTGGTAGCGAAGTTTACAGCCCTGTTTCACTTGGACGAAAGGCTATTGGAGTGGAGCTAAAGGACAGTTATTTCAAACAAGCAAAAATCAATTTATCTTTATCTGAAAACCGATTCGAGAAGAAGTCGGAGCAAGCAAGCCTTCTGTGATACCATAGCCCCTTCATTGGGGCTTTTTTATGAGTTATACGTATGGATGAGATAGATTACGCACAAGAGCTAGAGCAATTGCAGCGCGACGAGGCAATCGGTAAGAGTCAAGACAAGATAAAGCACGAGCGCGAACGTCTGCAAATGATGCAAGAAAAAGGTATACATAATGCTTGCAAGTATTGTTCGGAACCGTTAGACTGTTACGACTACTCATTCTGCAAGCCGGAAAAAGACTGGTCTTGTAGCGAGGAGTTCTATAAAGAAAAGCGAGCCCTAGAGTCAGGGCGAACAGTGAGGGTGTAGGAATGGATGTGAGTAAGTTGGATTGCAAGTCTATTATAGAGAATGCGCCGGATGGGTGGGTTTATTATGATCATTTAGATTGTAGATATTTAAAGGTTATAAATGATTCTCACTTAAGCGTATGGGGAGATAATCTGTCATATTGGTCTCCTCCTATACCAATAGTTGATCTTATTAGTGATTACGGGATTGTTACTGGACGAATGGCAACCCGCGAAGAAATCGAGCAGTCTGCGGGAGTTGCGCCTGCCGTATCTGTTGACTCGCACTATCAGAAATACGTTTATCGAGTTAAGCTGTCTGATCAAGACGTTAAAAACGGTTTCCTAGATGTTAAACTCGACCCGTATCGGGTTGCCAGTGTTTGCGGCGTTGGTGGCGGAGCGCTTGAGCACTGTCTTAAAAAAGCCATGCGAGGAACCGACAAAGGGCATGATTTGCGCTATGTTTATAACGAGATAATCAAAGCCGCGATGCGTGGTATTGAAATGATTGATGAGGATTTGAAATGAAAGCAAGCGAATTGGATTGCAAGTCTATTATCAGGAATGCGCCTATCGGTTGGACGCACTACGAAATAAAAACATCAAAAAACTGGGTTCCCAACTATTATAATGACACAGAAAAAGATGCAAAAATCTGGGATTGGACTGAAGGGAGATGGAGCTATATTCCATCTATTCCTGAAAACGGTTCTATTATCGGCATGAAGCAAATAGAAAATCTATTCACTCGCGAAGAAATCGAAGAGCAAGCATACCCAGACTACGTAAAAACATATCTAAAGCGAGGCGGAATTAATAACGATAAGCTTTTGCTTGTTGATGACCGAGGTGCTGTGATTGGTAGGCAGATTGAAAACGTTTTGAATTTTGATTTAGAAAACCAGTCTGCCACGGTAACGATTGTGTTTGACGGCTTTTATGAGGATTTGAAATGAACAACTACATACAGCTAGCAATGCGCACCAACTCACCAACGGTAGGCACTTACAACGTGCCTCCTGATATTCTACATGCGGCGCTTGGATTGGCGGACGAGATTCAAGAGTATAGCGATGCACCTGACACGGTAAATATGATCGAAGAGCTATCAGATCTATGTTGGTTCACGGCGCTAGCGTGTAATGCGAGCGACATCGTAATGGACTACTCATGCAAATCCCCGCCGTCATTGTATGAGTCTGTTAATGCCTATATTTCAATGATTAAGCGATGGTACGCTTACGGCAAAGTGCCGACTCACGCTGAAACAGCAAACGATCTGTATCATGTTGCTAGTGCGATTCGAGTGGCGTGCGAAAAATGGGGATATACTATTGATGATGTTATGGAGATCAACATTAACAAGCTGTCAATACGTTATCCTGACAAATTCACGACAGAAAACGCTATTAATCGTGATATAATCGCAGAACGAGCAGAACTTGAACGTATGACGAGGTAGATCATGTCACTACTGCAAGACAAATGCGGCAAAACATCAGCAATGCGGGTTGGGTTAATGTCCAGTCTTGCAGTAGGTGCGATACTGTGTATCGGCGGATTGGTCGGGATTTTCACGGGTGCAGCAAATGCGATCGGTGCTATTAATGCTGGTGCTATGCTCATGGGCAGTAGCGGCTTCGCGAAAGCTGTGCAGTCGAAATACGAGGCTAAACATGTGGATTAGGTTGTTGCCGTATGCTGTCGTTGCTGGGCTGCTTGCGGCTGTTGGCTTCTGGGTTTATGGCTTAGGGTATAGCTCGTGCGAGGCTGATCATCTGAAAGCCGCTGAAGCAGCTAGACAAGCTCAATCAGAATTGTCAGACAAAGCAGACCAAGAAATCAAAGTCGAACGTTCCAAATCAGAAGCGAGGGTGAGAACAATCTATGTTGAAAAAGATGCCACTGGTTGCGGTGATTCTGCTCCTCCTGTCGGGGTGCTCAACTCATTACGTGACAGTGATTGATAAGCGATTGACAACGCCGTGCGATAAGCCTAAACTTGATGGCGAAACATGGCGAGACGTGGCAATACTTGCTGAGAGGCGCGGGTTGAGCATAGATGAGTGCAATATCAGGCTAAGAAAGATTCGCGGTGAATGATAATAATGTAGGAGAATATAAATGGAAAAATACATAAACGAAGACGGTAAAGTTGGCGTTTTAGTATCCGAAGGGCAGATATGGTCATTATATAGCGAAAAACCGTGGTTCTTTGCTATGGACAAAACGCTAATTGAAATGAAGTTAAATGATTTATGTAGGGATGATGTTATAGATTACATATCAAACTCCGTAGGGATTAACGATCACTACATGGGTGGGTGGAAAACGGCAAAGGTACATTGGGTAGACAAAGGAACTGTTTTTGTAATTGAAATGTTTGACGGCCACGAAATTCTAACACTTGCCTCAGATGTTTGCATGATAGCTTAATGTTATTACAGGATAATATAAAATGATTGAGTTTGTTACGGAAGGAAATAGTAAAAGTTTAACATTTAGTGATGTTGAAGATAATCAGTTTTTTGTTGATTTAGATGGGTTTCTTTGCCAGAAAATTGATCCAGATTCCTATACAATCGTCGCCGACAATGTTGGAAACCCTCATGGTGGTTATTTTGATGATGTTTTGGAAGAATCACCTATCAAAAAGGTTTTACCGAGGGTAACTAAGATTAGGTTTGGTTGAGGCTTATAGCCGGTTAATGTTAATTGCACAAGATGTTTTAAAATTTAGCTTGACTGTATTACAAATTGTGATATAATTCGTATTGTATAATTTGGATGCAACAAAACGGAATTCTCAATTAAAGACCCCTGTTGAGTTTCTGTTAAAAGACTTAGGTGCGCTAACACTCTAAGCAACGAGAACCTGCACTGCCTTCCCAGTGCGGGTTTTCACCATTAACCAGTAATGGTTGTTGGAATCTCGCTGTGAAGCGACATAGCACAGATAGTCCCTGTTTTATCTGTGACGGCTTGGAGTGCGCCAACACTCGCAAGCCACTTAGCCGACCTGAGGCGGCGCTGCTTTACCTCAGGATGTATTCGAATGGTGGTTGTAGCAGCTATCATCCTAATACAGTGAATGCGCAGGCTGATGCGTTACAAGATAGCGGCAATAACTCTGTAAGGCCCACGTGGCAGGACGTAATCCCGCAATGCCGGAGATCAGTACCGGCCACTGTATTACCGATACGTGGATTCCAGTTTCGCGCCAATAGCATAATAGGTTAATGCAGTCGCCTCATAAGCGGAAGAAGGAGCGGTTCGAATCCGCCTTGGCGCACCATTTTACTGTTTCAGTAGCTCAGCGGTTAGAGTGCATCTTGCATATGATGGGTGAAAAGGCCCGAAAAAACAGGCAAGTTTGGGAAAAGGCAGCGCTGCCCGATTACCTAGAAAAATGGCCGTGGGTTCAAATCCCACCTGAAACACCATTACGCGCATATAGCTCAATTGGATAGAGCATCGGTCTTCTACACCGAGTGTTGCAGGTTCGAGTACTGCTAAGCGCACCACTCCCCATTGAAATCAGCATCAAAAAAAAGCTTGCATTCATGATATGCATGATAGATAATAGCCCTGTCTTAAAGAATTAACAAAAACAGGTGATGCAATGAACTATCAAGAATACCAACAATTAAAGGCAACTAAAGACAACTTAAGTGTGCGCTTAGACACACTGGCGAAAAAATATAATTCAGACCAGCTCACAATTGACTGCACAAAAATGACGGAACAAGATTATAATTTATATATTGCCATTGATTCTGAATTAGAAAAAACAAAGGAAACGATGAGCAATTATTATGGTTTGGTGTAGGTATAAAAATAGAGGAGTACTATGAAAAATATTTTGCCGGAATGCCTCAAAGTCAGTTTGATGAATATCTTAAAATGCTAGATTATTACACAGATCAGTATAGTACAAAACTGTACATCGCAGGGAGCCTATTGGCTCCCTATCTTGTTGCAATACTCTCCAAAATGCTATACTATCAGGCCCGTCATTAACTAACACGGAAAAATTACATGACTATATTCGTTACTAAGCGCAACGGAGATCGTGAGGCGCTTGATTTGGATAAAATTCACAAGGTTATCAATTGGGGATCAGAAGGGCTTAATGTTTCTGTTTCTCAGGTTGAGCTTAAAGCTAATCCGCACTTCGTTGACGGAATCAAAACATCTGATATCCATAAGACGCTGGTTAAGTCTGCTGCCGACTTGATTACAGAATGGGAGCCCGACTATTCACTACTAGCCGCGCGCTTGGCTGTGTTCGATCTTCGTAAGCGATCGTTCGGTCAGTACACGCCGCCAGATTTGTATCAGCATGTTGATCACCTAGTGGGTAAAGGTATCTACGACAAGCACATCGTAGAGGATTACACAGCTAGCGAGATTACGGAGTTAAGCGAACATATTGATCATGATCGTGACCTGAGTTTTCACTATGCCGCTGTTAAGCAGTGGGAAGGCAAATACCTAGTTCAAGACCGCACTAATGGCACTATCTACGAATCGCCACAGCAAGCTTACATGTTGATTGCTATGTGCTTGTTCGCATCCGAGCCTAAAGATAAGCGTATGGACTACGTTAAGCGGTTCTATGATGCTGTCTCGTTGCACAAGCTATCATTGCCAACGCCTATCATGGCAGGTGTGCGAACACCTACGCGACAGTTTAGCTCATGCACTCTGATAGAGTCAGGCGATAGTATTGATTCAATCAACGCAACAGCGGCATCTATTGTTAAATACGTGTCTCAGCGCGCAGGAATTGGAGTTAATGCGGGTAGTATTCGTGCCATTGGTAGTCCGATTCGTAATGGTGAGGCGTTTCATACGGGTTGCATCCCGTTTTATAAGCACTTCCAAACGGCGGTCAAGTCTTGCTCGCAAGGTGGTGTGCGTGGTGGTGCGGCGACACTGTTTTATCCATTGTGGCACTTAGAGGCTGAGTCGCTTTTGGTGCTAAAGAACAATCGAGGCACTGACGAGAACCGTGTCCGTCATATGGATTATGGCGTGCAATTGAATAAGCTCATGTATCAGCGCTTGGTCAAAGGTGGAAATATTACGCTGTTTAGCCCTCACGATGTAAAAGGGCTGTATGATGCATTTTTTGCTGATCAAGATGAGTTCGAGCGATTGTATATTCAAGCCGAAAACGACCCAAGCATTCGCAAGAAGACGATAAAAGCCGTTGATCTGTTTAGTTCGTTAATGTCTGAGCGCGCATCTACGGGCCGTATCTATATTCAAAACGTTGACCATTGTAACACCCATAGCCCGTTCGATCCGGATGTTGCTCCGGTTAGGCAGAGTAATTTGTGTGTTGCTCCTGAAACAATGATTCTAACTGATTCCGGATACTACCCAATATCTGATCTTGAAAACGAGCAAGTGAATGTCTGGAACGGAGAAGAGTTCTCAGAAACAGTTGTTGTGAAAACTGGAGAGAACCAAAAGTTAATTACAGTTAATACAAATAGTACAAAATCAATTGATTGTACCGAGTATCATAAGTTTTATGTTGCTCTGGGGTATACTGGTAAGTACGTGGAAAAACGGGCTTTTGAGTTAAAATCAGGAGATAAGTTAATTAAGTTTGATTTGCCAGTGATTCACGGCAAAAAAACTCTTGAAAACGCATACACAAACGGAATGTTCACGGCTGATGGTTGTTATGATGGCGGAAGAAACAAGCTGTATCTTTATCATGAAAAAAGAAACCTAAAACACAGGATGTCAAGTGAAATTGTATGGAAAGAGCAGGATTCTGAAAATAGAAGCTATGGGTACTGTCAAAATCTAAAAGATAAATTCTTTATTCCTGACGCATCTTATACCGTTGAAAGTCGTCTTGAATGGCTAGCTGGATACCTTGATGGAGATGGGACAATAGTAAGAAATGGATCAAATGAATCCATTCAAGCAGTTTCTATTGATTTTGAATTTTTATATGAACTTCAAATGATGCTTCAAACGCTTGGCGTACAGTCAAAGGTTGTAAAAGCAATGGAAGGTGGGTGTCGCCCTATGCCTGCAAACAACGGCACCGGCGAAAATAAAATGTTTGACTGCAAGGAAACAAAAAGAATACTTATCTCATCAAGCGGCTTGTTTAAGCTAGCCCAGTTAGGATTAAACACAAGCAGGCTTAAGTGGAACAAAAGAAAGCCGCAAAGATGTGCTGAGCAATTCATTCAAGTAGAGTCGATTGAGTATAACGGTCGTACTGATGATACGTATTGCTTTGCTGAACCAAAGCGCCACATGGGGATGTTCAACGGCATTCTGACTGGACAATGCCTTGAAATTGCCCTACCAACCAAGCCGCTAAACGACATTAACGACACTAACGGCGAGATTGCGCTTTGTACGCTGTCGGCGTTTAACTTGGGCGCTATTGGCATTGATGAGCTGCCGGAGTTGTCTGAACTGATCGTGCGCGCACTTGATAATCTACTTGACTATCAGGACTACCCGATCAAAGCCGCAGAGATAGCAGCGAAACAGCGTAGAACGCTAGGTGTTGGCGTTACTAACTTCGCTTACTTCTTAGCCAAAAACAACGTGAAATACTCGGATGGTTCTGCTAATAATTTGGTTCACCGTTGGTTTGAAGCGATTCAATACAGCTTACTAAAAGCATCTAACGAACTAGCGAAAGAAAAAGGCGCTTGCGGACTGTTTGGCGACACTCGCTATAGCGTGGGTATTGCCCCTCACGACACGTCCAAGCCGGAAGTCGACGCGCTACACAGCGAGCCGCTGCATCTGGACTGGGATAGCCTTATGTTTGACATTGCGAAAGACGGGCTGCGCAATAGTACGCTAACAGCTATTATGCCTTGCGAGACATCTAGCCAGATTACTAACTCAACGAACGGCATCGAGCCGCCACGAGGTTATGTGTCTGTTAAGTTAAGCAAGGACGGCATATTAAAGCAAGTTGTTCCTGAGTTCGCTGAGATGTTCGATAAGTATGAGTTGTTATGGGATATTCCAAACAACAAAGGATACCTTGAGTTAGTCGCTATCATGCAGAAATTCGTTGATCAGTCGATTAGCGCAAACACTAACTACGATCCTGCGCGGTTTGAGAATGGTAAAGTGCCTATGAAGCTTCTGCTATCAGACCTGCTCACAGCGTATAAAAACGGCGTGAAAACGCTGTATTATCACAATACTCGAGATGGGCAGGGCAATGAAGATGATGGATGTGAATCTGGGGCTTGTAAACTCTGATCATAGGTAGTAATATAAGCCCTATCAGTTGATGGGGCTTTTTAATTAGTGGGAGAATAAAGTGGACAATACAATACTAAACAAGTTTTTAGATAGTTTCTCAGATCATCCGGAAAAGTGGAGTGTGCAGGGTGTAGTCGCAAGTAAATTCCTTAAATTAGTTAACGATAAAGGCTTATCGATTTGTGTTGCATTAAAAAACAAGACGTTTAATCAGAATGGATTTATTCATATCATTAACATTGATCTAGTAATTATAGTCAATGGTAAGTTCAAGCATGAATTTGAAATACCGGTTACTGATGAAAACGGAACGCACTTTCTAGCAGACTTTGTGCAAGAAAACATCAACAGACAATACAGATCAGACCTGAAAGAAATTGAGGCTTTGTTATGAGTGATCTAGTAGGCAAGTTTTTAGATAGTTTCCTAGGGATCACTGATAAATGGGATCTAGTTGATCCGCCACCGCTTGACAAATCTGATTTTAGATTTAGGCAAACAGACTGGTTTTGTGTAAAAAACACAAATGAAGTATATGTAAAAATATTGATAGAAACTGATCCACTATATAGCTACAGTTCCATTAATATGGAAGATTATGATATGTTTTTTTCTATTGATATTAATGCAATTCCTGATATTAATTCTTCTGAGTTGATAGATAAAGCAATGCATAAAGAAGAACACATATATTTATGCGAGTATATGAAAAACTATCTTTCAATGAGTGCAGATAATGCCTATGTAAGCGAGCTGCGCAAGCTAAACGAGGTCATGGCAAAGATATGACAGTATTCAACAAAAAACACTTTGATGCTACGAGAGAGCCTATGTTCTTCGGCGAACAGGTTAACGTGGCGAGGTATGATCAACAGCGTTACCCGATCTTTGAGAAGCTTATCGAGAAGCAGCTTTCTTTCTTTTGGCGACCGGAAGAGGTTGATCTGTCTAAAGACCGCATCGACTTTGCAGCGCTACCGTCGCATGAGCAGCATATATTCCTGAGTAACCTAAAGTATCAGACGCTACTCGACTCAGTACAGGGCCGTTCGCCTAATCTTGCGTTATTGCCCATCGTGTCAGTTCCCGAGCTTGAAACGTGGCTAGAAACATGGGCGTTCAGCGAGACTATCCACAGCCGGTCGTATACTCATATCGTGCGCAACGTGATGAACGATCCTAGCGCCGTGTTCGACTCGATCATGTCAGATACTGAGATAATGAAACGTGCCGACTCGGTAGCGCATTATTATGATGATCTGATTGATGATGTTAGATCTGGATGTTTCACTCGAGATACTAAGAAAAAGCTATACTTGTGCTTGATGTCGGTCAACATCCTTGAGGCGATTCGGTTCTACGTGTCATTTGCTTGCTCGTTCGCGTTTGCTGAGCGCGCAGTCATGGAAGGTAACGCTAAGATCATTAAGCTAATTGCGCGCGATGAGGCATTGCATCTGTCAGGGACTCAGCACATGATCAACATCCTGCGACTAGGCGAAGATGATCCAGAGTTTCGAGATATTGCAGAAGAGTCTCGAGCTGAATGCGTTCAGATGTTTGAGGACGCAGCGAGGCAAGAGAAAGATTGGGCGCGGTATTTGTTTAAGGATGGTTCTATGATCGGGCTAAACACTGAAATACTATCGCAATACGTTGATCATATTACAGCGCAAAGAATGACGGCTGTTGGTTTAGGAGATGGTAAGACCTACCAGAATCCTATACCGTGGATTAACAACTGGCTACAGTCAGACAATGTGCAAGTAGCGCCGCAAGAGTCAGAGATTAGCTCGTACCTTGTTGGACAGATAGACAACTGTATGTCTGATGGTGATTTTGACGGGTTTGATATTTAGTCGTTGACACTACAAGCCAAGGATGGCATTATTAGCGGACTGTATTAGAGTGGTGTGGCGAATGAAAACGAACATGCAAGAAAAAGAACTTCTTATTAACTTATTAAAAAGTCTAAATAATATTGATTATCATAAGGATTCCGGTATTTGCAATCAAGTATTACACGGTGTATATAGCGATGAATATACTTTCCGTCTGAGGTTTTTGCGCAAATGCTTTGTTAAGTGGCCAGATTATTCAGGCGACGCTGCGTATCCGGTTAAAAATCCATCAACCTTGTTATTTAAAACAAGACATCCTTTCACTAATACGCCAAGCAAGGCATACAAGCGCTTGAATTGCTGGAAAGGCGAATACGGTGAAAGCAGAGAAAGGTTGTTGACGTTTATCAAGAATGAGGTTAGAGTGTCTATTAATGGAGGTGGTGAATGAAAACCAAAGAATACTTTATAGACCTTAGTAATCAGTCGATGGCTTATCATATTAATGTTGATGGGGAAGGTGGGCAGGGATGTTACTTTAATAACATTACGAGCGTAGAGGCCACGTCAGATGGTAAAGTTTACGTTGTGCTGCAAGAGTCAGACATTCCAGAAGTGGTTTATGATTGCCTTTGCGATATGATTGCAGATGATATTGATGCAGGCTACTATGATGAGGACGAGTATATTGAACCGGATGGGGTTGAGTTATGACATACACACAAAACCAGCTAGTAGACATCGAGATATATTCTCAGTCACTGGGACATACTATCAATATGAGAAAGCAGGTTGTTAAGTACCACTCGAAGTGGCTCATTGTTGTAGAGAATCACGGGAAGGATTTTTGTTTTCATATGAGCGAAGTTGAGTCTATTGCGTTGTCGGTTATGGATAGTTAATAAGTGTTGACACCGCCACACAACTAAGTCACAATACAGTCATAGGGTTGAGGAAGAAACCTAACCCAGTAACTAGATAGGTGAATGAGATGAAAAACGAATTAAAATTACTACCGGTAAATACACGCAAATCTATTAAAGATTACTTAGTTGGTTTTCCGGCATCGGCAGCAAGAGCGCAGTTAATTAGCATTCTTGGATATAGGCTTGCCGATGATGAATCTATTGCTGATAGATTTATTCGAGATCATGTTTCTGTGCAACATGCTTACAGACAAGCTTTGCTTTTGGTCAATGCGGGTGCTGCAAAGTTAGATAAAGTTGTGAAGAAAGTCCATTGTGGAAATGGAGTTTTTAAAGATAAAGAGGTCGCTTGTAATATAGTTTTTGAAGATGGTAGCAGAATCTAGTATAAAAATAACGCAAGCTATGGCTTTGTGTTATACTGTAACAAATATTAATACGCCTGCCTATTCAGGCTTTTGGGGGTTTTATGGGTGCGCCAAATGGCAACAAGTTTTGGCTTGCACGTTCATCTCACGGACGCAAGCTGTTATTTGAAAATCCAGAGGCATTATGGGATGCGGCTTGCGAGTATTTTCAGTGGGTTGATGATAACCCGTTAGTAGAAGAAAAGCTTTTTCATGCAAACGGACTTATCACAAAAGATAAGGTGTATCACCCTCGACCTATGACGTTATCAGGGCTTAGGTTGTTCCTTGGGATTAGCGAGCAGACTTGGTTGGACTACCGAAAACGAGATGGTTTTATTGGGGTCTGTCAAGAAATTGACGCTACTATCTACAATCAGAAGTTTGCAGGGGCTACCGCTGGGCTGATGAACGCTAATATTATCGTTCGTGATCTTGGGTTGAGGGATGGTCAGGATGTTAAGCAGACTACAACAGCAACAGCAACCGTAACCCACAGCGTTGACCCAGTGTCAAAGCTTGCTGACATCCTGAAAGATTACGATAGCAATAGTGAATAGCGTTGAAACCGTTCGCAAGTTCATACATGAAAACCCGCGCATAGCAAGAGACGTTATAGCGCGGCTTTTTAATGATGACGACGAAACGAAAAACGAAATACTTCACGACTGGCGACTATGGGCCAGACCTGAGCAGCAATTCAATATAAGTGATCTTTATACCGCTATTCTTCTTTTGTGTGGCCGTGGATGGGGTAAGTCTCACTGGCTTTCTAATGCTATAGTTGATGATGCGTTAAGCGCGCCTAATCGCAGGCTATTGTTAATGGCAGCTGACTACAACAACCTCAAGAAGGTTAACTTCTTGGGCGACTCAGGCATTATAAACACAATCAATCCAAACCTAGAGTATGAGTTCAATAAGGTTGATCTAACGCTTACGTTTGCCAATGGTTCGCAAATTGTCAGCTACTCGGCCGAAGCTTACGATAAAACCCGTGGTTCCCAGTTTCATAATGCCTATCTTGATGAGTTGGCAGCTTGGCAATACGCTGTTGAAGGTCTTGAGGCTGCTAGGCTGGTTTTGCGTCTTGGCTCAAATCCTCGCATGTTTATTGCGACCACGCCGCGACCGACTCCAGTAATAAAGCAACTTGCAGTTGATGAGCGCACTCTAGTTGTCAAAGGTCTTACTGCTGATAACTACTTCTTACCCCCATCATATCTCGAAGAGCTTCGCAGAACGCTAACAGATAGAATGTTTCGTCAGGAATGCTTGGCTGAAATACTTGATGATAACCCCTATGCACTTTGGCAAATGGCGCAGATTGATAGGGATCGCGTAAGCAAAGCGCCAGAGTTGCGACGCATCGTCGTAGCTATTGATCCGGCCGTTACGAGCAATGAAGAGTCTGATGAGACCGGTATTGTGGTCATGGGTATTGGCTATGACAATAAAGGCTACGTTCTAGAAGACTGCTCAATGAGTGCCGCAACTCCAGACCAGTGGGCTAAACGCGCTATCGAGGCGTACTATAAATGGGGAGCTGATCGCATTGTTGCGGAGGTAAACCAAGGCGGAGACATGGTGGAAACCGTTATTCGGAATGCTGATAGATCAATGCCGCCAGTCAGGAAGGTTAGGGCTACCAAAGGAAAGGAGTTGCGAGCTGAGCCTATTGCTGCATTCTATGAACGAGGCGAGGTTTGTCATGTTGGTAGACACGATCTATTAGAGCGCCAGATGACAGAATGGAATCCAACAAGTAAAGGCCGGTCGCCCGATAGGATTGACGCATTGGTTTGGGCGGCTACTGAGCTTATGACTAAGCCGCAAGCAACCGCCTCCGTTAGTTATGGGTAGCGCTACCCCCCATACTTACACTGTTCTGCTAAATAAGCAACGGTTTCTTGATCTGTTTTGCCGTCGCAGCGTTCTAAAAACATCCTAGCATGGTATGCAGCGGTAGACGGAGCTAGGTATTTATTAGGCTCGCTGTAAACGGTATCTGGTATTTTAATCTTTCCTACGTTATCGTCGTGAATGTAAATGCCGCAATCGTCGTCGCTGTAGATTGCGCCGTGTTTTGGCGCTGGTTGGGCGACTCGGTATTGAGTGCTAATATAAAACTGTGGAACGGTTATCGAAACAAATTTATCCTTAATATGGCTGAATGTCTCCACATCGCATCCATCACACCACTCCTTAATAACCTCGCTATGCTTTTCCCATTGCGCAAAAGTGCCTTTCCACTTTCTAACTTTTCCCTTATGCTTAACTGTTGTCATTGTCATTTTGATTAGATGGTCATTCCACTCTTGATCTACTGGGTCTTTATTTTCGTTTGACATTCTATCCCTCCCCTAACTTGATTGCTCATCAATAACCAACGCTATCTGCTTATCAATCTCGCTGTTAACGCTAGACACGTTCATTACTATAACTAGGTAGACAACTAGGTAAAACATCCCTAGAAGACCGAATAAGAGTATTAGCACGGTGCTAACTGTGATATGCAGAAAATGGTTAACGCTCTGCTTGCTTTGCTGTAGTGATTTGATTGTGTTCATGTCATCTTTCTCCTCAATTGCACATTTGATTCTTGCATGATAGCAGGTATGGCCTATCAATTGCAATACCAATGTTATAGTTTCATAAATCGCCGTGTTGTGAAAGTTTAGTTTCATTACTTATAGCCATAACACGTCGATATATGGGCACGCCAGTGCGCCATGTATCTCGGTGTTAGTTTGATCTAACTACTATACCGTTAAAATTATCGTTATCGTCATCTATTAAAAGAACTGCATATTCAGGATACTCAAAAGGGGCTGAGTTAAAAACGTCTATTAGTTGGTTTATCTTTTTCATTCCTATAGATCTGGGGCAAGTACCGAACGATTCAAAAGATAATACTTTTGCGCCACCATCGGCGCCCCCATCGCTCAACTTTTTAAAGCCCAAACCTGTCTCTTTATTGATGTACTCAATAGCATTATCGTCAAAAAAAGATGTGATCATCAAGTCTGTAGTGTTAGCCATATTCTTTCTCCCTTATCGTTAAGTGCCGTCAGCAAACTAACAACACGTATCAACCGACAAATAACACTTGTCGCTTCGCTATGGCGCTTATATTTGCGCCTTTACTAAAGCTTGTTCACGCTTTGCGCACGATGCGCACATGCCGCCTTTGGGTTGGTGAACGGTTGGCTTGTGTTTCATTTTTATAACTCTTCTTCGCATGTAGGACATTTACTGCCTAAAGAGTCACATTCACACTCATCAAAATCAGGCAGTAAGCCCTCTAGTTTTGCTAGGTAGGATTTTAGTAAATCAGCATTATTGTAGTTGCGTTCTAAATCTTTAATGTGAAAGCGCATATCATCTACAATCCCTTTTAGTTTATTTACATTCATGATTTCCCCTCCACTGTTTAGCCTATCTTCTCATACGATCAATAGCGCTGTCAACTACTTTAACGCATTCGAGCATGTCTAGCGCTACGCTATTTGCTTGAGTGTACACAAGCTCGAACAGCTCTGATTCTGTTTTAATGATGCCTGTCGAATCGAACTCGCAAGGCCAAGGCGTATCAAGCAAAGGCTTGTCGCCAACCCAATGTGCTGGCTGGTATCGTCTCATGCTAAAAGCCTCCGGTTGCCATGATAAACACCAATCCGCATAGCGCAGACGTTAGGGCTAGCGTGACTATTGGCATGTACCAGCGCTCTTTTTTCTTGCGAAGGCTTGCTGGGGTGTACTTTTTGTTAAACAGATTAAGCATTTTTCTAGCAACAGCTATCTGCTCTTTTGTTTTGCAACTAGCCAGCACATTGCCAACTTTTTCGAAGTCTCTTTTGATCTCTTCCTTTGAATAACCCATAACATTATCCTCGCATGCCCATAAAGTAAAGTAATACAATAACACCGGCAATTATCAATGAAACCTCTGTGTAAGTCAACAATGTATTTCTGTGCTTGCCAATCTTTAGTCGACCGTTAATTGATTTTGAATATTTCTTATCGTAAAGGCTTGCCATTTTGTTGGCAATAGCAATGTGCTGATCGTTTTTACAGCTATCACGCACGTTCAATACTTTAATCCAATCCTTACACGCCTGTCCAATCTCTTCCTTTGTGTTTCCGTGCATGTCGAGTTGCATGTCTAGCGCTCCTTCTGAATCAATAAAGCCCAATCATCATGATTGAATGAAGCTTCTTTTGCTTCTCGTTTTAACTGTTCTTTTGTGAAGTCGCTGATTCTATCCCATTTTTTCAGAATCTCTGTAACAACCTGAAGGGCTGCACCTGTTTGTCTATTATGCGCGTATCTAGCTGCAAGCACAAACATTGTTTCTTCCTGATATGTTAGTTTGTTTTTCGTTTCTAGTCCTTTATGTCTAGTTTAAATTTAATTAATTTATTTCTCGCAAATACAATGCTTGATAGAGAGGATGGTTTTGTGGCCCACAGAGAATATTCATCCCAACTCATACCAAGGTATTCATTCAGGCTGCATTTTATCCTTTCATCTTCATGCCACTTATCAATATAATCGTCTATTTCACTTTCAGTGACCAATCCTTCTATCAGCATTTCCATGTAGTTCATGTTATTTTCCCACCCCATTAACCGCAACCTCAGTAATAACACCTAACATCAAAGAGGCTATTATTACCAGTGCTGTGCTTGTTAGTATTAGCATTTTACACAAACCACTCAGGCGTTGCAATAGGAAATTCAACTGATAATGGCTTTTCTCTCGTAGCCCACTCTTTGTATTTCTCTATTAGTGTTAGTTTGTATTTATCGAATACGTTTATTTGTTTTGAATTAATATAATCTGGGACTACCGCGACAAATGGAGTCAGCCCATACCGGATTATACCGGCAGGTGAATTACCGAGTTGTTCACCAATCTGTTTAATTGATTTATGCTGCTTGCCGGTTTGCATTAAATAAATATCGCCAAGCGCAACCATGTGATTATAAACCCATAGATAATTATCGGCCGACTCTCTGCACCATTTTGCAGATGGATGATTAATATGCGACGCTTTATATAACCCCATCTCATTGGCATTATTATCATCAAAGTATCGGTGCGTCGTAGATAATAACTGTGCGCATTCTAAAATCATTTTAACTACGTGCCGATAGCACAGGTTATATGCGCTAACCTCTGGGCACTTGTCTGTTATAAATATATTCACCACTTCATCCTCAGTAACTTGTCAGATTCGTCTAACTCTTGCTTGCTAATGTACGCTAGCGCGTTCTGGTAGTCAAGTGTTTTCTTGTGCTTGCGCATAAACATGCTGTTAATGGGTTGCCATCCCTTCACTTCATAGACCTGTTTTGCAGTGTTATAGCCGACGTTAAACGCTTGCTTGATGTCGTAGATTGTTACTTGAGTATCTAGCATTTTTGCCGCAATCTGCTCCGGCGTGAGTGTTGAGTGCTTGCCTTTTGGCATTTTTTCATCTCCTTGTTAATTTCGGCCAATGTTACGTGAATAGGTCGAAATAGTCAAATCCTGACTTTTGGGTAAGGATTTATGTTACAAAACGTCACAATGTTACACTTTTTTTTGATTTTGTAACAGAAAACGTGACATGCGAAACCCGCGCAGCACTAAGGCTAGAGCACTCTTGTCTACAATGTAACAATATATATTGAAATATATATATATATATAGAAGTCTATTTTTTTATCTTTCTCCTTCTCTATATATGTCTATTTTCACGAAAAAAGCGTGACATTGTAGACAAATCGCTGTAGGCC
>Ga0193963_1000244_pt1 | contig 28820 bp, 22 predicted proteins | sample FB_6_MG_FD_140359 | JGI IMG/M metagenome (GOLD analysis project Ga0193963, IMG submission 140359) | Microbial mat bacterial communities from the Broadkill River, Lewes, Delaware, United States - FB_6_MG | ecosystem: Environmental > Aquatic > Freshwater > River > Microbial mats | place: USA...
ATTCGTTTTACAGCAGCACCATCAACAAATTTTTCAATTGCTTCTAAAGTCGTATTCTTTCCTTTTTTTAATGAAGTTGTTAACGAAGGAGCTCCTTTTGGCTCAACGCCAATAATCTTTGTGTTTGGACTTAAAGATTTAAACACACTTGACACTCCTGAGGCTAATCCACCACCACCAACAGGCATAAACAAATAATCAATGGTTTTGGTGCTATCACTTAAAATTTCCAAGCCAACAGTTCCTTGCCCTGCTATTACATCTAAATCGTCAAAAGGGTGCACAAATGTGCTTTTTTTTACAATGCAAAATTCATTTGCTGCTTTTTGACTATCATCAAAACTATCACCAAACAAACGAACATCAACAAATTGTCCACCAAACATTTTCACCTGATCAATTTTTTGATGTGGCGTAGTTACTGGCATAAAAATGGTTCCTAAAACTTTTAATTTTTGACAAGCAAAAGCAACCCCCTGTGCGTGATTACCTGCACTTGCACAAACAATTCCATTCTTTAATTCTTCTTTTGATAAACCTTGAATTTTATTATAAGCGCCTCTAATTTTATAAGAACGAACAATTTGCAAATCTTCTCTCTTAAAGAAAATATTTGCTTGAAAACGTTCAGAAAAATTCTTCATAAAATCCAAAGGTGTTTGTTCAACAACACCTTTGAGGCTCTGCTGAGCCTTGTATATTTTTTCTAATGAAATGCTATTTTTTATAGAGGTAGTCATCAATTATTTTAATCTTTAAACGATTTTTGTCATTGCAGTCATTGATTCACGTAAGTACTCCCCAATTTCTTCTACAGGATGATTTCTTATTGCAAAATTAACTTCAATCAACTTTTTATTATCAACTCCATTTGAACCATCATTAAATGGTCTTCCAACCAAATTACTTGGTGCTTTTTTTACATAATCAGCTATTAATGGTTTGCAAGCGTGATCAAATAAATAACAACCATATTCTGCAGTGTCAGAAATTACACGATTCATTTCAAATAACTTCTTTCTTGCAATTGTATTAGCAATTAAAGGCGTTTCATGTAAAGATTCGTAATAAGCAGATTCTTCTATAATTCCAGATTCTGTCATAGATTCAAAAGCCAATTCAACACCTGCTTTTACCATTGCAACCATTAATACAGCATTGTCAAAATATTCCTGTTCAGAAATTTCAACATCAGCTGCTGGAGTTTTTTCAAATGCAGTTTCACCAGTTGCAGCTCTCCAGGTTAGTAAATTAACATCATCATTTGCCCAATCTTCCATCATCGTTTTTGAGAAATGACCAGACATAATATCATCCATATGTTTTTGGAAAAGTGGACGCATAATATCTTTTAAATCTTCCGAAACCTTGAAAGCTTCAACTTTAGCTGGATTGGATAATCTATCCATCATATTTGTGATTCCACCATATTTTAAAGCTTCCGTAATAGTTTCCCAACCGTACTGAATTAATTTTGAAGCATAACCAGCATCAACACCTTCATCAACCATTTTATCAAAACATAAAATTGATCCTGTTTGAAGCAAACCACATAAAATTGTTTGCTCACCCATTAAATCTGATTTTACCTCAGCAACAAAAGAAGATTCTAAAACTCCTGCTTTATGTCCTCCAGTTGCAACTGCATATGCTTTTGCTTGTGCCCATCCTTTTCCTTCTGGATCATTTTCTGGGTGTACAGCTGTAAGAGTTGGAACTCCAAATCCTCGTTTGTATTCTTCTCTAACTTCAGAGCCAGGACATTTTGGAGCAACCATAATTACCGTTAAATCTTCACGAATTTGCATTCCTTCTTCAACAATATTAAAACCGTGAGAGTATGATAATGTTGACCCTTTTTTCATTAAAGGCATAACGGTACTCACTACATTTGTATGCTGTTTATCTGGAGTTAAATTCAACACCAAATCTGCTGTAGGTATTAACTCTTCGTAAGTTCCAACCTTAAATTTATTTTCACTTGCATTTTTATAAGATTGTCTTTTTTCTGAAATTGCCTGAGCACGCAAGGCATAAGAAATATCTAATCCAGAATCTCTCATATTTAAACCTTGGTTTAAGCCTTGGGCACCACAACCAACAATTACTATTTTTTTACCTTCAAGTGTGGTAACACCTTCTGAAAATTCTGAAGATTCCATAAACCTACACTTTGACAACTGATCTAGTTTATCTCTTAATGAAAGTGTGTTAAAATAATTTGCCATTTTTTTGTTTTTATTCTTTTAATTAATTTCTGCTAATAATTCTGAAATAGCCATTTTTGGCCTTGTGATTGCGATACGTCCTGAACGTACAAACTGTAAGAGTCCGAACGGTTCTAACTTTTTATACATTCTATCAATATCTTCTTTCAATCCCGATGCTTCTATCACAAAATATCGTTCTGTAATTGCGATAATATGAGCTCTTCTAAACTTTAATTTATCCTGAATTTTTTCATCATATAAATGTTCTGCTGATATTTTAAACAATGCCGTTTCGTGATAAATAATTTCATCTTCTGTATGATAAAAAGCTCTTATAACTTCAATTTGCTTTTCTATTTGACCAACAACTTTTTTAATTAATGTTTTTGGTACAATTACAACAAAAGTAAATCGATGTACGTGTTCAATTTCAGATCTTGAAACTGTCATACTTTCAATATTGATATGACGTTTTAAAAATATTGCTGAAATACGATTTAACAACCCTATATTATTCTCGGTATAAACCGAAACTGTAAATTTTTGACTTTCTTCCATAATTAACTTAATCTTATATCTGAAACACTTGCTCCCGTTGGTATCATAGGAAATACATTATCTTCCTGCTCAATAACTACTTCTAAAAAATACGACTCTTTAGATGCAATCATTGTTTTTATAGCTTCATCTAAATCTTCACGTTTCGTTACTCTTTTCCCTTCAATATCATAGGCTTCTGCCAACTTCACAAAATCCGGACTTACCATTTCTGTTGAAGCGTAACGTTTGTCGAAAAACAACTCCTGCCACTGACGAACCATTCCTAAATAATTATTATTTAAAACAACTATTTTCACTGCTGCTTTTGTTTGAAGAACAGTACCTAACTCATTACAAGTCATTTGGTAACCACCATCACCAATTATTGCAACCACTTCACGATCGGGCGCTCCCATTTTTGCCCCAATTGAAGCTGGTAACGCAAATCCCATAGTTCCTAATCCTCCAGAAGTAACACTACTCCTTGTTTTAATAAAATCGGCATAACGACAAGCAAACATTTGATGTTGACCAACATCAGAAACTACAATAGCATCACCATTTGTTTCTTTGTTAATTCCTCCAAGAACTTCACCCATTGTTAATCCTTCTTTAGTCGGATTCAATTGATCATTTATTACTGAATCAACTTCTATCTGATATAATTTATCAAATTCTTTCATCCAATCTTTATGTTCAGCTTTATCAACATACTGCATAATCTCAACCAACGACTCTTTCACATCTGCAATTACTGCAACATCCGTCTGTACATTTTTATCAATTTCCGCGGGATCTATATCAAAATGAATCACTTTAGCCTGCTTTGCATAGGTATTTAAATTACCCGTAACACGGTCATCAAATCGCATCCCAATTGCAATAAGCACATCACACGAATTTGTTAAAACATTTGGTGCATAATTACCATGCATACCAACCATTCCAACATTTAAAGGATGTTTTGTTTCTAGTGCTGACAAACCTAATACTGTTGATGCTGAAGGAATATCAGTTTTTTCAATAAAATTTTTAAACTCCTGCTCAGCTCCTCCAATTATTACTCCTTGTCCCCAAACAATAAATGGTTTTTTTGCTGAATTGATAATAGCCGCAGCTTCCTTAACCTTTTCAACCTTTAATTCAGGAACAGCTTTATAACTTCTTATTTTCTCACATTTTTTATAACTAAAATCAAACTCTTCAAACTGAGCATCTTTAGTAATATCAATTAAAACTGGACCTGGACGACCCGATTTTGCAATATAAAATGCCTTTGCAAATACTTCAGGTATTTCACTTGCTTTTGTAATTTGATGATTCCATTTTGTTACAGGAGTTGAAATACCAACAATATCCGTCTCCTGAAAAGCATCAGAACCTAACAAATGTGAACCAACCTGACCTGTAATACAAACCAAAGGAGTTGAATCAATTTGAGCATCTGCAATTCCAGTAACTAAATTTGTAGCACCAGGGCCCGAAGTTGCAAAGACAATTCCCGGTTTACCTGTAACTCGTGCAAAACCTTGAGCCGCGTGTGTTGCTCCTTGTTCGTGACGTGTTAAAACATGATGTAGCTTATCTTGATATTTATACAGTTCATCATAAACTGGCATTATAGCACCACCTGGATAACCATAGGCTAAATCTACACCCTCTTCCAATAAACATTTTATAACAGCTTCTGCTCCCGTTATTCTAACAGATTTTTCAACTGTTTTTTCATTCAAGCCTTTTTTTAATGTCTCCATAAATTTAAAATTTATCCGTTACACAACCTTCAGAAGCTGAAGCAACAGTTTTAGCGTATTTATATAATATTCCTTTTTTATGTTTTAATGCTGGTGCAGACCAATTAGCTTTTCTTTTAGCCAATTCTTCATCTGATAATTTCACATTTATTGTTTTATTTGAAGCATCAATTACAATACTATCTCCATCTTCAATTAATGCAATTGTACCTCCAGATTGTGCTTCTGGTGTAATATGTCCAACAACAAATCCGTGAGTTCCTCCAGAAAAACGACCATCGGTTATTAAAGCAACTGATTTTCCAAGTCCGGCACCCATTATCATAGATGTTGGCTTAAGCATTTCTGGCATTCCAGGACCTCCTTTTGGACCTACATATCTTATAACAACAACATCTCCTCTTTCAACTTTACCTGCTCCTATACCTTCATTAGCTTCCTTTTCACTATTAAAAACGACTGCTTTTCCTTCAAATAAATCTCCTTCCTTACCACTTATTTTCGCAACTGAACCTGCACTGGCAAGGTTTCCGAATAGAATTTGAATATTCCCTGATGATTTCAATGCTTTGCCAGTTGGATGAATAACTTGTTGATCATCCTCAAAAGTCAATGGTTTAACATTTGCTAAATTTTCAGCCAACGTTTTACCTGTAACCGTCATACAGTCTCCATGTAAATAACCTTCATCCAATAAATATTTCATCACAGCCGGAGTTCCTCCTACACCGTGAACATCTTCCATTAGATATTCTCCACTTGGTTTTAAGTCTGCAATCAGCGGGGTTCTATCACTTACTCTTTGAAAATCATCTAAAGTAAAATCTATTTCCGCTGCGTGTGCAATTGCCAAATAATGAAGTACCGCATTTGTTGATCCTCCCAAAGCATTTACCAAAGCCACAGCATTTTCTAGAGACTTTTTTGTGATAATATCTAAAGGTTTTAAATCGAGTTCCAATAAATTTTTAATTGCTGAAGCAATAAGTGTACTTTCATTTTCCTTATTTGGGTTTTCTGCTGGAATTGATGAATTATAAGGCAAAGCAAATCCTAAAGCCTCAATAGATGAAGCCATTGTGTTCGCAGTATACATACCTCCACAAGCTCCTGCTCCTGGAATGGCATTTTTTATAATTTCTTTATACTCTTCTTCAGAAATTTGTCCAGAAATTTTTTGTCCTAATGCTTCAAACGCTGAAACTATGTTCAGCTTTTTACCATTGTATCTTCCTGATGCAATTGTTCCGCCGTACACCATCATTGATGGTCTATTTAAACGTAACATTGCAATTATAGAACCTGGCATATTTTTATCGCATCCAACAACAGCAACCAAACCATCATAGCTCTGTGCATTCATAACCACTTCAATAGAATCAGCAATTATATCACGAGAAGGCAATGAATAATTCATTCCAGAAGTTCCCATAGAAATACCATCGCTCACTCCAATAGTATTAAAAACTAACCCTACTTGGTTTTCTTTATTAACCTCTTCTTTAATTTGAGAAGCCAAATTGTTTAGATGCATATTACAAGGATTTCCATCAAAACCAGTGCTCACAATACCTACTTGAGGTTTTTTCATATCCGCTTCTGACAGTCCAACCCCATACAACATAGCTTGTGCAGCTGGTTGGGTTTGATCTTGTGTTACTCTTTTACTATATTTATTAAGTTGCATTTGTTTTATTAATTATTGAAAAGCTTTGACTTTTTATCAAAACAATTCAGTTTTCTTTATCTATTTATTAATAACCAGCAAATTTAGGCTTGCTAATTCGTATTCGTTATTTTGTTCTTTTTATATTACAATATCCATATATTCATAATTTAATTTACATTATTGATTTTCAGTGTTTTACATCAAATCATTCTACAATGATAATTGACAAAAAAAAGCCTGTATCAACTGATACAGGCTTAAATATTTACATTACAAACTTGCATCAACTTATTAACTGAATAATAATGACTTGAATTAATATGATAATATTTGTAATGTTTGCTTCCATTTCTTTTTAAACAAAAAACCTCCCCAAAGCTAATTAGGAAGGTTATATAATTTTATTAATTACAATAATTTCCTAGTCTACCTGTGAAATAATCACAGAGACATTGATAGAAATAATATTAATAATTAGATTTTTCATACTTATTGATGCAAATATTAGATTAATTCTTAAATAAAAAAACTTTTAACTATATTTTTTTTATTTAAGAGACTCTTTTGCTTTCAGTTTTATAATCTCTTCAACAGATTTATTTTGAATTTTACTTTCTAACCAAGATAGGATATCTAAATATAAAAATGCTCTTTTTTCATAAGGATGATTCTCATACTGACTCAATTCTTTATGTAATTTCACAAACTCTTTTGGAAGGTCTTGTGGGTAAATAACACTTAAATTTTTAAGAAATGAAATCATTTTACGCTGCACTTCGTGTAAATCATTCATTTTAATTAAAAACTTATATGTAGATATTATTAATTTATCTATATCATAATCTAAACCAGCATCATAATGAGCAACAAGATTTAAAACTCTGGCAAAACAGAGCAAATCTTCACGCATTTTTAAATCTTTATTATTAATTATTTTTTCAAGATAAAAAATACATTCTTCGTTTTTACCTGCTCCAAAATACATACAAGCTATTTTGTAATAAAAAACCATAATATGATGTGCATCAATTTTGGTTTCGTACAATTTAATTTCTTCAAGTAATTTTTGTACAAATAGAATTCCTTTTGTAAACCTACCTTCTAAAAAATAAAGGTTTAGTTTATTTTGAGAATAATAAATAAATGTAAGTGTTTTTGTATTTTCATTTAATGAAATATTTTCTTGTTGTATATCAAAATCTAATAATTCTAAAATCTCATTAAACTTTGTTTTGTGTTTTATTAAAAATAGCGCTTCTAACAAATAGTTTATTCCTTTTAAATAAAAAACAGGATTTTGCTTTTTCATTTCCGGGTTTTCAAGAAATAAATCTACCCATTTCTGAGAATATTTATAACATAAAACAAAATCTTGATTTATTAAGCTATGCCACAAATAAGCTTTGTATAAAAATAATTTTTCCCTAAAACCTAAATCCGACAATTTAAATTTAGGTAGCCTTTTTTCAAAATACAGTTTTACTTTTTGAGAATCCACATCATCTTTCGCATAACCTTCTTTCAACCATAAACTATATAATTGAAGCGACAAATTTGACAATTTGCTTAGTCTAACATTTCTTGAACTAAGAAGTTTCGATTGTTTAGATAATTCTTCTGCTCTATTACTTAAACTTCTAGTAATATATTGAGATTCTATTACCTTTTCAAATTCAACAATTTCATATGCTAAATTATTCTCATTATTAGACAATGCCAGATCTTTTGCTTTATCCAAAATTTTTAAACTTTGCTTATAAAGTCCTTTATTGTATAAAATTACTGCAAATTCGAATTGTTCTCTAATTTGAGATCGTAAATTTTGATGTACAGGATTTAATCTTAGACTCACTAAAATTTGTTTGTACAAATGAGCTTTAGTATTAGAAATTTGCTGTTTTTTAATATTTGTTTTACTTAAAATTAACTCATCATTAAATGAATTCACTTTATCTAATAAATTAAATAAAGAAATAAAATTAGCTTCAGAATTTCCTCCTAATCTCCCTGCATACAATTTAAATTGCCTCTTTTCTGATTTAGAAAGAGATTTTACTAAGGTAAAAAGCACATCTTTTTGTTCAATAGCCATTGTAACAAATTTATCTTATCGTGTTGATTTTCAGTTGTTTATAAAAAATAATATTAATTTGAATATAGTAAACAATTCATTAATTGAAGTTTATGAAATACGTATAACACTATTTTTGGTAATTCAAATGTGATAAAAAAAAATCAGAAATGAATAAAAATAAAGTCCAAATTTTTGACACCACCTTGAGAGACGGAGAGCAAGTCCCTGGATGTAAGTTAAATACAAAGCAAAAGTTAATAATTGCCGAACGCCTTGATTTTTTAGGAGTTGATGTAATTGAAGCTGGCTTTCCAATTTCCAGCCCAGGTGATTTTACCTCCGTAGAGCATATTTCAAAATTAGTGAAAAATGCAACAGTTTGCGGACTTACACGTGCAAATAATAAAGATATAGAAGTGGCTGCAGCGGCATTAAAATTTGCAAAACGCCCAAGGATTCATACTGGAATTGGGACCTCAGAATCTCATATTATTTATAAATTTAATTCAACTCCTGAAAAAATTATAGAAAGAGCTGTTCAGGCCGTAGCCTACGCCAAATCCTTTGTAGAAGATGTTGAATTTTATGCTGAAGATGCAGGAAGAACCGATAATGAATACTTAGCAAGAGTTTGTGAGGCAGTTATTAAAGCTGGAGCAACAGTTCTTAATATTCCTGACACTACAGGTTATTGTTTGCCTGATGAATATGGAGCTAAAATAAAATATTTAAAAGAGAATGTTAAAGGCATTGATAATGTAACATTATCATGTCATTGCCATAATGATTTAGGTTTAGCAACTGCAAATGCCATTTCTGGTGTACAAAATGGTGCTCGCCAAATTGAATGCACCATAAATGGAATTGGAGAACGTGCCGGAAACACTTCTTTAGAAGAGGTTGTAATGATTTTAAAACAACATCCTAATTTAAATTTAGATACAGATATAAATACTAAATTATTGTATAGTACAAGCCAACTTGTTCAGGAAAGTATGGGAATGATGGTGCAGCCAAACAAAGCAATAGTTGGTGAGAATGCGTTCGCACATAGCTCAGGGATCCACCAAGATGGTGTTATTAAAAACCGTGAAACTTATGAAATAATAAACCCTGCAGATGTTGGCGTAACTGAATCTTCAATAGTTTTAACTGCAAGAAGTGGTAGAGCTGCATTAGCCTTTCGAGCAAAAAATGTTGGTTATGATTTAACTAAAATTGAATTAGATGATTTGTACCCTCAATTTTTGAAATTTGCTGACAGACATAAGGAAGTTAATGATGAAGATATACATCATTTGATGGAGTTAAATCATGTTCATAAAAGGGCGGCTAATTTTTAAATAATAATATTTAAAATCCTTCAATTCACTCACTTAACAAAAAAATTCATTATATTAATAGTTATTTAATAGTCAAATTTTTTATCTAATAAAATAGAAATTATAAAATGAAATTAAAAATAGCTTTACTTCCAGGTGATGGAATTGGTCCAGAAGTAACACAACAGGCTGTTAAGGTTCTAAATGCTATTGCGGAAAAATACAAGCACACTTTTGAATATACAACTGCTCCAGTAGGGGCAATTGCTATTGACGAATCTGGTAATCCTCTACCCAATCAAACTTTAAAAGTTTGTTCTGAATCTGATGCTATTTTGTTCGGAGCTATTGGAGATCCTAAATACGATAACAACCCGACAGCAAAAGTAAGACCTGAACAAGGCTTATTGAAATTAAGAAAAGAATTAGGCCTTTTTGCAAACATAAGACCTTTAAACACTTACAACTCCTTAATTCATAAATCAAATTTAAAAGAAGACGTTATAAAAGGAACCGACTTTGTAATTTACCGAGAATTAACAGGAGGTATTTATTTTGGTGAAAAAAAATTAAGTGATGACGGTACTGTAGCCTCTGATAATTGCAGTTATTCTTCAGAAGAAATTGACAGAATTGCACATTTAGCTTTTAAAGCTGCAAAAATCAGAAGAAAAAAATTAACACTTGTTGATAAGGCAAATGTTTTAGAAACTTCTAGGCTTTGGAGAAAGCGTGTTTTGGAAATATCTAAGGAATACCCAACAATTAAACTCGAATTTTTATTTGTTGATAATGCGGCTATGCAACTAATTTTAAATCCAAAACAATTTGATGTGGTATTAACTGAAAATATGTTCGGAGATATATTATCTGATGAGGCAAGTGTGATTTCTGGCTCTATAGGTTTATTGGCCTCGGCATCTATCGGTGAAAAAACAGCTTTATTTGAGCCAATTCATGGTTCGTACCCTCAGGCAAAAGGTAAAAACATTGCAAATCCTTTGGCAGCTGTTTTATCGGCAGCTATGTTGTTAGATCATTTTGATTTACATGATGAAGCAGAAGATATTAGAAGTGCAGTTGAAAAATCAATCGATTTAAATATTTCAACACCCGATTTAAACACAACAAATCATTTCTCAACTACAAGTGTTGGAAATTTTTTACGTGATTTTATTTTAGATGAAGAAAATACATTTTACAATAAAAATAATATTGACTTAGGACAATCAACTATTATTTAAAAATTAATACTTGTAAATTTCTAAGATTAAAATAGCTTTGCACACATAAAAAAGAAGATTTTTCTTACCCGAAAAATCTTCTTTTAATTTTCACTATGTTTTTAATATGATAATAATTATTGGTAATAATTCATATTTAAAAACGTCAAATTAAAATATGGCAACTAAAAAAGAAATAATTGATAAAATAATTGCAGGAAAAAATAAACCACACCTTAATTTAAACCTGAAACGTAAAACTCAAAGTTTTACTAACAACCTATTCTACACTTTGTTTGACACCAATGCTTGCATTTCAAAAAACATTGAACAACTAGAGGCTGATTTCAAAGAAATATACAACCTAGCATGTTTAACAAAAGACGGTGGCTGTGAAAAAATATGGCATAATTTTTTAATTAAATTACCTGTAATATTGGAAAACTTGAATCTTGATGCCCAAGAATTATTCAATAACGATCCAGCATCCAATAGTATAGAAGAAGTATATCTGGCATATCCTGGTTTTTACGCTATTGCAATTTATAGATTTAGCCATGAGTTATTACTATTAAACACTCCTTTAATTCCACGATTAATGAGCGAGTATGCACATGGAAAAACTGGTACAGATATTCATCCAGGCGCAACCATTGGGAGGTCCTTTTTTATAGATCATGCCACAGGTATTGTTATTGGTGAAACAAGTATTATTAAAGATTTTGTAAAAATTTATCAAGGTGTAACTCTTGGAGCTCTTCAAGTTTCTAAAGAAATGAAAAACACCAAAAGACATCCAACCGTTGAGGCTAATGTTACTATTTATGCCAATGCAACTATATTAGGTGGAAATACTGTAATTGGAGAGAACAGTACCATAGGTGGAAACGTATGGATTACGGAGTCCATTCCAAAAAACTCAGTGGTATATCACACTCATGAAATTAAACTTAAACAAAAATATAAATAGTGGAACATAAAAATATATTTCATTTTATTGGAAAAACTCCGATAGTTAAGGTTCAGAATTTATTGATTAATGAGAGTGTATCATTATACCTTAAATTAGAAGGAAATAATCCTGCCGGAAGTGTTAAGGACAGAGCTGCATATAATATGATTTCTTCAGCAATTGAACGAAAAGATATTAAAAAAGGAGATTATTTAATTGAGGCAACCAGCGGAAATACAGGGATAGCACTAGCAATGATTGCACAACAATTTGGACTTAAAATAGAATTAGTTATGCCTGAAAACTCCACAAAAGAACGCATTCAAACCATGGAAGCCTATGGGGCTAAAGTTACGCTAACATCATCGGATGTTGGTATAGAAGGCGCCAGATCTTACGCTGAGAAACAAGTAATAGATAAAGGTTATTATATGCTCGATCAATTTGCAAATGAAGATAACTGGAAAGCTCATTACAAACATACAGGTCCAGAAATTTGGAATAATACTTCTGGTGAAATTACTCATTTTGTTTCAGCCATGGGCACCACTGGAACTATTATAGGAACATCTACTTATTTAAAAGAAAAGAATATAAACATTCAAATTATAGGAGCTCAACCAACTGATGATTCAAGAATACCAGGTATTAGAAAATGGTCTAAAGAGTTTCTTCCAAAAATATTTGATCCTAATAAAGTGGATCAAATTATTGAAGTAAGTGAAGAAGAGGCAAGAATTATGACTAAAAAACTAGCAAAAGAAGAAGGTGTTTTTTCTGGAATGAGTGGTGGTGGTGCTGTCGCAGCAGCTTTAAAACTTGCTAAAAACTTAACAAAAGGAACTATTGTCACTGTTATACCTGATAGAGGTGATCGTTATTTATCTTCCGATTTATTTGAATAAAACGTTGTAGTATTTTAAGTTATTTTAACATTGATTGTCAATTGCTTTTATTGTACTTTTGTTAGTCAAATTATATAATTTTCATACTATGAGAAAAATTCAAATGGTTGATCTATTAGGTCAATATGATCATATACAAGAACAAATAGATTCAAAAATATTAGAAGTTGTAAAATCAGGTGCTTATGTTAACGGACCAGAGGTACATAACTTCCAAAAAGAATTCGAAGAATACTTAGATGTTAAGCATGTAATTCCTTGCGCAAATGGAACAGATGCACTTCAAATCTCAATGATGGGATTAGGTTTAAAACCTGGTGATGAAGTTATTACTGTAGATTTCACATTTGCAGCAACTGTTGAAGTAATTGGACTTTTAAATTTAACTCCTGTTTTAGTTGATGTTGAAAAAAATACATTCAACATGGATATTGAAGCTCTTAAAAAAGCAATTACTCCTAAAACAAAAGCTATTGTACCTGTTCATTTATTTGGACAGTGTGCAAATATGGAAGCTGTTTTAGAAATTGCAAAAGAACACAACTTATTTGTAATTGAAGATACTGCACAAGCAATTGGGGCTGACTATACTTTTAGTGATGGAACTAAAAAGAAGGCAGGAACAATGGGAAATGTAGGGACAACATCTTTTTTTCCATCAAAAAACTTAGGTTGCTATGGTGATGGTGGTGCTATTTTTACAAATGATGATGAATTAGCTCATACTTTAAGAGGAATGGTTAATCATGGAATGTACAAACGTTACTACCATGATGTTGTAGGTGTAAATTCAAGATTAGATAGTATTCAAGCAACTATTTTAAGAATTAAATTACCTCATTTAGATACATATTGTCAAAAAAGAAATGAAGCTGCAGCTGCTTATACAAAAGCATTTGAAGGAAATGAAAACATTACTACTCCAGTAATAAGTCCATTTACTACACATGTTTTCCACCAGTACACATTACAAGTTAAAAATGTTGATAGAAATGCATTACACCAACATTTATTAGATAATGGAATTCCAAATGGAATTTATTATCCTGTGCCGTTACATAGTCAAAAAGCTTATACAGATTCACGTTATAAAGAATCAGATTTTGAAGTAACAAACGAATTAATAAATACTGTAATATCATTACCAATGCACACAGAGCTAGATAATGAACAAATAGAATTTATTACTTCAACTATTTTAAACTTCATTAATAAATAATGAAATCAATTTTAGTAACCGGAGGTTTAGGATTTATTGGATCACATACAGTTGTAGAACTTCAAAACAAAGGTTTTGAAGTTCTTATAATTGACAACTTATCTAACACAACAATTGAAGTTTTAGATAAAATAACATCAATTACGAATAAGAAACCTCAATACTTTAATATCGATTTAAAGGACAAAGTTTCTGTTCAGAAATTTTTTAATGAAAATAAAGTGGATGGTGTTATTCATTTTGCTGCTTCAAAGGCTGTAGGAGAAAGTGTTGAAAAACCTTTAGAATACTATGAAAATAATATTGGGTCATTAGTTTATTTGCTACAGGAAATGAATACCCACAAGGTTAAAAATTTTATTTTTAGCTCATCATGCACGGTTTATGGACAAGCTGATGAATTACCAATTACCGAAAATGCTCCTATTAAACCTGCAGAATCTCCATATGGAAATACAAAGCAAATTGGAGAAGAAATTATAAGCGATTCAACAAAAGTTTCAGATTTATCCGCAATTGCTTTGCGTTATTTTAATCCTATTGGCTCACATGAATCTTCAAAAATTGGTGAATTACCAATTGGTGTTCCCCAAAATTTAATACCTTTTGTTGTTCAAACGGCTGCTGGAATTCGTAAAGAACTATCTGTTTTTGGTGGTGACTATAATACCCCTGACGGAACTGCGGTTAGAGATTATATTCATGTAGTTGATTTGGCAAAAGCTCATATTGTAGCTCTTGGTAGATTGCTTGAAAACAAAAACAAGCAGTCATTTGAGGTTTTTAATATTGGTACTGGAAAAGGAAATTCTGTTTTAGAAGTAATCCAATCATTTGAAAAAGTAACAGGAAAAAAGGTCAATTATAAAATAGTTGGTAAACGTGAAGGAGATATTACTGCTGCATTTGCTGATACTACTATTGCAAATAAAGAATTAGGATGGAAAGCTGAACTTACGTTAGATGAAGCTTTACTTTCAGCCTGGAAATGGCAAGAAACATTATAATAAAAAAAAGCCTCTGAAATCTCAGAGGCTTTTTTACCTACTGCTAAATCCCATTCATCGATAGTTAAGTTATACATATCCTTTTTAATCTATATTCAGCTTACCACTTTGCTAACTTCGTATTAAAATTATAATTAGTATATATGAAGTCATCGATTCTAACATTATTTATTTTTATTACTGCGGTAATAAATTTGAATGCGCAAGATTCTGAAAAGGACTCTCATATTGTTACTATTGGAGTTCCAGAAGTTGCATTACTTGATTTAGAATCTACGCAAGAGAAATCTTTAAATTTTAATTTAACTGCTCCAACAGAAGCTGGTAATCCAGTTAACACAACAAAATTTGATTACAATATTTGGTTAAATTATTCGTCTATTATTGAATCTTCTTCAACGAGGAAAGTTGACGTTCAAATAACGAATGGAAAAATTCCTGATGGGTTAATGTTAAGAATATACGCTTGGGGAGATAATGGTAATGGTAAAGGAGCATTGGGTAAGTCTAATTATTTAGTTGAACTTAAAGAGACACAACCAACCACAATAATAAATAGTATTGGTAGTGCATATACAGGAAATGGACCAAACAAAGGTCATAGAATTCTGTATTACCTAACAAGAAGTTCTGAAAATGATTTCTATTCAAAATTAGATTCGGACCAATCAAATACGCTAACTATTACATATACTCTTTCAGACGATTAAAAAAAAAGCCTCTGAGATTTCAGAGGCTTTTTTTTATAACAAATTATGAAATTATGCTGCACCTCCGGCAGTTACGTTTCTATCAATTTTACGCATTAATCCTTGTAAAACTTTACCTGGACCAACTTCAATAAATTCAGTTCCTCCATCAGCAATCATAGCCTGAACACATTGTGTCCATCTTACTGGAGCAGTTAATTGAGCAATTAAATTTTCTTTAATCTCATCAGGACTTGTAACAGCTTTTGCTACTACATTTTGATAAACTGGGCAAGTAGGTTCACTAAAGACAGTATTGCTGATAGCTTCAGCAAGTTCTTCTCTTGCAGGTTCCATTAAAGGAGAGTGAAAAGCTCCACCAACAGGCAATTTTAAAGCTCTTTTTGCTCCTTTTTCTTTAAGTACTTCACATGCTTTATCAATTGCTGTAATTTCTCCAGAAATAACTAACTGACCTGGGCAATTGTAATTTGCAGCTACTACAACTCCATCAACACCTGCACAAATTTCTTCAACAACAGTATCTTCTAAACCTAAAACTGCAGCCATTGTAGATTCTTGAGCTTCACATGCTTTTTGCATTGCCAATGCTCGTTGTGAAACTAACTTTAATCCATCTTCAAATGTTAATACTCCATTAGCAACTAATGCCGAAAGTTCACCTAATGAATGTCCTGCCACCATTTCTGGTTTAAAGTCATCTCCTAAAGTTTTAGCTAAAATTACTGAATGTAAAAATATAGCAGGCTGAGTAACCTTTGTTTGCTTTAATTGTTCAGCAGTTCCTTCAAACATAATATCAGTAATAGGAAAACCTAAAATTTCATTTGCTTGTTCAAAAAGTTGTTGTGCCAATGGTGAGTTTTCATACAAATCTAAACCCATCCCTGTAAATTGTGCTCCCTGACCTGGGAAAATATATGCTTTCATAATATTATTTTCTAAATTAATTTAAAAAAGCAAAAATAGGAATTATTTGCTATATTAGTATCAACTAACTACAAATGAATTACAAACAAAAATCTGAGGCTTTAACTATTTATTTAATTTTAGCTTCTATGTTTATTGCTTCACTAGTTGCTTCAAATTTAATTTTCCAAAAATTCTTTTATTGGAACCCTTTTGGTTGGTTTAAATTTGAACTATCGGTTGGGATTTTACCTTATCCTATTACCTTTTTAATTACAGATATTATATCAGAAATTTATGGTAGAAAAAAAGCAAATCAAGTTGTAGTTGCGGGTATATTTGCCTCCATTTTTTCAATGGTGATAATTCTTATTGCCAATTACACTCCCGCTATTGAAAACTCTCCTATAAACAATGAATTATTTACTAAAGTTTTTGGACTTTCACCTATTGCCGTTTTGGCTTCCATGCTAGCATATTTGTTTGCTCAATTTGTTGATATTAGAATATTTCATTTTTGGAAACGAAAAACCAAAGGCAAACATTTATGGTTTAGAAATAATTTTTCTACATTTTCATCTCAATTTATTGACACCTTCACAGTAGTTGCACTTTTATGTAGTTTTCAGGTTTTACCTTGGAGTTTATTTAAAACCTTATTAATAAGTGGTTTTCTTTTTAAAGTATTAATTGCATTATTGGATACACCTATTCTTTATTTCATCGTATACCTATTTAGAAGACGATTTAATCTAAAATTTGGAGAAGAAATAAACCTAATTCACTGAAAGACAACATCTATTATTTCATTCAAAAATAAAAAATGGCATATTTTTTGGAACATACAGTTAATAAGTTAGAAATGAAGCTAATACAACTCTGTAAATGAAACATAAAGTAAATGACTTGATCATCACTAAAAAGAAACATTTGCATTATAAAAACTTATTATGATTTTTATTTTATTAAAAAGAACATTCATCTTTCTTGGTATATTGATAATGTCATCAAACTGTACGAACTCAGAAACAGGGTCTAACAATTTAACTTGTATTGATATTAAAATAAAAGAAATATTGATGAATGAAGTTACAAATCCACCTACTCAGGTTTGGAAATGGGAGGATAATGGTAACACTTATTATTACATAACATCGGATTGTTGCGATCAATACAATTACCTTTACACAATTAATTGTGAAATAGTTTGCGCTCCTGATGGCGGAATTACAGGAAATGGAGATGGAAATTGTCCCGAATTTTCTTCAGAAATAATAAAAACTTTAATTTGGGAGGATAAAAGAAATTAGGCCCACATAATCAGAAACTTATTTAAGAGGCCTTTTTTTAATCATCCCTCCTTTGGTATCTTTAATACTATTCATAATAACAAAAGCATTGGAGTCAATTTTATCAATTTCTGTTTGTAAACGTGCTATTTCCAACCTTGTTATTACGGTATAAAGAACATCAATTTCTTTTAAAGTTGCACCTTTTTTACCAAATCCACCTTTACCAGAATATATAGTGACACCTCTTCCAAGGTTTTCAGTAATCATTAATCTTATCTCTTCACTACTATTTGATATAATGGTTATTCCTGTATATTCTTCAACACCTTCAATAATAAAATCTACCGTTTTTGAAGCTGCTATATATGTTAACATTGCATATAAAGCGACTTCAATTGACATAATATAAGCACCAAAAGAGAAAATTATTATATTAAAAATTAAGATTACATCTCCAATTGTAGCACCCGTTTTCTTACTAATATAAATTGCTAATACTTCCGTTCCGTCTATTACAGCTCCACCACGAATAGCCATTCCAATTCCTCCTCCCAAGAAAAACCCTCCAAATACAGCTATCAATAATTTATCTGAAGTTATCAAAGGATAAGGGAAAAAATGTACGGTTATAGCCAATAATACAATAGCTAATACACTTTTAAATGCAAATTGTTTACCTATTTGTGAGTATCCAAGAATTATAAAAGGTAAATTAATAATTATAATCAGTATTGATAATGAAAAACCAGTAGTTTCAGAAATTAATAATGAAATCCCCATGGCTCCACCATCAATAAATGAATTTGGCAATAAAAACCCTTTTAGTCCAAAACCTGCAGAAATTACTCCTATTAAAATAAAAAAGATATCATGAATAATATGATTCTTTTCCACTTTTAGAGATTTTTGTTTAGCAGCTAATTCTTCTTGGTAAATTTCCTTTTGCATCATTATCCTATTAAAAAAAATATAAACTATTCAATTGAAATTATAACTTTAAGCCCTTCACTGTTTCTTACATTAAAAACTGTACCATCTTCAAACATTAAATATTGACCTTTAACGCCTTTTAATTTTCCTGAATAAACATGATTTTTCTCAAGATTTAATGATTTTATCTTGGTTGGGTATTGGAGAACCGGATAATTAATTTCTGTAATTTTACCATTATTTTCTAAAAAATACTCTTTAGCTTCTTCTGGGATATACTTTTTTAACTTTTCTCTTTCCTCAAAAAGATCAGCTTCTAAAATATTATTTTTCAGCATTTTTTGCCAACTTGTTTTGTCGGCAACATATTCTTTTAATGCAACTTCAGTAATTCCTGCCAAGTATCTATTTGGAACTTCAACAATTTCAATTGCTTTTGTAGCACCTTGATCTATCCACCTTGTTGGCACTTGTGTTTTACGAGTAACACCTACTTTCACATTGCTAGACAAGGCCAAATAAACAATATGAGGTTTCAATTGCACTTGTTTTTCATAGGCTAGATCTCTATCCTCAATTCCTAAATGTGCTTTACTTAACTCAGGTTTCATAATCCAATCTCCTACTTGAGCACTATTATAAAAGCAATCATAACAAAATCCTTGTCTAAAAATTTTTTTTTCTAAACCACAGCACAAACATTGATAACCATCAAAACTAATTTCAATATCTCTATTGATCAATTGATTTAAATTTAAAAAATCATTTTCCACATCTAAATAATACTGAACCTCATCATTTAGTTCAGTCTTCATTTTTTTTAAAATTGTTTGATATTGCATAAAAAGTTTTACTAAATTTAACATGCTAAAGATACTTAATAAAACATGCCATTTACAATAGTTAATTCAATAATTTCTTGGTTTCTAAAAAAAAGAAAACATCAAATGGAACTTTTTTTGAAATATCCCTATGATGTTCAAAATGAGCTTTTATTTAAGTTATTAAATAAAGCCAGAAACACGGAAATTGGTATAACTCATGATTTTACAAATTTAAACTCCTATTCCGATTTTAAAAATAAAGTACCTATTCAACAATATGAATCTATTGAGCCTTTAATTACCCGAGCTAGAAAAGGAGAACAAAATATTTTTTGGCCTACACCTATTAGATGGTTTGCGAAATCAAGCGGAACGACAAATGCAAAAAGTAAATTTATACCTGTTAGTGACGAGGCTTTGGAAGATTGCCATATGAAAGCAGGTAAAGATATGCTTTGCTTATATTTTAATAATAATGAAGACGCTCAACTTTTCACAGGAAAAGGATTAAGACTTGGAGGAAGTAGTGCTGTTTATGAAGATAACAACTCATATTTTGGTGATTTATCGGCAATAATTATAGAAAACATGCCTTTTTGGGCTGATTTTAGTAGCGCCCCTAAACAGGAAACTGCCTTAATGAGTGAATGGGAAACAAAAATTGAGGCAATTATTGATGAAACGATTGATGAAGATATTACTAGCTTAGTTGGAGTTCCATCATGGATGCTTGTTTTATTAAACAAGGTTTTAGAAAGAACTGGGAAAGAAAATATATTAGAAGTATGGCCTAATCTTGAAGTTTACTTTCATGGCGGTGTAAACTTTAATCCATATAGAGAACAATTCAAAAAATTAATTCCGAAAACAAGTTTTAAATATTACGAAACTTACAATGCGTCTGAAGGTTTTTTTGCTATCCAAGATGTTAACGATTCCTATGATTTATTGTTAATGCTGGATTATGGAATTTTTTATGAATTTATTCCAATGGATAAATTTGATGGTGAAAATTCTGAAGCAATTCCTTTATCAGAAGTAGAATTAAATAAAAATTATGCCCTGGTTATCACTTCCAACGGTGGATTATGGAGATATTTAATTGGAGATACCGTAAAATTCACCTCTTTAAATCCACATCGTATTAGAATAACGGGAAGAACTAAACATTTTATAAATGTTTTTGGTGAAGAATTAATTATTGAAAATGCTGAAATTGCATTAAAAAAGGCTTGCTTAAAAACATCCTGTGAGGTTTCTGATTATACCGTAGCACCAATTTTTATGAATGGGAATGGGAATGGTGGACATGAATGGTTAATTGAGTTTCGAAAAAGACCAAAGTGTATTAATGAATTCACTGAAATTTTAGACACTACATTGAAAGAAATTAATTCTGATTATGAAGCCAAGCGCTACAACGATTTAACTCTGGGAAGACCAAAAATAAATATTGCTCACGAAGGTTTATTTTATACGTGGTTAAAACAAAAAGGAAAATTAGGTGGACAGAATAAAGTTCCAAGGCTGTCTAACTCAAGAAATCTTTTAGAAGAACTCTTAAAAATTACAACTTTAGTTAATTAAATTTTACGTTCAATTACGTAATTAACCATTGTTAAAAGAGATTGTTTGTATTCTGAATCTGGATAATCCGCTAAAATACTTAAAGCCTTTGTTTGGTATTCTTTCATTTTTTGAGTGGTATATTCAATACCTCCCTTTTCTTTTACAAAAGATATAACTTCCTTAACACGTTTCTTATTTTTATTATGGTTTTTAACAGAGTTTATCAACCATTTTTTCTCTTTATCAGAACAATTATTAATTGCATAGATAAGTGGAAGTGTCATTTTTTGCTCTTTAATATCAATACCTGTTGGCTTTCCTATTTTAGCTTCTGTATAATCAAACAAATCATCTTTTATTTGAAAGGCAATTCCAATTAATTCACCAAAAGTTCTCATTTTCTCAACTTCTTCAATTGAACTTCCAACTGATGCTGCTCCAATTCCACAACATGCAGCAATTAATGTTGCCGTTTTCTGACGAATTATTTCAAAGTAAATGTCTTCTGTGATATCTAGTTTACGTGCCTTTTCAATTTGAAGTAATTCTCCCTCACTCATTTCACGTACTGCAACAGATATCAATTTTAAAATATCAAAATCATCATTATCAATAGAAAGTAATAATCCTTTAGACAATAAAAAATCTCCAACTAAAACTGCAATTTTATTTTTCCATAAAGCATTAACAGAGAAAAAACCTCTTCTTCTATTACTATCATCAACAACATCGTCATGTACTAATGTTGCTGTATGAATTAACTCAATAATTGAAGCTCCTCTATAAGTGCGTTCTTCAAACTTTCCTTCTGAAACCATTTTTGCCACTAAAAAAACAAACATTGGTCTCATTTGCTTTCCTTTACGGCGAACTATATAATGGGTAATTCTATTTAAAAGTGGAACTTTTGTAGCCATGGCCTCTCTGAATTTACTTTCAAAGAGTTCCATTTCGTTAAGTATGGGTTGTTTTATTTGTTCTACTAGCTTCATTAAGAAATCAAAAGTAAGAAAAATAGTTTAACTTTTATTTGCTAATTGCCCACAAGCCGCATCAATATCCTTACCTCTGCTTCGGCGAACATTTACAATAATGTCATTCATTTCTAAAATGCTGATATAATCGGTTATTGCTTGTTTGTTGGCCTGTTGGAAATCTCCATCATCAATAGGGTTGTATTCTATTAAATTTACCTTACACGGTACATATTTACAAAACTTTACAAGCGCCATAATAGCCTCTCTATCATCATTAATTCCTTTCCAAACAACATATTCATAGGTAACTCTACTGTTTGTTTTAGCATACCAATACTCCAAAGATTCTCGTAAATCTTTCAAGGGAAATGATTCACTAAAAGGCATAATTTTGGCTCTTACTTCATCAATTGCAGAATGTAAAGAAACAGCCAAATTAAATTTCACATCATCATCGGCCAATTTTTTTATCATTCTAGGAACACCCGAAGTTGAAACTGTAATTCGCTTTGGTGACATTCCTAAACCTTCTTCAGAAGTAATTTTTTCAATTGCTTTTAACACATTGTTATAATTCATAAGTGGTTCACCCATACCCATAAAAACAATGTTAGAAAGCTTATGATTGTAATACAATAAACTCTCCTTATTAATAGCTGCTACTTGATCGTAAATCTCATCTGGATTTAGATTTCTCATTTTTTTCAAGCGTGCTGTCGCACAAAACAAACAATCTAAAGTACAACCAACTTGACTTGATACACAAGCTGTTGTTCTAGTACCTTGAGGAATTAAAACAGATTCTACAATTAACCCATCATGAAGTCTAACTGCATTTTTTACAGTTCCATCAGAACTGCGCTGCATATTATCAACCTCTATATGATTAATTACAAAATTTTCTTCAAGCATTTGGCGAGTATCTTTTGATATATTGGTCATATCTTCAAAAGAATGTGCACTTTTTACCCAAAGCCATTCATAAACTTGATTTCCTCTAAATGCCTTATCTCCATTTGCCACAAAAAAATTTCTTAATTCTTCTTTTGATAAAGCTCTTATATCCTTTTTTGTACTCATTTTAATTTCAAGTTTATATAAAGATTCCCGCATATGCGGGAATCAAATTACTTATAAAATTCTAAGTTAATTATTAGATAATTAACATTGCGTCTCCGTAAGAATAGAATTTATATTTTTCTTTTACTGCTTCTTCGTAAGCTTCCATTAAAAAATCATAACCTGCAAAAGCAGCTGCCATCATCATTAATGTTGATTTTGGAGTATGAAAATTGGTAATCATACAATTTGCAATACTAAAATCATACGGAGGGAAAATAAATTTATTTGTCCAACCATCAAATGAATTTAAACGTCCATTTGAAGAAACCGAACTTTCTAAAGCTCTGTTCACCGTAGTTCCAACGGCACATACTCTTTTCTTACCATCAATTGCTTTATTCACTATTTTAGTAGTTTCAGAATTTATAATAGCCTTTTCTGAATCCATCTTATGCTTTGATAAATCTTCAACCTCAACCGGGCTAAAAGTACCTAAACCTACGTGTAAAGTAACTTCAGAAAAATCAACTCCCTTAATTTCTAACCGTTTCATTAAATGTTTTGAAAAATGCAATCCAGCGGTTGGAGCAGCTACAGCACCTTCATGCTTAGCATAAATAGTTTGGTAACGCTCTGCATCTTCTGGTTCAACATCTCTTTGAATAAATTTAGGTAAAGGTGTTTCCCCTAAATCTTGTAATTTTTGTCTAAACTCTTCATAAGAACCATCATATAAAAAACGTAAAGTTCTTCCTCTTGAAGTTGTATTGTCAATAACTTCAGCTACTAAGCTTTCGTCATCACCAAAAAATAATTTATTTCCAATTCTAATTTTTCTTGCAGGATCTACTAATACATCCCATAATCTACTCTCAGCATTTAGCTCTCTTAATAAGAAAACTTCAATTCTTGCCCCAGTTTTTTCCTTTTCTCCATACATACGCGCAGGGAAAACTTTGGTGTTATTTAAAATAAATAAATCACCTTCATCAAAATATTCAATTAAATCTTTAAACTGGCGATGCTCAATAGTTTTTTCCTTTCTATTTAAAACCATTAAACGAGATTCATCTCTATGCTCTGCAGGATATTCTGCCAATAAATCGTCTGGTAATTCAAATTTAAACTTTGATAACTTCATGTGTGTATTTTTCTGTTTGTTTTAACGAACTGAAACACAGAGTAATAATGTTTTCTTGAAATTAAAAAACATTATAATCTTTATTTCGTCTCCATTTATTTTATAGAATGAGCGCAAATATACGACATCGAGATAGGCGTTGTCAAGTGATTTGCAATAAATCTTTGTTTTAGAGATTTTTAACGTGTCACATTTTCAAAGTCATTCCAGAAGTCTGGATATGATTTTGTTACAACATTTGACTCTTCTATTTGTAAAGACACCTTGGTAGCCAATGGCGCAAAAGCCATAGCCATCCTATGATCATCATAGGTTGCTACACTAATATTTTCAATTATTTTGTTTGAAGTTTTTAAATGCAAAGTTTCATTTGTAATAACTACTTCTCCTCCAAACTTTTCAATTTCATTTTTTAAAGCAACCAACCTATCGGTTTCCTTTATTTTTAAGGTATGAAGCCCTGTTAAAAAACATTCAATACCCAAGCCAAAGCATGTTACTGCAATTGTTTGCGCAATGTCAGGAGCATTTACCAAGTTCAAATTCATTAATTCTTCCCCATTTATTTGCTCAGATTTTTTTAATGTGATTGAATTTTCATTAAAAATAGTTGTAACTCCCAAGTTTTTATAAATAGCTGCTAACACTGAATCTCCTTGTAAACTATCTTTTTTATAAGATGTTAAGGTAACTTCAGAATTTGGACTTAAAGCTACTAAACTATAATAGTAGGATGCTGAACTCCAATCTGATTCAACAACAATATTCCTAGATTCAATAATTGGTTTTGGCTGAATATTTATAGTTTCCTGTTTCCAACTATATGTTATACCCAATTCTTCCAATAACTTCAGGGTCATTTTAATATATGGTACTGAAGTAACTTCACCTTTAAACTTTAGTTGCAATCCGTTTTCTAAAGTTGGGGCTATTAATAAAAGTGCTGAAATATATTGACTACTAACATTTCCTTCAATTTCAACCCTATCTTTTACAAGTTTTTTTCCAACAATTTTTAAAGGTGGAAATCCATCCTTTTCTAAATATTCAATATCGGCTCCTAAATCTTTTAAAGCATCAACCAATATTTTTATAGGTCGATTTTTCATTCTTGATGAACCTGTTAAAACAATTTCAGAATTTTCCTTTACAGAAAAATATGCAGTTAAAAAACGCATTGCCGTACCAGCATGACCAATATTAATTTCATTCGAAGTACTTAACAAGGCTTTTTGCATTAACCTTGAATCATCTGAATTTGAAAGGTTCTCAATCATTAATTTTGGATAAAATTGCTTCAAAATTAACAATCTGTTCGATTCACTTTTAGAACCAGTAATTGTAATCTCCCCTTCAACCTTCTTATTTATCTTCTGTAATTTTAATGAATTCATCCAATGTTTAATTAGTAGCTTATTTTAAATTAATTTTCAATAGTTTTATAAATCATTTACAATCAACAATTTCAACCTAACAACATGAAAAATCTTATTTTACTTCTAAGCTGTTTCTTTTTAGTTTTAGCTCACAAAGTTAACGCTCAAAAAATAGAATCCAAATATCCTCAGAAATATTACAATAGTATTCAATGGAGAAATATTGGACCATTTAGAGGAGGAAGAAGTGCTGCTGTGACAGGCGTATCTAATAAAGCTAATTTATATTACTTTGGAGCAACTGGTGGTGGAGTTTGGAAAACTACGGATGCTGGCAATACCTGGGCAAATATTTCAGATGGTTTTTTTGGAGGTTCTGTAGGGTCAATTGCTGTTAGCAATTCGGACACTAATGTTATTTATGTTGGAAATGGAGAAGTTACTGTTCGAGGAAATGTATCATCGGGTGATGGTATGTGGAAATCGGTTGATGCTGGAAAAACATGGAATCATATAGGATTAAAAAAATCACGTCATATTCCAAGGGTTCGAATACATCCAAAAAATTCTGACATTGTTTTTGCTGCTGTTTTAGGTGATTTATACAAACCAAGTTCTGAAAGAGGGGTTTATAAATCGATTGACGGTGGAAAAAACTGGAAAAAAGTTTTATTCTCTAATGACAATGCAGGAGCTGTAGATTTAATTATTGATCCTACAAATTCACGAATATTATATGCAACCACTTGGAATGTAAGAAGAACACCTTATAGTTTATCAAGCGGAGGTGAAGGATCCGCTTTGTGGAAAAGCACCGATGAAGGAGAAACCTGGACTAATATTTCATCAAATGAAGGCTTACCAAAAGGAATCTGGGGTATTAGTGGAATTGCTGTTTCCTCATTAAACTCAGACATTATTTGGGCTTTAATTGAAAACAAAGATGGAGGTATTTATAAGTCTATGGACGCTGGAAAAACTTGGAAATTAATTAACAAGGAACGTAAATTAAGACAACGCGCATGGTATTATACTCGTATTTACGCTGACACACAAGATGAAAACATGGTATATGTTATGAATGTTCAATATCACCAATCTAAAGATGGTGGAAAAACTTTTAAAACATTTAATGCGCCTCATGGAGATCATCATGATTTATGGATAGCGCCAGAAGATAATCAACGAATGATAATTGCAGATGATGGTGGAGCTCAAATTAGCTTTGATGCAGGAGAAAACTGGAGTACTTACATGAACCAGCCTACAAGTCAGATTTATCGTGTTGCTACCGATAAGCATTTTCCATATAGAATTTATGGAGCTCAACAAGACAATTCTACCCTAAGAATATCTCATAGAACAAATAGAGGAACAATAGGAGAAAAAGATTGGGAAAATACTGCTGGTGGAGAAAGTGCTCATATTGCAATAGACCCTACCGATAATGATATTGTATATGGAGGAAGCTATGGGGGACTTTTAACTCGCATAAATCATAAAACCAATGAACAAAGAGTAATTAATGTTTGGCCAGATGATCCGATGGGTCATGGAGCTGAAGACATGAAATACAGATTTCAATGGAATTACCCGATTTTCTTTTCACCTCATAATTCTAAAAAATTATATACAACATCCAACTTTGTACATGTAACTTACAATGAAGGACAATCTTTTGAAGTTATTAGTCCTGATTTAACAAAAAATGATCCTAAGACCTTAGGTGTTTCGGGAGGTCCAATTACTAAAGACAATACAGGAGTAGAATATTACGGAACTATTTTTTCGGCTGTGGAATCACCTTTTGAAAAGGATTTAATTTGGACTGGTTCCGACGATGGGCTAATTCATATTACAAAAGATGCAGGTAAAAACTGGACCAATGTAACACCTAAAAAAATGCCAGAATGGATGATGATTAATTGTATTGAAGTTGATCCATTTATAGCCGGCGGAGCTTATATCGTAGGTACTCGATACAAATTAGGAGATTATACGCCTTATATATACAAAACGGAAGACTACGGTGAAAACTGGAAACTATTAACAAATGGAATTTCAGCAGAACATTTTACAAGAGCCTTACGGGCAGATCCAAAAAGAAAAGGATTATTGTATGCCGGTACAGAAAACGGTATGTATATAAGCTTTAACGATGGTAAAAACTGGAAATCATTTCAATTAAATTTACCTATTGTCCCTATAACAGATTTAGCTATTAAAAATGATAATTTAATTGCAGCCACACAAGGAAGGTCATTTTGGCTTATTGATGATTTAACACCGTTTCATCAAATTAATGAATCTATTATTTCAACGGATAATTTTCTATTTAAGCCAATGGATAGTTATAGAATCTCTGGCAGTAAAATCAAATCAAAAACCGCAGGTCAAAACCATCCTGGAGGTGTATTAATAAATTATTTTGTAAAAAATATTTCAGAAAAAGATACTATCAGCTTATCATTCTTTTCAAAATCAGGAAATCTTATTAAAACCTTTTCAAACAAGGCAGATACATCACATAAAGAAGAAAAATTAAAAGTTAAAAAAGGAGCAAATCAATTTAATTGGAATCTTCAATACCAAGATGCAGAAAAAGTAAAAGGAATGATTTTATGGTGGGCGTCATTAAAAGGTCCAAAAGCTTTACCAGGAGATTATATAGTTAAATTAACTAAAAATGGAAAAGTTGAATCGGAACAAAATTTCACAATTTTAAAAGATCCAAGAAGTACAGCTTCAAATGAAGATCTTCAATTACAATTCAATTTTATTATTGAAATTCAAGAAAAGCTTACTGAAATTCATAAATCATTAAAAAAAATAACAAAGGCAAAAAAACAGATTCATAATTTGAAATCTTCAATTTCTGATAAAGAAAACAACAAAGATATTTTTGAATTAATGGCTAAGATTGAAAAAGAATTAACCATTTTAGAGAATGAATTATATCAAACAAAAAACAAAAGTAATCAGGACCCTTTAAACTTTCCAATTAAACTAAATAATAAATTAGCACACTTAAATTCATTAAGTTCTATTGGAGATTTTAAGCCAACTGACCAGTCTGTAGCTTTTAAAAATGAGATATTTAAACAAATTGATATTGAACTTAAAAAAATCTACTCAATTTTTGAAAACGATATTAA
>Ga0193963_1000249_pt1 | contig 28668 bp, 28 predicted proteins | sample FB_6_MG_FD_140359 | JGI IMG/M metagenome (GOLD analysis project Ga0193963, IMG submission 140359) | Microbial mat bacterial communities from the Broadkill River, Lewes, Delaware, United States - FB_6_MG | ecosystem: Environmental > Aquatic > Freshwater > River > Microbial mats | place: USA...
AATCTTCAAAGTGCAAGAGATGACATAATCTCTCTTACATCAAAAGTTCAAGAGACAGCTCAAGTTGAAGTTGAGATGTCTCACAGTATGGAGACACTATCTAAAGATGCAGATGAGGTTAAAACTGTTCTTACTATTATCTCTGATATTGCTGATCAGACAAACCTACTTGCTTTAAATGCAGCTATAGAAGCTGCTCGTGCAGGTGAACATGGTCGTGGTTTTGCCGTGGTTGCAGATGAGGTAAGAAAACTGGCTGAGCGTACTCAAAAAACGCTATCAGAGATCAATGCTACGATCAATGTTGTAGTTCAGTCAATTGGAGATGCATCAACTCAAATGATAAACAACTCAGATGAGATCCAAGAACTTGCAAATGTAGCTCAAAATGTTGAAGATAAAATAAACTCAACAGTTGAACTTGTAAATGAAGCTGTACGTGCTAGTGATAAAACAGTAGCTGATTTTGAAAAAACTGGTAATGATATAGAAATTATAGTAAGGAAAGTAGCAGAGATAAACGAGATTTCTGGAACTAATGCAAGAAGTGTTGAAGAGATCTCTGCTGCAAGTGATCACTTAAACTCTATGACAAATGAGTTGAACTCAAAACTTGATGAATTCCGTACCTAGAAAAGTTGTACTTATTGGAGCCTCTACTGGAGGTCCAAGTCAAATTGAGCAGATCATAAAATCTTTGCCAAAACTTGATAGTACTAGTTTTGTAATAGCTCAACACATGGCTGATGGGTTTATGCCGAGTTATGCATTAAGACTCCAAGATAAGCATCCAAATAATATAAAAGTAGTCGTTGGTAATGAGGTTTTTGAGAGAGGATATATATATCTTTGTACTGGATTAACTTCTGTTATAAAAAATAGTTATGAAATTAAGTTTGTCTATAATTCTGCTACTGTTAATAGCTATAATCCAGATATAAACTTTATATTTGAATCATTTATACCTTTAGTAAATGATATGCAGATTATGAGTGTTATTTTAACTGGAATAGGCGATGATGGTGTAAGCGCAACAGTTCAGCTTAGTTTGAATGGTGTAAGATGTATAACTGAAGACCAAAATAGTGCTATAGTAGATGGTATGCCAAGTAGGGCAAGACAACTAGTTCCAAATATAGAAGTACATTCTTTGAATGATATAATCAATATAATAGGTGAGTTTAGCGAATAATGTTTAGTTTTTTTAAGAAAAAGAATAAAGAAGTACCTACTGTTGAAGAAAAAATTGTAGAAAATTTTGATGATATAGGAGAAGTTTCTGAGTATTTCCACAAGGAAACAGGTGTTACATTTGATAAACAAGAAAGTATACTTAAAAATAAGGTGATCTCTTTTTGTAGACAAAACTCTATATACTCATTTTCAAAGCTCCTAAGTGAAATAAATGTTAATAAAAATTTAAAACAAAGTTTAATAGATCATCTAACAACTAATGAGACATATTTTTATCGAGAGATTAAGCAAATAGAAGCATTAGTTAAATTAGTTAAAAATGATGGCTCAAATGTACGAATACTATGTGCACCATCAGCTACAGGAGAGGAACCTTACTCTATAGCTATGATGTTACTTGAGTCAGGAGTAAGTTCTAGTAAAATAGACATACTTGGCATAGATATAAACTCAGATGCAATACAAAAAGCAAACAAAGCTATATATGGAGAGAGAAATGTTAGAAACTTGACAGACTCTCTAAAAGGGAAGTATTTTACCAAAGAAGCTGATAAATATATACTAAAAGATAGTGTAAAATCTCTTGTAAATTTTAAAGTAATAAATATATTTGATCAAGAATTTAAAAGTTTGGGAAAATTTGATTTTATATTTTCAAGAAATATGCTTATTTATTTTGATAAAGAAACAAAATTAAAAGCGAAGAAGATTTTAGAAGATATGAGAAAGACAGATGAGCATTGCATATTTTTTGGACATGCTGATCTTTACTAAATGTTTGAAAAAATGATATAATTAAAACTAACACTTTAGATGTTTGGGGAAATATCTTTGTGTCGCTTAGAAAATAGGGTAGCATAACCTGTACTAAATCAATATTTGGTTTAGTACATTCTTAATAGTTACTTTTCTTCTCGCCTGAAATAATATAAATTGATTGTAGTATACAGAGACTCAAACTATATTGGAATCCCTGATAGAGAATTGAAAGATTTTATAAGTTTAGTTTTACGTTGCTTAGTAAAACAGTTCTATTGCAACTACAAATAAATCTGTACTTGCATTTAGTAACTTTGTATTTACCGGTGTGTCTGTATCAACACTTGCTATTTGTGCGTTAAAAAATAGATGCTCATACATTACTTGACTACCTGAATACTTTTCCTTGCCAGCTTTTAGCTATTCTGGCTCATATCCACCCGCTATGTTAAACTAGAAGCTAATTTATAATTAGTGTACTCCTGTTTTGTTTAAACAACCATATTTCTGCCATTGGTTTTTGCTATATATAGGTTTTTATCTGATTCTTCATAGAGTTCATCTATAGTTTTTAATTCATCATTGATACTTGAGAGACCTATGCTTAGTGTGACATTATGTACAGTATCGTTGTAAACAAACTTTTTTTTACTTGTGCTATCGCATATTTTTTGTGCTATTTTTTTAGAGTCTTCATATGATGAGTTATTCAAAAAAAGTGCAAACTCTTCACCACCTATACGAGCAAGTACATCAGTACCTCTTGTAAGAGACCTCAGATGATCAGCTAGACTTTGTAGTATAAAATCACCTGCCTTATGCCCATAGGTATCATTTATTTTTTTAAAGAAATCTATATCGATCATTAGAAGTGAGTCTATAGTTTTATTACGTTTTGAGAGTTCTATCATATTTTGAGTGATCTCAAAAAAATATCTTCTGTTGTAAAGTTTTGTAAGTGGATCTGTTATAGAGAGTTGGTGTAGTTCGTTTACCTTTTCTTCTAGGAGTTTGTGTGTTTTAGATGAATCTATTATGTAGTTATGAAAAGATCTTGCAAGAACAAGTATAGTTGGAATAAATACAGCTGAGTACATTAATATGGTAGTATGCTCATACTCTCCCAAGTAAAACATATACAAGATCATAGGCAAAAACATCAAGATAAAATAGAGCATAAAAAGACTATACATTGCAGAGAGTGACACTACACTTGCTGTAGTGATCCCCATAGCCATCATAAAAGCAATGAACTCATAGTTCTTCTCACCATAAAATATACTGCTAAAAAATGCAAAATTCCAGATCATTGTTGAAAAAACAACGCTAATAACAAGTGTTTTTGTATGTTTTTGTATTTGTACTAAATCATTTTTTTCTAAGTGTTTTTTTAAGTTTTGAGCGTTTGTGGATCTTATATATATAAAAGCTGTTTGTAAAAAGAACCAAAAAACTAATATACCACTAGGAATATTGTCCTTGTTTAGAAAAAGAAACATAGCAGTTATTACTATTAAACCAATTATAGTCTTTGGTGTTTCTTTAACTACATGATGTATAAGTTGATGGTGGTATGTAAACATAGAAAACCTTTATAGTCTTTTTATATCTATGATACATATAAACATAGATTTACATTCCTAAGTATTTGTGTAAAACTTTAGGAATCTCTATAGTTCCATCTTCGTTTTGGAAGTTCTCCATTATAGCTACAAGTGTACGACCAACTGCTAAACTTGACCCATTTAGTGTATGTACAAAAGAGTTTTTCTTTCCGTCTTTAAAACGGATCTTTGCGCGACGTGCTTGGAACTCTCTGGTGTTTGAGATCGAGCTTATCTCACGGTAAGTATTTTGACCAGGCAGCCATACTTCGATGTCCGTAGTATATGCAGCACCAAAACCCAGATCACCTGTACAAAGATTTACTAAGCGGTGTGGAAGTTCAAGTGCAGTTAATATATCTGATGCAGTTTGCACCATCTCATCAAAAACCTTTTCACTTTCATTTGGATGTGTGATTGCTACAAGTTCAACTTTGTGAAACTGGTGTTGTCTGATCATGCCGCGAGTGTCACGTCCTGCAGCTCCGGCTTCTTTTCTAAAACAAGATGTATATGCAGTCATTTTTTTAGGAAGTTCATCTTCACGTAAGATCTCATCTTGATAGATATTTGTAACTGGAACTTCTGCTGTTGGAATTAAAAATAGATCTTGTTTATCCATTTTATAAAGATCATCTTCAAATTTTGGAAGTTGACCAGTACCCTCTAACGCTGTGCGGTTAACAAGTGCAGGTACACTTACTTCATCAAAGCCACGTTCACGGTTAAAGTCAAGCATAAAGTTGATTAGTGCACGTTCCAGTCTTGCACCCATGCCAAATTGAACAGAAAAACGACTAGTTGCAAGTTTAACACCACGCTCAAAATCGATCCATCCATTTTGTTCTGCAAGTTCCCAGTGTTCTTTTGGTGTGAAGTTAAACTCACGAGGAGTTAAAACTTTTTTTAGCTCTATGTTATCTTCTTCATCTTCACCATCAGGCACATTGTCATCTGGCATGTTTGGTATAGCCATGGCAATATTCTCAAGTTCTTCTTGACGCTCTCTTTGAACTTCTAATGCATCTGCTATTTTTATCTTGTTAGCATCTAGTTTAGCTTTTAGTTCAGAGATATCTTTTCCCTCTTTTTTATAGATAGGAAACTCTTTACTCATAGCATTTTGTGTAGCTTGAAGAGTTTCATACTCTTGTTTAGCAACTTTTAGCTCTTCGTTTTTCTCTTTTAAACTTTTTATCAACTCTTCATCAACACCCTTACGTGTTAATTTTTTACTAACTGTTTCAAAATCTTTTTGCAATAGTTTTAAATCAATCATTTAGTATCCTATAATTTATTGATGGAATTATAGCAAGAATTAGATTCTTATCATAGAAAGATGATAGAATATATCTTGAATATTTTAGACGAGTTTTACAGTTACTGTTTTTTGGAAGGGGTATGTTTTGGCATCTGAATTATTTAATATAATTGGAAATATAGAAGATAATAAAGAACAAATAGTAGACAGATGGATATCTATTCCTTCTATTAGAAAAGTATTTAAACAACAACACATAGGTCCAAAAAAATTTAAAAAAAATTTCGGTATTCAAATTTTAGAATATTTTATCGGTGTAGTGAAAAAAGAAAATGAAGTAGGTGATTGCCCAGTAATGAGCAGGTTAGTCAAGTACTTAATTGAAAGATATATTACACCAAACGATGTATTTAAAATATGTATGGGGTTAAGAAAAGAGTTAGTTGGTCACATATTTGAAGCGAACCTTCTTAAAAATAATATTAAAGATACACTAGATGATATCTCAGACCTTTTTGATGCAAATCTTGCAGGTGTCTTGGATATATTCACTGATTTATATAAAGAGCAACAGTGTTATATTGTAGAAACAAAAGAGAGAGAATCAAAGCTTAAACAATTTTCTAAAATCATCAACTTTATCCATACTAAAATTATAATTGTAAAAGATGGAAAGATAATAATGGCGAACAAGTCATTTATGGGTATGGTAGGTGAGAAAAATCTTAAATATTTCTATAAAAATATTCATAAACATCAAGTTGAAAATAAAGAAAAAAATGTATATAACTTAACTGAGATAGATAACTGGCTTAAAGATGTATGTGTAGATGACAATACATTCAATGTAAATATTTTCCACGATAATTACCAAAGAGTATTTACTTACAATGCAAGAGTAACAGAGATTAATGATGATATAGAGATAAAATACATAATAAGTCTCAATAATGTATCTAGGTTTATAGATGAAAATAAAGAACTCAAAAGATCTATCGAATATGATCACTTAACGGGCTTTTATAACCGTTTAAAATTTGAAACTTTATTAAATAATGAAAAGCTAAATATTCAATCAAAAAATCAAAAAGCAGCTTTAGGTTTAATTGAGATCGTAGATAACATGAGTGATGATAATATTATTGAGCTAGCAGACAATATCAAAAATTTTAATGTAGAAGCTAAACATTTAGCAAGGATGGGTAAATCTAGAATTGCTATGTACATCCCTTTTGATGATAAACAGTCTTGTTATGACTTAAGCTATGAACTCTATAAAAACATATATTCTAAAAAATACAGAATAGTGTTTGCTCTATCTTGGTTTGATATATCCGAAACTATAAGTGTATCGCTTTTAAATATTTACAGTTTAATAGAAAAAGCGATCCTAAATGAAGACAGAAAAATAATAACAGACTTTGAGGATATAAAAGAGAGGGAGCTTCTTGAAGATCAATATAAGTTTATAAACGCAATTAAAAATATGATAGAGCTTGAGATTGTAGTTTTATATAAAGAATTGCCAATAGTAAGCAAAAGTAAAGTTATTTCAACAGCTGGTGAGAGTGTAGTACTGTATGTATCACAAAAAATGCTAATAACATCTACTATAAATTGTAAAGTATATTTTAGTTTACCTTCAATAGGCAACATTAAAGCAGATATCAAAAATATTTTAAAAAATGAAAATAAAGTAGTCATTAATAACTTTAGAGTATCTAAACACTCTCCAATTAATAGAGACATGTTTAGGGTTAAAGCAGATGAAGAGTTAAAAGTTAAAATAATTTATGAAGATGAAATTCTAATCGGTTCATTATTAGATCTGAATATAAAATATATATCAGTAATTCTAGATAAAAAAAAGAATATTATAAAAGGTACAAATTTAAATATTGAACTCTATTTACATATGGACGATAAGGAATATACAATTAACAGTCGTGCTAATATTGAGAAGATTCAAAAGACTGATGATGGGTTTAAAATAGTTTTAGCTTGTAAATATAGCACTGAAGATCATTCTTTAATTAGTCACTATATATCTTTACGTCAAATGCATATAGTTCAAGAGATTCAACAAATAAGTTTATAAGATTTAGTATGCAGATACTTTAAACTAAAATATCCTTAGCAATTTTAAATTGGTTGGCAGTCATTAGGTGCATTTTAGGATGAAGATCTTTTAGTTCTTCAAAAAGCTCTTTACTAAGATCAAATCCAACCTTATACTCTTCATCTAGTCCATCTTTTGAAGCTATACGTAGTTTTTCTATCCAGTAATCAGGAACATTTATACCAGGAACATGAGCAGATAAAAACTGTGCAGTTCTTAGCTTTGTGATTGGGAAAAGCCCTAAAACTAATTCAGCCCGTTTATGTTCGCCACAACACTCGCTGTTTGCTTTTTCAATCAGTTCTAACAAAAGTTTTGCATTTTCTAGATCATATACTGGTTGAGTTATGATTCCAAGTGCACCGTGTTTGATCTTTTTTTGCATCTTTTTTTGAAGAGTTTTTGGGTTTTTTGCGTAGCTATTTACAACTGCAAAAGGATGTATAGGTTTTGGTGCTATTGCAAATGGTTTTCCAGCATAACTCATACCTGAGTTAAATGCAGCTATCATCTCTAAAAGAAGAGTACTGTCACCCTCAAAAACACCTTTTGCATGTGGTTGATCGCTTAGGTTTGCAGGATCTCCAGTGAGAGCCAGTATTGCTCTTATATCTACTTCATTTGCAGCAAGCAGATCTGATTGCAGTGCTATCTTATTGCGATCTCTCATACTCATAGTAGCGATCACAGGTTTATTAAATCGCTCTTGTAGCATTTTAGCAGCAAAGAGTGAGTTGTATTTTAATTTTGCCAGTGGATTATCGGTTGTACTAAATCCATCTACATATTTATTTAGTTCCAACTCGGCGATCTTCTCTATTGTCGGAGTAAACTGTGCAGAGTGACCCGGTGTGGTTTCAAGTGTTATATATGTTGAGTTTTTTAGTTTATCTATAAGTGTATCAAACAAAAACAAGTCCTAAATGGTATAATTGCGACATTATAACAAAAGGTACTATATAAATATGTTGAAATTAGCAGTATTTGATTTTGATTCTACCCTTATGGACGGTGAGACTATAGATTTTTTTGCAGAAGAGTTAGGACTTGGTGAACAAGTAGCAGCGATAACTGAAGAAGCTATGAGTGGAAGACTTGATTTTTTTGAGTCATTACAACAAAGAGTTTCTCTTCTAAAAGGGCTTGATTTTGAGACAGTTGAAAAGATATCTCATAACCTCCCATATATGAAAGGGGCACGTGAGACAATAGCTGAGCTTAAAAAGTCTGGAATGACTGTTGTGTGTTTCTCAGGTGGGTTTCGTACAGCTACAAGTTATGCAAAAGATATACTTGGATATGACGCAGACTTCTCAAACGCACTGCATGAGAAAGACGGAAAGCTTACAGGGCTTGTAGGTGGAGATATGATGTTTAACTTCTCTAAAGGTGACATGTTGGTTCGTCTTCAAAATATACTTGGTGTAAGCCAAGAGGAAACTTTAGTGTGCGGTGACGGTGCAAACGATCTTTCAATGTTCGCTCATGCAGGTACACGTGTCGCTTTTTGTGCAAGAGAGATCTTAGAAAAAGAAGCAAATATTATTATAAAAGAGAAAGATCTAACAAAGATACTTCCAGAATTAAAAGGAAAAATATAATGAGTGAATCAGTACTAGATAGTTCTGTTTGGAGACAATACAACAAAGATAATAGCTTTAGAGAAAAACTAGCAGAGTTTTGCGTTATGGATGAGAGTGAGTTTATAGTTGATGATAAAGATCTGTACGCTGTAATGAAATCAAAGCTTACAAAAAAAGAGTTAAAACTTTTCGCAATGGATAGTGCTGATATATCTGATAGTGAACTTTGTGAAGCTTTTTCTTACAGTGCACAAGAGCTTGAAAAAGCAAGGTTTAAACTATATAAGAAATTAAAGCAAGATAAAACACGCCTTAGTTTTAGAGCTAGTAAAATAGAAGAGGAGTAACTTTTACTCTGTCTCATTTAATAAGATTTTAAATGATACTCTTCTTGAGTTTTTTCTATCTTCAAGATAGCTGTTCTTCATGATCTTTTTAGAAAAACCGTATCCGCTTCCTCTAAAGATCTCACTTAGATATTTTTTTAGTTTATTATCTTGGGTTTTAAACATATGGCTCATAGTTGAATATGATCGATTAAGTGAAAGCTTTTCATTTTTTAAAAAGTTTTGTGTAAAGTTTACATCTCCCCATTCGCTAGATGTATGACCGTTAACACTTAGAGTTTTAACAACGTTTTGGTATTTATGCAAAAACGGAATAAGTTTTTTCGAGAACTTCTCTAAAAAGATCTCTTGAGTTTTAGTTAGTTTGTATATTCCAACTTCAAACAGAAGTCTTTCGTCTAAAAGTTCTATACTTAGGTCTTTGTAGATCTTGATCTGACCAGCTTTGATCTCATCATCAAACAAAAGTAAAAGTTTTTTGTAAAAGTCCTTTGTGCTTGCAGATATTTGAGCTATTGTAGCATCTCTATTTAGTTTTAGTATCCACATGTTAGACTCTTGTGAAGAAGCACTTGTATGTATGCCAGCTGCTGCAACTTGGGAATTATTTAGGATCTTTAGTGAGTTTAAAAGATCGTAGTTTTCACCACCGTAATGCTCTTGATAAAGCATTTTTAGGTTTGAGTCTAGCATCATAACTAAAGCATCTGTATTATGAATATCTTTTACATAACCGACTCCTACAAGACCACCGTCTGAGAACTCTTTAATATCTAAAAGAGCAGATGCATATGTAGTAAAAATTTTGCTGTCGTTAATGATATTGCCTCTTAGATCAAACTTCATAAGTCTTATTTGGTCTTTATAAAGATCATCTTTATAACTTATGGAAAGTAAAAAATTATTATCTCTAAGTCTTATAACTTTTCTAGGACTTAGACCTTTTTGTTCTTTAAATTCTTTTATCCATATTTTATTTCCCATCTCATCTACACGCATAACACTTATGTCTTTTTCAGTACCATTTAGTGTTTGTCCAACTATAATGATCGAGCCATCTCTTGCTTCTGCAGCATCAATTCCCTCATCATCATGTTTGCTTCCATATTTTTTACTCCAGATCTCTCTACCATCTTTACTAAATCTAGTAACAAATATATCGTTTAATCCAAGACCTGTTTTAAATATAGGATCTTTTGTATCTCTTGAAGTAGCAGATGAACCAATAGCTAAAACTCCACCATCACTTAAGCGTATGATGTTTTTTAGTCTGTCAAAATTTTTAGTTCCAAATTTTTTAGTAAATAATATATTTGCATTCGAATCAAGTTTTAAAAGTAAAAGTTCTCCATCCATAGTATAGCCACCTACATAGTAGCCATTTGTAGGTGTCTTTACTAATGAAACTGCTTTTGAAAAGTGTGAGAGTGCTATAGACTTATCTATGATCACATTTGCTCCGTGATCAGCTTTTATGAGTTGCATATGTGTACCACTAGTTGTTCTTACACTTGCTAAGTAATCAAAGGCATTTGTATATGCTACACTTTTAGGGGAACTTGTTTGGTATTTATTTATAAAACCAACAGCACTTAAGTCTCTATCGTAATCTTGTGTAATATCTATAAGCTTATTGTCAAATGGTTTATCTATTATTAGTGAGTATTCAGTGCCTTTTGCATATAGAATGACTGATAGTAGTATAGTTATTAAAGTAAAAGCTATTTTCATATATATTCTTTTTGCTACTAAACAGCAATTTACATTCCATTAAAACAGTTCAAATTCGTCATCATCCTCATTTTTCTGATCTGTATTGAAAATAAGTTCTAGTTGTAAAATTGAGCTAAATAGTGAACTGTCCATATAATGTATGTCATTCGCACTTTGTTCTATAAACACTATTTTACGCCAACTAGAGAGGTCTATGATAATATTTTCTAAAAACAGAATCATCTTTTTAAAAGTGTCTTCATCTAGTTCCTTAATATTTTGTTTAGCGAGTAGATCTGCCAAAGAAGATAATGAAAATGAAAGCTCTTTAAACTCCATAAGATTAAGTAGAACAGAAGAAAATTTAACAAGTCTAAATACAATGTCTTCCAAATCTTTTTGATTTTTATTATATAGTTGAGATGTTAGGTTTAGTATCTCTTCTTCAATCTCATCTAATTCTTGTAGCTCTAAGAGTATGTGTTCATCAATTTCTTGAGCATAAACTTCTGAACTAACTGAAAGATCATCATGTTTACGTTTTAGAAGTTTTCTTTCTTCATCATTTAACTTTCTTACTTGTTTATTATCTTCTATAAGTGAGTCTAGGTCTAAAGTGTCATCGTTTTTATTTTTTTCTTTATTCGGGCGTTTGGTTCTTAGGTAAAATTCTTGAAGTTGTTCATTGTAGTTACTGATCCTAAGTTTTTGATATTCACTTATTGTTATGTTATTTAGTGTCATAAATCTTAGTGGCTTGTTATCTGTAGTTTTTATTTTTCTATAGTAGAGATTGAAAATATTTCGACCGTACTTTGTAACTATTGATACTCTGTTTTCTTCACCTATCTTAAAATCCTCTGGTTTTGAAACATAGCCTTTTTCCTCAACAAGTATTTCTTCTAAAAGACAATCTTTATAGAACACTTCCTCTTTTTCTTTTGATAAAAGCTCTAAAAAAGCCTTGTTAATAAACTCAATATTATCTTCAGAAAGAACTATAATAGGGTTTGGTGTACTGTCTAAAAAAAGATTTAAATTATCAATAAGTTCTTTGTCCTTCTTTTTGTTTTTATCTACTTCCTCTTTTATACGATCCTCAAGGTGATTTGTTAGGTTATAAAGTTCGGTAATATCTTGACGTATCGATATATACTCTGTGATCTCATTATTTTTATTTAAAAAAGGGATCACATTCGCATAAACATAGTAAGCACTTCCATCTTTATGCTTATTTTTTACGATTCCTCTCCATGGTTTTTTGGACTGGATCGTATTCCACATCTCTTTAAAACTATCAGAACTTTGTTCAGGATGTCTTACTATGTTATGGGGTTTCCCGATCAATTCATCTCTGTTATATCCGGATATAGCACAAAAATTATCATTTGCATAAGTTATACGACCTTTAAGATCGGTTTTGGTAACAATAGAGCTAAAATCTACTGCTTCTTTATAGCCTTGCAAAAGTTCTTGGGTTTTAGTAGGTGATTCCATGTGTATCCTTTAACTTATTTACTTAGTACAACCTTGTTTCTGCCATTGTTTTTAGCTTGATATAAACACTCATCGGCTATTTGTATCATATCTTCTATAGAATCTAGTAACCCATAACATACCCCTATAGATACTGTATAAGAAAATTCTATAGAACTTAATTTTATCACATTATTTTCAAATTCTTGTCTTAGTTTCTCCATAATATTTTTTAGATTATTTAGCTCTATGTCTTCTAAAAGTATACAAAACTCTTCACCACCAAACCTTGATATTATATCTGAGTCTCTTAGAACTCTATTTAGTACTGAAACAGATTCTTTTAAAGCTATATCACCTACATCATGTCCGTAACTATCATTTATCTTTTTAAAGTGATCTATATCTAGCATCACTACAGCTAAGTTTTCATTTTTTCTTTTAGCTATTGATAATTTCGTTGAGGTATTCTCAAAGAAATAACGACGATTGTATAAGCCTGTTAAAAAGTCTTTATTTGCACTGTCTTTAAGGCTTTTAAACAGATCTATAAGCTCTAGGTTTAAGTTTACCCTTGATGAGAACTCTTCAAATGTAAAAGGTTTTCGTATAAAGTCATTTGCTCCATGACGCAAAAACTTTGAAGATAATGCTCTATCAGCACCACTTATAGCAATAATAGCAAGTTGATCTTTTGAGTATTGTTCCCTTAGTTTTGTTGTTAGTTCAATCCCATCCATAATCTCCATTTCGTTATCTGTGATAATTAGAGATAATGATTCTTTACTCTCTTGCATTTTTTCAAGTGCTTCTTTACCATTTGATGCTTCTACTATGTTTATATTTAATTTTTCAAGGTACGAACTTATCTGCGCTCTAGAAGTTTTTGAATCATCTACTATCATTACATTAGTTTCTTTGTTTTTTAGTATACGACCAACTACAGTTGAAACATATTTTATAGTTTCTGGATCACTTTTAGTTATATACTCAACTATATCTTTTTTTTTGATTATTTTTTTCAAAGTTTTATTCATACCACCAGTTAAAACAACTGTTGGAACTTTATGCTCTATAGTTAGGTCTATAGCTTCTCCATTTTGAGCATCTGGTAAGTTTATATCTACTATAGCTATGTCAAAATGATCATTTTTAAGTAGTTTATCTGCTTGTTCATATGTGTAAGAAGATACGATCTCTATATTTAATGTCTTTAATAGAGTGTCTTTTACAATTGCTTGTATAAATTTACTGTCATCAATTAGTAGTATTTTTGACATTATACTTCCATACTTTCTAGTTGTTTTAATATTTTAGATGGTAGATTTAGTAAAGAATCTTGTTCTACTACTGCACCATTTTCATATGCTACTTTTGGCATACCATAAACAGTGGAACTGTGTTCATCTTGTCCAAATGTCATAGCCCCATTTTCTCTCATATTTAGAAGTCCTTTAGCACCATCTGAACCCATTCCCGTAAGAATGACACCAATGGCATTAGAGCCTGCATATTTTGATACTGAGTTAAACATAACATCAACAGATGGGCGATGTCCCGATACTTTTTCGCCAGAACCAAGTTGTACATAGTATCTGTGACCAGAACGGCGAAGGACCATATGTAGATCACCTGGAGCAATAAGTACCATTCCCTGTGCTATAGTATCGCCATTTTCTGCTTCTTTTACATCTAATTCACAAATACTATTTAGTCTTTGGGCAAACTGTGCTGTAAAATTTGATGGCATATGTTGTACTATAATCATGCCAGGTGAGTTTCTTGGAAACTGGACTAAAAACTCTTTTAAAGCTTCTACTCCACCTGTAGAAGAACCTATTGCTATTATTTTTTGAGTTGTTTCTAGTTTTGATTTGTATGTAAGACTTTTTTTTGCAAGGTTTGTACTTGGTTTATTCACATGTGCAAAAGCTGCATTTTTTACTTTTGCAAGAAGTTCATCTTTTATATCTGATGAACCCTCATATATATTTGAATGTGGTTTACCTATAAAATCAACAGCACCACTCTCAAGTGCATCTAGGGTTGTTTGAGCACCTTTTTGTGTTAAAGAAGAGACCATCACAACAGGAAGCGGCATATGTTTCATAAGTTTTCTTAAAAAAGTTATGCCATCCATACGAGGCATCTCTACATCTAAACAAACTACATCTGGTTTATTGGATACTATTTTATCCCTTGCTATATATGCATCTGGGGCAGTATCTACTTCACTAATTTCAGGGTCTGACTTTAGTATATCTACGAGAATTGCACGTGCTGTAGCACTATCATCAACTACTAAAACTTTTATAGCCATATATTATTCACTTTTTTGGGTATATTTCAAAAATATTTTTCCAGTATCACTTCTCATCATAATTCTGCGACCTTTTTCTCCACCTACATCACTTGCTTTTATGGGAATTCTGTACTCACGTAAAATCTCTTTTGCGATAAGTATGTTTTTTCTTCCCACCATCATCTCTTCTGTTGATACATCTATAACATTTCCACCACCAAATATTTTAGCTTCCATATTTGTACGGTTACAGCCGATGCTTTCCATACTCTCTATAAGTCTTGGTATAGAAATATTTCCGTATTTTGGGCTTTGGAGACCATTTTCATTCCATAGTGGAACTAAATAATGATTCATTCCACCAATACGTTGAATATTATCATACAAGCAAACAGCAACACAAGATCCAAGTACTGTACTGATCTCTGTAGGTTTTGCTCCTATATAAATTTCACCAACATGGATGAATTTTTTTATATACATAATTAAAACTCGACCATCTCGTCGTTATCTTCAAATATAAACTCATTAGAACCAAAACCTTGGGAGAGTTCAACATCTTCTTTATTTACCTTTGGCAATGTGACTATAAAAATTGTCTTTGAATCTTTTGTAATGTTGTCAATACTTCCCTCTAATGCTTCAGCAAAACCACGAGCTACACTAAGACCAAGTCCAAGTCCTGCTGTTCTTCTTGTATTGCCTGATTCAAAATGACTAAATCTGTTGTATATATCTTTGGCATGATCTTTGGATACACCCTCACCCATGTCCTCAACTTTTAGTACATAGCTCTCATCATTACACTCTAGTTTTACATCTATAGTAGCATCTTGGTATGAGTATTCACATGCATTTGAGATAAGATTTAGAAGAATTATATTTATTTTTTGAGAATCACTTATAATGTTTTTGTCACATTGAGAGTTGTAGCTGATTGATAGATTTTTTTCTTCTATGAGATAACTAAAGTACTCTACAATCTCCTCATATATCTCTTCAACATTAACCTCTGAGTAATCGTTTCCAATCTCACCAGCTTCTATTTCAGATGCACTAAAAATATTTTTTAAACTAAAGTCTAATTTTAGAAGTTCCATATGCATCATAGAAGAAAGCTCTGCTGTTTTATCGTCTTTGGCTTTTTTGTTCATCATGTTCGCAAGGTTTAAAAGTGATGACATAGGATTGTTGAACTCATTTTTTATAAGTGATAAAAACTTACTTTTTACATCTTGAGCTTGTTTGTTTTTTTCATTCATATCAAGAAGTTTTTTTGTCATAAACTCCATCTCTTCTATAGAGGCTTTTTTTTCATCAAACCTACGTCCAATTTCATCTAGTAGTTCACTATCAGATGTTTTAGAAATATCCATTTTATGCCCTTTATTTAATTTTATATATTGATGGTTTTTCCATCTTATATATATTGTTGTTTTGTATAGATTCAGAATGACCTATAAAAAGTCTTGAGTGTTTTTTTAATAACCTTGCATAGTTTTCTAACAATATATTTTGAGTAACCTTGTCAAAGTATATCATTACATTTCTACAAAATATCATATCAAACTTATTTTTAAAAATACTAAAGTCACCTGTAACTAAGTTAAAGCTTCTAAAAATTATATGATCTTTTATCTCTTGTTTAATAGTATATATTTTCATACCCTTATCATTTATTGATTCTATAAAATGTTTTCGTGTCATACTTTTTGGAAGTGCTTCAACATCTTTGTATAGGTATTCACCTTTTATAGCTTTTTGCAAAATCTCTTCAGATATATCTGTGGCTAATATTTTTATATCCCATGTGTTAAAGTCTTTGAGATAATCTTTTAAAAAGATCATAATAGTATATGGTTCTTGCCCACTAGAACAAGCTGCACTCCATATACGTATTTTCTTTTTTTTAGGATCTACAATATTTAATAGGTTGGTTTTTAGGTAAACCCATTGGCTCTCCTCCCTAAAGAAAGAAGTTACATTTGTAGTTATAGCGTTTACAAGCATTATTAGCATCTGATCACTTTTATCACTTGCTATAAGATCATATAGATCTTCATAAGAGTTAATGTTGTACTTAGTTAACCATTTCCTCAAACGAGACTGAACAAGTGTTTTTTTATGTTCAGCAAGTGAAATACCAACCTCTTCATATATAAGCTGTTGGTATTTTTTAAAAGTCTTTATGCTTAATTCAGCTTGTTGACTCAAACTTTTGAAACCTCAAAACTATGTAGCTCTTCTACATTTAGTATAAGTGCTATCTCTCCACTACCCATAATAGCACTGCCTGAAAGCTCTTTGATCCTAGATAGTGTAGGACCAAGAGATTTGATCACAACTTGTTGACGACCTATAAGGTCATCTACTAAAAGTGCATATTTTCCATTTTCATTTTCTAAACATATTAGAGTAGACTCTGTAACCTCAGGTCTCTCTTGACTAATATCTAGTATATGGTTAAGTCTAACTATAGGGATCATTTCTCCACGAAGGTCTAAAAATTCACCTTTTTTCTTCATATAGTGAACTATATCTTTTGAAGGCACTAGTGACTCAACTACAGAGAGAGTTGGAAGTATAAAAGTATCGTTTGCACTTTTAACTATCATACCGTCTATAATAGCTAGAGTTAGTGGAAGAAGTATTGTAAAAGTTGAACCTTTTCCAACTTCTGAAGATATCTCAACTTTACCCTGAAGTTTCTCGATAGCACTCCTTACAACATCAAGTCCAACTCCACGACCAGAAATATCACTAATAGTATCGGCAGTTGAGAAGCCGGCTTGCATGATCAAAGAAAATACTTGAGAATCACTAAGGTCGTCATCTTCATTGATGATCCCTCGTTCAACTGCTTTGGCAAACACCTTGTCTCTGTTAATTCCACGACCATCATCACTTACTTCTATAGCAATATTTCCACCACGGTGAAATGCACGGAGTGTGATCACTCCAACTTCATGTTTTCCAACTTCAACTCTATCAGCAGCGCTATCTTCAAGTCCATGATCAATAGCATTTCTCATAATATGAATAAGTGGATCTGATAGTGAATCAACCATAGTTTTATCAATCTCAGTCTCAGCTCCCTCTATCTCTAAAGCTATCTCTTTGTTTACTTTTTTAGAAGCATCACGAGCAACTCTTTTCATTTTTTCAAACGTATCGTGAACAGCAACCATCCTTAGACCCATTACACGGTTTTGGATAAGTCGTGTGATCTTAGATAAATGATTTATAGTCTTACTTACACTTTCACTTTTAATAGATTTAATATCATCACTTTCAGCTATAAAGTTTTGAGCGATCACAAGTTCACCTACAGAGTCAAAAAGTTCATCTAGCTTATGAGTGTCTATTTTAACAAATGAACGCATATCACCCTTGCGTCTTTGTGGTGTTTTAGAATCCTCTTTTTTACTTGGTGCATCTACTTTCTTTTGTACTGTCGGCTCTGTTTGTTCAACTTCTTTAATCTCTTCAATATCTTCAGCACGATTCCCAAACTTAATATCTTCATCTTTAAGAGGCTCAGGTTCAGGTGTTTGATCTTCTGAAGTTTCAATATGTTTGATAACATATTCATTATCTTCTATGTACTCAAACAACTCTATTATGTCTTCTTCGTTTTCACGAGTAGCTATAAAAACATCTACACATTTTATTTGCGATCTTTCAGGATCAAAAGATTCGAGTTCACTCACATTACTCATGTCCCACCATGAGTCTAAAACTCTTGAATCGTCACTTAAAAGTTTAAATATTTTTGCATGATCAAAACCTCTAAAGTATATGTCATCATCTAGTGTCAGTTTAATATGGTATAAACTTTCACCATCTTGAATCTGCTTTTTAAGTTTTCTGATATCATCTGCATTATAAGATTCTTCACTATATTCTGAATCGTTTTCTTGGTTGTCTTTAAGCTCTTGATCTTTTTTCTTTTTTTTCTTTTTTTTCTTTTTCTTTTTTTCTTCTTTTTCATTTGATGAATCATCACCAAATTCAGCAGCTAGATCAGCCAATGCTTCCATAGGATCTTCTGAAGTTTTTTCTCTTGCTAAAATATTTTTAATGCCATTTAGTGTTTCTTCATAGTTATCAGGTACACTCTCATCACCTTCAACTTCACGCCACATAACATCTTTAATAATATCAACGGCACTAAAGAATGTATCTATACTATCAGGATCTACTACATCATCAGTATTTCTGTAGTGGTCTAGTACATCTTCAAAGTGGTGCACAAATTCACCAAGTCTGGTAAAACCAAAAGAATTGGCACTTCCTTTTAGGGTATGTACCCCACGAAAAAGTTCATTTAGTATATCTTTGTCTTGAGGATTTTCTTCAAAATTGATGATATTAACATCAAGGTTTTCAATGATCTCAGTCGCTTCTTCGATAAATATATTTCGTATTTGTTCTTTATCCATCTTTTACCCAATGCAGTTTTCCGTATGTGTCAAGAGTTAAAGGCCCATCTAAAATAGGAATGTTTAGAGAAGGCTTAGTTTTTTTCATACTAAATAGTAACTGTAATAAAGAGGATGTTAAGAATGGGTTTGATGCATTCTCAACTTTGATCTCTTCTATGTACTCTAGCCTTGGTGTAACAAACTCTTTTAACTCTTTGACATCATCAATATCTATATCTAGATCAATTTCTAGAACATCACCATCAATAGTCATTTAGAACTCCTTAAGGTCCTCTTCATCAAGAGGAAAAACATCCTCATTATCTTGTTGTCTTGGTTTCATAGGAGCTGGTTTTTTAGCTATTTTTTTAGGAGCTGTTTTTACACTTCTACTTTTAGTTCTATTATTTAACATAGCAGTGCTATCTGTATCTTCTCCAACCATTGCAGCGATTGTAGCTACTGTCTCTTTCATAGAGATAGCTTGTGCATTTAATTCTTCAGCTGAAGCAGCAGCCTCTTCACTAGTAGCAGCATTTTGTTGGGTTACACCATCTATTTCACCCATAGCTGTAGCTATTTGATTCATACCCTCACTTTGTTCTTTAGCGCTGATAGATATCTCACCAATTAAATTAGATGTTTTGTTGATGCGCTCTAGTATATCTTTAAATGCTTGTGAAGTTTGCTCAGAAATTTCGCTACCTTTTTTAGTCTGTGCAATAGATTCTTCAATAATTGCAGCAGTTTCAGTTGAAGCATCGCTTGAGCGTTGAGCAAGTGATTTAACTTCATCGGCAACAACAGCGAATCCAAGACCGTGTTCACCTGCACGTGCAGCTTCAACCGCAGCATTAAGTGCAAGAAGCTTAGTTTGTGAAGCTATTTCATCAATAGTTTTAATAATTTTAGAGATACGTTCACTAGAGTTGTTGATTTCACTCATAGCATTTATAAGTTCATCACCTTTTTTAGCACCTTCTTCAGCAGAAGTTTTTGCATCTTTAGCAAGTATGTCAGCTTCACGAGAGTTTGAAGAGTTTTGAGTATTTATAGCAGTTGATTCTTCTATAGTAGCACTAACTTGTTCTACGCTACTTGCTTGCTCACTTGCACCCTCAGCTAAACCTGTTGCAGAGTCTGAGATCTCTGTTGATGCACTTACTACTTGATCATTTGCTTCAACAATTGTTTTAACTGCTGCAATAATTGGAAGAGTAATACTTCTTACAAGATAGATTGCTACAGATATAGCAACAACAAGTGCTATGATAAGACCAACAATCATAATAAATGTAGAAGTCTCAAGATCTTCAGCTGAGTTTTTAGATATTTTTGCTGTATGCTCCATAGCAACTGCGGCTGTTTCTTGCGCAGCTTCTAATACTTCATCACCAGCTATGCCACGAGCTTTATTTATACTTTCTAGTTTTTCAGTTGCTTTTAAAAAGTTCTCTATCGCAGTTTTATACTCATCAGCACCTTCTTGAATTTTGTCTAGGGCTTCAATATCTTCACTTCTAAAAGTTATTTTACGAATTTTTTTATCTAAAGTTTTTACTTTTTTGAAATCTTCTAGTGCAGATTCTATTTCTTTTTTATCACCAGTTGCTTGAAATTTAAAGTTTTTTACACGGATATTATTTCCAAGATCTATAATTTTAGTAATTAAAATAATCTTTTCATGTCTCTCATCAAGCTTTTTTACTCCAATTTTTGCTTTATTCTCACGGTCAAAAGTATCATTTTGTCCATTAAGGAAAGTATGAGCGTTTTTCATATATTCAGATGCACCTTTATCCATATTGATTCTGGCGGTATCCATTATTTCATCCATAGCTTCTGTTTGATTAACTAAAGATTCATATTTATTTACATTTTCACGTGCTTTAGCTTCTAGTTTAGTTAAAGTAGAAAGTGAGTATTTTTTAGCTAATTCTTGAGCTTCATCTAAATGATGTTTAACTTTTTTAAGAGTTTCACGACCCTTTTCTAGGAATTTTTTATCTTCACTTAGTGCATAACCTCTGATGTCATACATAGTTAAAAGTGAATAACGCTCAACATTGTTACCGATTTGAACTTCTGGAACATATATATTTGCTAGTTTATTAGAACCCTCTTCAACACTTTTCATGTTAAAAATAGCTATACCTCCAAGAAGCAGTGTTATTAGAATTAGTAACCCAAATCCAAAGTTAATCTTTAACTGTAATGTCCAATCTTTCATGTCGTATTTCCTTTTATTTTTATAATTCTTCGTCTTTTTCAAGCTTACTAATATTAAGCAACTCTTCTGCTTCAAAAATCTTTTCAAGATTTAAAAGCATTATGACATCATCTCCAACTTCAGCTACACTTTCTACAAATGAAGTGTCTATGTTACTTCCAAAGCTAGGTGCATCAGATATGTTCTTTGAGTCTATCAATAGTACATCCTCAACATTGTCAACTATAAAACCAATTGAAACTTTGTTTATTTCATAGATGATAATTGCAGTTTCAATATCCATTTCTTTTTCTTGCATATTAAACTTTAGTCTAACATCAACCACCGGTATTACTGATCCGCGTAAGTTGATTACACCTTTTACATATGGAGGAGTTTTTGGTATATGTGTGATATTTACTGGTGCAATGATCTCTTTTATTCTAGATATATCAACACCGTATTGTTCACCATCTACAAAAAAAGTTAAGTATCTATTTGCTGTGTTTAGCTGACCGATATTTTCTTGTTCATTCATATTACAGTCCTAACACCATTTTCATGGCTTTTACAAGCTTTTGGTCACTAAATGGCTTTACTAACCATCCTGTAACACCAATACTTTTACCTTTAGCTTTCATCTCTGCTGAACTCTCAGTTGTTAGTATAAGTATAGGCTTGTTTTTAAAGTTGTCATGGTGTTTTAATTCTGTTGCAAGGTCTAAACCGTTTAGTTGAGGCATATTTATATCACTTATTAGTAGATCATAATCTTCTCTACCAGCCACCAGTTCATCTCTTAATTCTGCAGGATTAAGATACGTCTTTAATGTTATTACCCCGCTGTTTACAAGATCATCTAAAGCCATCTCTGCTGTTGCTAAAATAGTCTTTGAATCATCTACTAATATTATTTTCTTAGGCACTTTCTACCCCCTTTAATAGTTAAGTTTTTAAAATAATTCAAAATCATCTTCGTCCTCCTCAATTTTTTCTTTTTCAAATATTGCTTCTATTTGCAAGCAAGAGCTTAAAAGTGACGAGTCTAGATAATGAATGTCATTAGCATCTTGTTTTATAAAAATATTTTCTCTCCATTGTGAGAGGTCATTTAAAAGGTTTATAGTTAAAGTTGTAAACTTTTTAACATCCTTCTCATTTAGTTGATCTTCTTTTATATTGTTTATTGAGTTTGCAAGTGTTTTCAGAGCATAAGAAAGATGTTGAAAATCTACGAGCATCTCTATCATATCGACATATTCTAATATTGATTGAGATACTTGAGCAAGGTTTTCTATATTTGGAGATTGTTCAAAGTTTACTAATGTTTCATCAATTGTATTTTCAAGTTCAAAAAGAACTTCTATTTTACTAACAAACTCTATAGGTGTGGACTCTATAAACTCAGTTGCAGTTATTTTTTCATTGTGTTCTTTTGAGAGTATACTTTTTGTTTCATCATCAAGCTTTGATACATTTGAGATAATACTGTTTTTTTCTTTCTCAATTTTTTTATTTAGTTTTATAGAGAGTTTATGAGTATCTACCATATAGTCTATGTCTTTACTATACTTACTTATAAGGTTGTTTACAATTTTTTCACTCATATAGTCAATTGGTAATAGAGTTAAGTACATACTCTCATCATCTGTTTCTTTGATCACTTTACATTCTCTTTTGTTTAGTGACATCCAAGATGTGAATGCATATAAAAGATCTATAGATTCACTTAAATTCTCATATTTTTCAAAATAACTACTGCTAAAATAATCCCAAAATGCAAGTTTAGATTCACTCGAATCTAGTTGAAATGTGAGAAAATGACTATGGTTTTTTCTACCATATAAATTTATAGAATCTCCATAAACTTCAATCTCTTTGTTAAGTCTGGAGAGGTCTAAATAGTTTGATATTCTTAATGCAAGAATTTTATCGTCAATATTTGAATTTATGTAGTCTCTAATTCCAGTGTTTATAATTTCGTTTTTTATATCTTCATCTAGCTCTTTATATATGACTATTATTACAATATTTGGATTATCTATTTTAAACTTTTGTATATTTTTAGCAGACTCTATACTTGAGTCTAAAAATAAAATCTCAAAGTAGCGTTTACTAAAGAGCTTTAATGCTTCGCTTATTGTTGATGTTTTTGTTATATAAACATCAGGAACATTTTCTAGCGTAGATATGATAGCTGACTTGTCTATGTTTTCATTGTTTACTATCAAAGTACTAAGCATTTTAACCCCACATAAATTATTGTTATACTTAATATCATTCTACTTAAGATTGATTAAGTTTAAACTTAAAAAAAATCTCATGTATTGTATTCGAGTTATTTACTGTAAAATATTAAATAACTACAAACTAAAACAAACTATATTTTTAAGTGTTCCTGAACTAAAGAGTATGCTTCTTGTATAACTTGGAATCTTTTTGTGTACAGTTTAACTGTCTCATCATCTCTAAATGACACTTTATCTGGATGATATTTTCTAAGCATTTTTCTATAGTTGTTTTTTATCTCTTTATTTGTATTTTTCTCAGTTATTCCAAGTATTTTGTATGACTTTATAAGCTTTTGCTCATACATTTTTTCTTCTGATAAAATATCATCTGAATGAAGTTTTGAGAAATTTAAATTATGAGTAATAAATAAAACAGATATACCAGATATTTTTTTTCTGTATATAATACTTTTTAATATAGCCAAGTCGTATTTAGTTTTTATATTAATTCTAAATATTCTATTGTCACTAGTGAAAGTTATGGAGTTTTTAAAAAGCTTTGTGAATGTGTTTATAATAGTATGGTTATATTCATTACACTTAATATGTATTTCATTGTTTGTATTTAGGTGAGTCAAAGTTATTTGTATAGTTTTTTCAACATATTTGTGATCTGCATTTACTATGTGTATAGGAAGATAGAGGTTATTTATAAGGTCTTTAAAATTAATGGAGTTATTCTTTTTATTTTTATATGCCCACTTGAGTAGATATCTCTTTCTGATAAGTTCACTCTCATCTTCTGAGACCACAGTGAGGTTAGGGAGGTATTTTACATTTTTAAAGCTATTTTTTACGAAATGCATAATAGGTGAAAAAGTATTTGAATCACTTTTTATTCTAAATACTATAGCTTTTCTTTCTAAAGTGATATACATGAAGCCCTCCAAACTAAAGGTAATTATGTATATTAAAGCAAAATATATACCACTTCGATATTAGCATAATATTTCAATAAAAGCAGTCAGTATTATTGGTTATATCAGAGGTATTAAAAGATTATGAGTATAGGAAAAGTTACTTACACATTTTTTATCTTAGATTATATTTGTATTATACGATTTATTTAAGAAAAAAAGAGTTTTATACCCCAAGATAGGGATATAAAAGAGGTATTTGAAAACTTATTTTAAGTTTTCAAATGGTGCAGTTACAACTGCTTTACGAGTTACAGTATATGGAACTAATGCAGCTGCACGAGCTCTTTTAATTACTGTAGATACCATGTCTTGGTGACGTTTACAGTTACCTGTTAAACGACGAGGCATGATTTTATATCTCTCAGATAGTGAAAAACGTAGACCAGCTACATCTTTATAATCGATGAAGTCAACTTTTGCTTCACAGTATTTACAATATCTTTTTTTGTACTTTCTTCTTTCTGCCATGATTTGTCCTTAATTATTTATCTTTATGTCTAAAATGGAATCTCATCTTCATCAATGTCAATCTCAGGAACTTGGTGAGCATTTGGCATCTGCTGTGCAGGCTGTCCATATGACTGCTGCTGTTGCGGCTGACCATAACCCTGTTGCTGTTGTGCAGGTTGACCATAACTTTGTTGTTTTGGTTGTTGCTGCTGAGCAGGTGCTTGATAGCTTTGAGCTTGTTGCTGCTGCGGTTGAGCATATGCTTGTGGTTGCTGAGATGCATTATCTTGAGGATATGCATTAGCACCGGCATTGTCACCTTTACTATCTAACATCTGCATAGTCTCAACTACTACAGAGTGCTTACTTCTTTTTTGTCCATTTTGATCTACCCATTGGTCAAAGTTAAGTCTACCTTCAACAAGGATTTTACTCCCTTTACGAAGATACTGATTAGCTATTTCAGCTGAACGTGCAAAAAAAGTGATGTCAACAAAACATACTTCCTCTTTTTTTTCACCGTTACTTGTATACTTACGGCTAGTAGCGATTGCAGTATTTGCAATACCCATACCAGCTTGTGAGTATCTAAGTTCAATATCGCGTGTTAAGTTTCCGACTAAAATAACTTTGTTAAACATGAGTTTCCTTTTAAATTAATGCTTTATAAATAAAGCTATCTACTATTTTTGCTTGTTACTCTGCAGCTGCTTCAGTTTCTTCAGCTTTTGGTGCTTCCTCTGCTTTTGGTGCAGAAGCTTTGCTTTGAGCTTTTTTAACCATTTCGTTCCATGCAGTTACTTCACGGTTAGTATCATATTTGATAGTAACAAAACGAAGTAGCTCCTCATTTAAACGAAATCTTCTTTCAATTTCTGAAATTGAAGAAGGTTCTGCTGAATAATAGATAACTTGGAAAAATCCACGTTCTTGTTTTTCAATTGGGTATGCTAATTTTCTCATTCCCATGTCGTCAGTTGTAGCTATTTCGCCACCGTTAGAAGTGATTACTTCTTGGATAGCTTTTAAGCTTTCTTGAATCTCTTCTGCTGTTAATGTTGGTTTTACGATTACTAAGTTTTCGTAATTTCTCATAGACTATAGTCTCCTCTTGGAATATGCCATTTAAGGCTTTTTTGTTTCCCTTTCGGTTTAAAATATATCATAAATTTTTATGATACAAAGAGAAAGGAACTCGCAATTATATCCAAATATACTTAAAGAAGTATGATCATTGTTATCTAGCTTATGTTGAGTATATATGTCAATTTGCAATATTTATATAAATGTTGGTGCAATTTTGATATAGTTTTAAAAATTTTACAACGATATTGAGATCTAATGGCACGAAAAAAAAGTAAAAAAACCAAAACTAGCTCACACTTACTTACTTATATAGCATGGACATTGGCTTTTGTTACAGTTATATTGGCATCTTTAGCTATAGGGTATTACCAAGGTTTTAATGATGCAAAAGCAGAACTAAAAGAAAGTTTAGATTTAAAAGAACAAAAGCGTTTAGCACTTTTAAAAAAACTTGAAGATGTAAGTGTTGATGAGAAAAAAAGTGTAAATAATAGGTTAAAAGAGGTGTTGAAAAAAGCACCTACAAAAGTCTCTAAAAAAGAATCAACTTTAGATGCAACACATGAATACGATATTGAAAAACTTGCAAAACCTCCAGTTAGAGAAAAGATAAAAATAGTACATTCAGGTGAAAAAGCAAAGCTTGCTATTATACTAGATGATGTAAGTGTTAAAAGTCAGGTGGAAGCTATAAAAGAGTTAAAACTTCCTTTAACTATGAGTTTTTTACCACCATCAAAATATAGACCAAACTCTGCAAAGTTAGCTTCTAAAGAAAGTTTTTATATGGTGCATTTACCAATGGAAGCAATGAGTTTTACAAAAGAGGAACCTTTTACACTTCGTGTAGATGACTCTGAAAAAAAGATAGCAAATAGAATTCAAAAATTAAAAAAGCTTTTTCCTAGAGTAAGATATATAAATAATCATACTGGTAGCAAATTTACATCAAATGAAAGGGCAGTAAACAAGTTAATATATGAACTGAAAAAAAGAAATATCAGTTTTATAGACTCACGTACAATAGCCGATACAAAAGTTCCAAAAGTTATGAAAAATTACGGTTTGAAATATATGGGACGTGATGTGTTTTTAGACCATCATCCTGAAAAAAATTATGTAAAACTACAGATTCAAAAAGCGATAAAAATTGCTAAAGAACATGGTTCAGCTATAGCTATAGGTCATCCTCATAAAAATACACTTTTAGCTATAAAAGAGTCTAAAAACCTTTTAAAAGAAATAGACTTAGTTTTGGTGGACAAGATTTACTAGAATGCCAGTTCTTAAACTTCATATAAAAAACCTTGAAGATATGAACAAGTATCCAAAAGAACTTTTTTATGATGGTAATTTAGAACTTTTAGAAAAACCAAAACTTTCCATAGTTGGCAGTAGACGACCATCTAAATATTCACGTACACAGATCAGCAGTCTTTCTTCAAAACTATCAGCTGTTGGTGTATGTGTCGTTAGTGGAGGAGCAATGGGAATCGATGCTGTAGCTCATAATGGTGCAGGTGTAAATAATACTATTGCTGTGTTACCATGTGGAATAGATCTTCGCTATCCAGCAGTAAATAAAAATCTTTTAAATCAGATAGAGAATGATGGACTTTTATTATCTCAGTTTAGTATTGGTGAAAAAGCTAGACCTTATAGTTTTGTACTGAGAAATGAGATTGTAGTTGCTTTAGGTGATGCTCTTGTGGTTGGTGAGGCTGATGAGGGTAGTGGAACTATGAGAAGTGTTGAGTTTGCACTAAAGATGAAAAAAGATATATATGTATTATCACACAGGATAGGAGAATCCAAAGCTACAAATAAACTAGTCCAAGAAGGCAAAGCAAAAGTTATAACTGACCTTGATGAATTTGTGCATTCTCTATATCCAAAGACTAAAAATATATCTGAAAAAAGTTCTGATGAATTTTTAGAGTTTTGTAAGACAAGTCCAAGTTATGAAGATGCTGTAGCAAAGTATCCAAGCCGTGTTTTTGAAGCAGAACTTTCAGGTGATATTAATATAGAAAATGGGATTGTCAGAGTATTAACATAGCATCACCATAAGAGTAAAAACGATACTTTTCTTTTATAGCTTCTGCATAAAGTTCTTGAGTTTTTTCAACACCTACAAAAGAAGCTACCAACATTAAAAGAGTTGACTTTGGCAAGTGAAAATTTGTAAGTAGATGATCTACACGGCTTGGTTTATTATTTGGATGTAAAAACAGATTTGCTTCTCCACGTTGAACTTTTCCGTGTTTGGCATAAAACTCTATTGTACGTGTTGAAGTAGTCCCTACACTTAAAACTTCAATATCCGAATCTAATATATCTTTAGCTTCATCTGAAATATCATAATATTCTGAGTGCATCGGATGGTCAGTTATAACTTCCGCATCTACCGGTTTAAAAGTTCCGCTTCCCACATGAAGAGTTACATAGGCATGTTTAAAGTTTTCACATACTCGCTTATGTTGCTCAGGCGTAAAGTGAAGTGAGGCTGTGGGAGCTGCTACTGCACCCTCTTGAGCTGCAAATACACTTTGGTACTCGTCTTCGTCACTTTTATCATCCTCTCTGTTTATATAAGGTGGTAGAGGAACATGCCCTATCTTATCTATTATAGGCAGCAGATCTTCAAACCTTAGTTTTGCAGAATCTTTATAAAACTCAACTTCTCGGCTACCATCATCTTCTAGTTTTATAACTTTTGCACTTAAGTCATGATCAAATAATATCTCAGTACCAACTTTAACTTTTCCACGTATATATACATTTACGGTGTATGCATCTAGTGGACGGTTGATTAAAAGTTCAATCTTCCCACCGCTTGGTTTATGACCGTAAAGTCTAGCTTTAATAACTTTAGTATCATTAAAGATCAAAGCGCATTTTTTTGGGATGTACTTTTCAAGGTCATAAAA
>Ga0193963_1000250_pt1 | contig 28661 bp, 24 predicted proteins | sample FB_6_MG_FD_140359 | JGI IMG/M metagenome (GOLD analysis project Ga0193963, IMG submission 140359) | Microbial mat bacterial communities from the Broadkill River, Lewes, Delaware, United States - FB_6_MG | ecosystem: Environmental > Aquatic > Freshwater > River > Microbial mats | place: USA...
CCCTTACGCGTCCCGAAGTCACCTACGACAAGACCCTGTATCAGGGCGGTATTGGTATCCAGTATCGATTCTAACCGGCCGAAAATCCTTAGAAGGCCGTTGTCACACAGGTCGTGTCCGACCGGAAATCTAAGATTTCCGGTCGGACACGAGTTTAAAAAAGGGACGACGTCCCAATGCTCCGGGTCACACCGTCCCTTAAATAATATTGCCCTATAATATAACTCTGTCTTAAAGCTGTTTTTTCTTGATGGCAATAACGATGCAGACACCAGCCCCGATCCAGGTAACACCAAGACCCAGAGCCATCATAACAATGGCGGAAGTCATCATTTTTCACCTCCTTGAACGGTAAAATTAATAATGATGCTGAAAATGATGATACCACCCACCAGACACCAGCCAAAGACAAACAAGGCCAAAGACGGATACCCGCCGTATGGGGTTTTAATGTCCCCGATAAGGTTGGATATACTCATATAACCGAGAATGGCGGGGGTGATGATCCTAAGACAAAAGGACCATAACGTCCCGACTTTGAAATCACTGGTCAGGTTGATTTTGTCCTTAAACCCGTCAAGACCGCAGATCCAGGCCAGGAAGATAATCTCCACAAGCCCACCGGCCAGCACGCCAAAATTGTTTATGAATCGATCCACGATATCCAGAACCAGCAGGCCTGAACGAGAGGCAAACACGATACCGCACAGGATGCCGATGCCGCAATAAATACTGGCCGCACGTTTACGGCTGATGCTGAAACGGTCAATAAGTACGGAAACCGAGACCTCGCAAAGGGATACCATGGAACTTAATCCTGCAAAAAGCAGGGCTGCAAAAAACAGGGTACCGAAAAATACAGGACTGGGCAGACTGTTAATGGCCGTGGGAATGGTGACAAAAGCCAGGCCCACACCCGAGCTGACCACTTGATCTACCCCCACGCCCTGGTTGAAAGCCATGTTCCCCAGAACCGAGAAGACCATGACGCCACAAAGGATACTGAATCCGCAATTGCAGAAGGCTGTGATAAAAGCATTGTTGGCCATATCCGAATCCTTGGGCAGATAGCTTGCATAGGTGAGCATGATGGCAAAACCAAGGGAAAGACTAAAAAAAAGCTGGCCATAGGCCGCAACCCATACCTTGAAATTCAAAAGTGCTGCAAAATCGGGTTTAAACATCCAGTTCAGGCCTTCTGTAGCCCCCTCCAGGGTTACGGCCTGGGCGGTGATGATCAAAACCATGATAAACAGCAGGGGCATAAACACTTTACTGGCCGATTCAATCCCTTTTTTCACACCACTGAAAAGCACCACCCAACAAATAAACCAAACGCAAAGGATAGCCCCGAGTATAGGCCACCGGATACCGTTAAAGGCAAAGGGGGTATCTGAAAGCTGAAGATAGGTTTTAAAAAAGAAATTAGCAGGATCCGCTCCCCAACCCTGGGTAAAGGCCAACACAAAATAAGAGATGGACCACCCCACGATGGCAACATAATAGATGGATATAATAAAGGAAACCAGAAGCTGCCACCAGCCCAGCCATTCCCAGCGACCTGACAGGGTTTTGAATATATTTGGCACAGAGGTCTTGAATTTAGACCCAACGCTGAATTCCAGAATCAGGAAAGGAATGCCTGCAGTGAGCATGGCAAAAAGATAAGGGATAAAAAAAGCGCCGCCGCCGTTTTCGTAAGCAACATAGGGAAACCGCCAGATATTCCCTAAACCGATAGCCGACCCGATAGCCGCGAGGATAAAGCCCGCCCGCGTGCCCCATTGTTCTCTTTTCTGCATATATCAATTTCCGTTTGTGATATAAATAATTAATAAACAGTTTCAATAACGTGGGGTAAATACAGGTTTTAACCCCTGGAGTCAAAGAAAAATTTAGATTAAAACTGTTTCGCTAGGCCATTTTAGAGCCTGTTTAAAACACGGCTAATTTTTATGAACCCGTAAAAAATGATAGTGAAATAACAAGATGTTCTAATTTAATGCCGAGATTAATAAATTGACAGGGTCGCAGAGACGGGTTAATTTCTATACAATTTTAACGGTTGAATGAAGGCTTCCGATAAATTGAAGGGGGCTTTTTTCTAAAAGAGTAAGAATTGCAATCAAAACAAGGCGGGTTATGAACATCAAAAATTCATTTTTCCAAAACAAACCTTTGCTGATTATCGTTGCTGTGCTGCTGGTTTTGGTGGAACTTCAAATTTTTTTCGTTTTTTCGGCAAAATCCGGGAAAAAAAATACCCTGCAGGTTATGAATGATTCAGGATCGGTCATTTACGAAGCTGATGGAGAGCATTTAACCCAGTTTAAAAAATATTATTTTGAAGCAACCTTCGGCCCCTTTGAAAATTATGAAAAAAAGCTGGTCACCCGGACAGTGCCTTTTCCGTTCAGGGCCTGGTTTGCCACGGCCATTGGTCTTCCTTTAGGGTTTACGCTGTTGTTTGCCTTTATTATATCAGCCTTCTCAACGCTTCTGGGAAAAAAGCAGGAGGAACCCCAGGCACCCACCGAGAATGCGGATGTTGAGCCCAAGGGTAAAGTGGAGCAATTTTTAGCCCAGATCAACCGCATGAACATTTTTATCGTTGGTGCCGGCATTTTTCTGGTTGTGCTTGCCTTCTGGGTGTTGCCAAATCTGGTTTCCGTCATCGGTCAAACCGGTCTCGAAATCATTGACCGGTATGGGTGGTTTATTGCCTTTGCCGTCATGGCAATTCTTTTCATTTTTGCCTGGTTCCTTTACTTACGATATCTTCTGGCCAAAAAAACGTTGGAAGCAGAAACCCATATCCGTGAGCATCAGTTAAACTTAAGCAGACTGCCCGGACCTGACCCGGCCATGCTTAAAATCGAAAACAAATCTGATCCTGATATTCTGGAGGTTGCCGATTCAGAAAATTAGCAGGCAGGAATTCATGGTGGCTGCACAAACACTGAATCAACATTTATCTAATTAACTTCTAATCAACTTCTAAAAGTACATCGGTATCGTTTCCTGAACATTGATCCTGTACGTGACGGCGTGTCTTTGGGCATTGGGAAAGTCCAAGGACTGTTCCCCTGCGTTCAAAATTCACGGAGATGACCATGCTACTAAAAAACAAATTAATTCTCGGATTTACCACAGTTCTCGCATTTCTTCTGGTTATTTCAGGAACCGGATTTTACAGCATCAAAAAAATATCCTCCGGATTCAAGGAATACAGTGTTAAGACAACGGACACGAATCTGAGCCATGAAATCAGCAGCAACTTGACCTGGGCACGAATAGCGCTGCTCAAATATTTCATTTCAAATACACCGCAAGATAAAGAACGTTATGATACCTTTTTTAAAGGCCTGATGGGTAACATTGAGGAATTCAAAAAATCCAATACCGAAAATGATCAAAAAAAATATATTGACCGGATTAAACAACTCGGCCTTGAATATGATCAAAGTGTACAAAAACTGGTTGAGACCCAGACCCGGTTATACAAGGATGTCAATGAGTCCTTGACGGTCAAAGGAGATGAGATACTTGAACGGTTAGAACAAATCATGCATGCGTCATCCCAAAGCAACGACTTTTTTGTTATGATTCATTCGAATAATGCCATAAGCGCCCTGCTTTTATCACGTTTGTTTGTTGTCAAATTTCTTCATAATTTAAGCCCTGATGCCATCAATCAGGTACGAAAAAATTTATCCAATCTTAAAGCTGAACTTAAAACCCTGGAAGGCACCCTCGCATATACTACCTTGATGGATACCCTTTCACCCATAATTCCGCTGCAAAAAGCATACGCTGAAGGGTTTGAAAGCATAATCAACGCAGTAAAAAAAAGAAATCGAATACGGAATGAACAACTGGATAAAATCGGACCTGAAATCGTCAGCCTTGTGGATCAGCTGGCAAATGTGTACCGGGAAGAGCAGCGCGCCATTGATACGCAACTGACGAAGACCACAAAACGAAACTCCAGGACCATTATTGCCTCGTCCGTTTCTGCCGTTCTGATTTGCATTTTGCTGATCGCTACCATTACCCGAAGTGTTTTAATACAACTCGGGGAAGATCCGTCGAAAATTGCAACTGTTGCCCACCGAATAGCCGACGGCGATTTGATGTGGCAATTTAAAAAAAAGAATGGGAAAGCCCCCACAGGGGTGTATGCCGATATGGAAACCATGGCGGAAAACTTAAAAAAAATTATCGGCGACATTGCAACCGGCGCCACCAGCCTGACGATAGATGCCACGGCGCTCTTTTCTTTATCAACGGTGATGAAAAAAGACGCCAAAGCGTCTGAATCAAAATCCGAGTCAGCCTCCCTGGCAGGCCAACAGGTCCGTGAAAAAATGACACGCATGGTCGCCTCCATGGAGAAAGCCTCGATCAATGCAGATACGATTGCCGCAGCTGCAGAACAGATGTCTGCAACGATTATCGAAATTTCAAAAAATACGGCAACAGCAAATCAAATTACCTGGAAAGCCGTCAAAAACACCGAAGAAGCCAATCGGCACGTGAATGAACTTGGGATGTCCACCGATCAGATCAGTAAAGTAGTGGAATCAATAGCCGAAATCTCTGAACAGGTAAATATGCTGGCCTTAAACGCCACCATTGAGGCGGCCAGAGCCGGAGGCGCAGGCAAGGGGTTTGCAGTTGTTGCCAACGAAATTAAAGCATTGGCAATGCAGACCGCTGATGCCTCAAACAATATCAAAGAACAAATCCGCCAGGTCCAGCACTCGGCCTCAACCACCGTAATTGAAATTGGTCGGATTACTGATGTAATTAACGAAATAAATGACATTGTGACATCAATTACCGGGGCGGTGGAAGAGCAGTCTGTGACCACAAAAGAGATTGCATCAAGTACTGCACTTGTCTGTGTTGAATTGTCTGAAACGTCACGGGAAGCATCACATAATTCTGAATCTGCTTCAGCAATCGCCCGGGATATCAATGAAGTCAGTCTGATGCTGTCGGATATCACAAAGGCAAGTTCCACCGTGGATGAAAGCGCCGAAAAAATAACCACATTGGCAAAGATGCTTCATAAACGGGTCAAACGATTCTCTATTCCATAAACAGCAAAACACACAATTTATTTCAATTTTGCAATATAACGCAGTACTTTTTAGCTACAATTTTGAAATAAATAGATAAATTAAAAATTATTAGTGAATTACCACCCTTTGTTGCATAAAAATAATTTCTTTTATTACGACATGTTAAAACAAACAGAAGACCATGAATAGACATCGGCATGATTATTGCTTTTTAACTTGGAATTTTTGGTTAACCAACAATGGAGCATGATTATGGTAAACAAGCAGCATATTTCTTTCGGTTTTGTAATTCTTGGCACTCCGCTGGCTGCAATGGCTGGAGACGGTACTGTAATTGACAGCGGAAATACGAGCTGGATGCTGATTTCAACGGCTCTGGTTTTACTCATGCTGCCGGGCCTGGCCATGTTTTACGGCGGCCTGGTACGGGCAAAAAATGTTCTGGGAACCATGATGCATACCTTTGTGGCCATGGCGGTTATCGGTGTGCTATGGGTGGTCTGCGGATATTCATTGACTTTTGGAAAGAGCATTTTGGGCGGATTTGTCGGGTGGAACAGCGATTTCTTTTTTCTCAAGGGGATTGATGAAGCCGTGACCGACGGGATTCCGGAATATATCATTGCCATGTTCCAAGGGAAATTTGCCATCATCACGCCGGCCCTGATCAGCGGCGCCCTGGCAGAGCGAATTTATTTAAGGGGATATATCCTGTTTATTTCCCTGTGGTTCCTGGTGGTTTACACGCCACTGTGCCACTGGATATGGGCATCGGACGGCTGGTTGTTCAATGCCGGTGCCGCAGGGGTTATTGACCTGGCCGGAGGACTGGTCATTCATGTGTCGGCCGGTACCAGTGCTCTGGTGGCGGCCATATATCTTGGACCCCGTCTGGGACATCCCAAAATTACCGCCCCCCCCAACAATTTGACCATGACCCTCATCGGTGCCGGGTTGTTGTGGGTCGGCTGGTTTGGTTTTAATGCCGGCTCCACCCTTCAAAGCGGACTGGATTCGTGCAGAGCCCTGGCCATGACACAGATTTCCGCGGCCAGTGGCGCACTGGTCTGGCTGTCTATGGAAGGGATTATGTACCGGAAGGCATCCGCGCTTGGTTTTGCATCCGGCACCCTGGCCGGACTGGTGGTGATCACCCCGGCAGCCGCAGTGGTTCAACCCCTGGGTGCGCTTTTCCTGGGAGCGGCATCGACCGTGGTGTGTTTTTATGCGCTTCAGCTCAAAATTAAGCTGGGGTATGATGATACACTGGACTGTTTTGGAATCCACGGTGTAGGCAGCGCACTGGGGGTCATTCTACTCAGTTTCTTCATCCGAGATTCCTGGATGGCGTCAGCCAGTGAAGCAGCCGGGCGGACCTGGACAGTTTTCGATCAGTTGTTAATACAGCTCAAAGGATTGGGAGCAACGATCCTGCTTGCCGGCGTCGCAACCATTATCCTGTGCATTATTGTGGAAAAAACCGTGGGCTTCAGACTGGATGAAGAAAGTGAATACAGGGGGCTTGACCAGTCACTTCACGGCGAGAGGGGTTATGATTTTTCATCCTGATCGGTGAAAAAAGCCTTGTTTAGAAAGCAAAAATGTCCGGTGCCTTTTCCAGGCACCGGGCCATGGCCTGCCGACTCAATTCGACCCTGTGCAGATCAAGTATCCAAGAATACGATATCCCGTTCGATACATAACTATTCATACACAGTATGGCGCCGGGGATCAAAGGCCTCCCTGATGCCTTCTCCGATAAAGGTGACGGTCACCAGGGTCACCACAAGGGCTGACACCACAGCAGCGGAAATCCACCAGGCTTCCATGTTCTGCCAACCCTGGGATAAAAGCTCTCCCCAGGACGGCGTGGGTGCAGGCAGACCGAATCCAAGGTAGTCCAGGGAGGTTAATGCCACAATGCCGCCGGAAATGGCAAAGGGTGCATAGGTGACAATCACGGAAATAGTGTTGGGGATAATGTGCCTGAAAATAATCCGCATATGCGAAGCGCCCAGGGACCGCACAGCAAGAATATATTCGCGCTCCTTTTCCCGGTAGGTCATGGTGCGCATGACCCAGGTAATGGAAATCCAGCCGAAAAAAGCCATGATCAGAATCAAAATCATGAAGTTTGGCACCACAATAGAGGAAACGATAATAATTACATACAGAAACGGGATATTGCTCCAGATCTCAATGATCCGCTGGAAAAACAGGTCAAATTTCCCGCCGAAATAGCCCATGGCACAGCCCAGGGATATCCCCACAGTATAGTTAAAAAACAGCAACCCCAGGGAAAAAAGAATGGCCGTGCGAAACCCATACACAAGGCGGGCCAGCACATCCCGACCCACGTTGTCCGTGCCCAAAAAATGCCGGAGGGAAAATGACGGCGGAAACGGCGGGTATTCATTGGCGCGCAGGTCATTTTCATAAGGGTTATACGGCACCGGCGGCATAATCACAAAACCTGTCCCCCCTTTCCTGTCCAGTTTTTGTTTCAGTTCCCGGTAATTGGTCTCATATGAATACCCCAGGCCAAAGGTTTTTCCCGGAATCATATCCTGGTAGGTGGGAAAATAAAACTCCCCCCGGTAGCAGACAACAAGGGCCCTGGAATTAATGAACACTTCTGCAAAAAAGGAGATAAACATCAGAACCAGAATGATCACAAGGGACCAGAAGCCTCTTTTGACATTGCAAAAGCGTCTGAGTTGTTCCTTTGTCACCGGATTTAGTACCGCCATGCAAAACTCCTTATTTGAACCTTACCCGGGGATCAACCATCGCTACACACACATCAGATAAAATATTTCCCACCATAAACAGCAGGGATGAAATCACCAGAATTCCCATCACCACGGGGTAATCCCGGTCCAGGATGGACTCATATCCTAAAAGACCCATACCGTCGATATTAAACACCTTTTCAATGAGAAATGATCCCATCAGAAGGATGGAAACATTGTTGCCGAAACTGGTGGCAATGGGGATCAGGCTGTTACGAAGGGCATGACGAAAAACAGCCTGTTTGAAGCTTAAACCTTTGGCAATGGCAGTGCGCACATAATCGGCAGACAGATTATCCATAAGCGTGTTTTTCATCAAAAGGGTCATCACGGTAAATGAGCCGATCACATAGGATAAAAGCGGCAATACAGTATGCCATGCCACATCCCTTATTTTTTCCCAAAGCGTCATATCGGTGAAATAATCGGATGCAAGTCCACCCAAGGGGAATAGATCCATTCGTGAGGCAAAAATCACCAGCATAATGACACCGGCCACCCAGCCCGGAATGGCGTAGCCTGCAAAAATAACCCCAGAGGTTATATTATCAAATCCACTGTTGTGGTGCACTGCTTTGGCCACGCCCAGGGGGATACAGACGCCATAGATGACGACCATGCTCAATACCCCGAAATAAAGTGAGATGGGTATGCGCTCTTTAATCATGTCCCACACCGGATCCTGGTATCGGGTGGATCGGCCCAGATCGCCTTTAAGTACCTTGAAAAGCCAGGTTCCATAGCTTTGCAGCACAGGCTTGTCAAATCCGTAATAGGCTTCAAGTTTTTTAATCTGGTCGTCGGACAAAGGCTGCCCCTGGCCGGCATGGGTTCTGGAACGACCGCCCTGCTCTCCCATTTGCATGGCCCTGGTTTCAGCAATGATGCGTTCGATTGGGCCGCCGGGTACAAAACGGGTAATGGTGAACACCATGATGGTGATGCCGATGAAGGTGGGGATCACTAAAAGGAGCCGTCTGATAAAATACGCTGTCACAGGATGGAAACGCCCTCCCCTATTGGAACGTGTATTGGAACGTCTATGGAGTATGACGAAAATGTTATGACCTGGGACACAGGAGTATGGACCCTATCCCCCAGGCGTTATTTAAGGCTCGCAATCAAAATAAAACCGTCCATATGACTTGCCTTCTAAGCCGTCTTCCGCGTTGCGTTACTGGACACATATGTTGAATATGCTCCCAGTAACGCGCCTTGAATACGACTTAAAATCCTAAGTCATATTAGGACGATTTTAATCTGATCCCAAGCCTAACGCGTTTGCAGCTTATTTGGATACCGTATCAAACACAGATTCCAGAGCCTTGTCCAGAAACTCCGGCTTGGTGCCGCCGGCCTGGGCCATGTCCGGTCGCCCGCCACCGCCCCCGCCCACGATACCGGCAGCGGTTTTAACAATATTGCCGGCTTTAAAGGTCTTGGTCAGATCATCGGTGACCATGGAAATAAGCAATGCCTTGCCGTTGGATTCGGCACCCAACAAAAGCACGCCCGACCCCAGCTTGGTCTTGAATTTATCTGCCAGATCCCGAAGTTGGGATGAATTTTCAATTTCCACCCGTTTGGCCAGCACCTTGACCCCGTTGATCTGCCTGATATCATCATCAATGTTTTCAACGGATTTGGACGCGATCTTGGCCTTAAGTGCGTTCAACTCCTTTTCCACGGCCTTTTTCTCGGCGGCAAACCCTTCCAGCCGCTCCACCACATCGTCCTTTGCACTTTTCAAAACCTCAGCCACCTTTTCAATGGCGAACTGATCTGCATGGACCGTTTCCAGGGCAGCAAGTCCTGTCACCGCTTCAATACGGCGCACCCCCGAGGCAATACCGCCCTCGGACAGGATGCGGAACAACCCGATATCGCCGGTGGCACGGGTATGGGTACCGCCGCACAGTTCCTGGGAGAAATCGCCCTGGGAAACCACCCGGACCACATCCCCGTATTTTTCCTCAAACAAGGCCGTGGCACCGGACCGGACAGCTTCGTCCATGTCCATCTCCTGTGTGGTGACCACATGGTTCTCAATGATGCGGGTATTGACTTCAGTCTCAATGGCCGCAAGCTCTTCGGGCGTGGCAGCACTGAAATGGGTGAAGTCGAACCGTAGTCTGTCCGGCGTCACCAGGGAGCCTGACTGTTTGACATGATCGCCTAAAACCTTGCGAAGGGCTGCATGCAGGATATGGGTGGCTGAATGGTTTGCCGCCGTGGCCCGGCGAAGTTCTGCATCCACCTTAAGGGTAAATGTATCGCCTTTTTTGCAGGCGCCTTTGACGACCTTACCCTTGTGAATAAAAAGCCCGGAAGGATCCTTGACCGTATCTGTGATCTCAATTTCACAAGAATCATTTTCAAAAAGGCCTTTATCCCCGGCCTGCCCCCCGGACTCCGCATAAAACACGGTTTCCGAAGTAACCAATTCAATTTCGTCACCGACATTGGCCGTATCAACTTCAGCATCACCCTTGACCACGATGAGCAGATCACTTTGCATGTCAATGGCGTCATAGCCTTTGAATACGGTTTTCACTCCTGCCGAGGTCAAAGGCTTATACGCATCGCCCACACCGGCAAACTTCTTTTTGGACTTGGACCTGGCTTTCTGTTCAGCCATGGCCGCATCAAACCCGTCCAGATCCAGGGTAATATCCATCTCCTTGACATGGTCCTGGATAATGTCCACCGGAAACCCAAAGGTATCGTAAAGCTTGAAAATCACCTCTCCGGGAATAATTGTCTCATTCTTCTTTCCAAGGTCCTCAATGGTTGCCTCCAAAAGCTTCATACCGGTTCCAAGGGTTTCAAGAAACTTTTCCTCTTCGTTTTTCACCACGTTGAGGATAAACGCAGCAGACTCTTTGAGTTCAGGATAGGCGGCATCCATAATGGAAAACACGGTTTGAACGGTTTGATGTAAAAACGATTGGGTCAGTCCGATGCTGCGACCATAACGGATGGCCCGGCGCATAATCCTTCGAAGCACATACCCGCGCCCCTCGTTGGAAGGCAGTACCCCGTCACAGATCAAAAAAGCAGCGGCTCTTGAATGATCGGCAATGACCTTCATGGCCACTTCCACTTCCTTGGATTCACCCCGTTTTTTGCCGGCCAATTCCCCGACCCGGTCCATAATAGGCACAAAAAGGTCGGTATCAAAATTGGTGGGTACATCCTGGAGTACGGAAATAATGCGCTCAAGTCCCATACCCGTGTCAATACTGGGTTTGGGCAGCGGCGTCATGGTGCCGTCTTCACTTCTTTCAAACTGCATGAATACCAGGTTCCACAACTCCAGCCACCGGTCGCAGTCACAACCGACAACGCAGTTGGGATCATCACACCCGAATTCTTTGCCACGGTCAATGTGAATCTCGGAACAGGGACCGCAGGGACCGGTGTCACCCATGGCCCAAAAATTGTCCTCGTCGCCTAATCGGGAAATGCGGTCGGCAGGCACGCCGACTTGCTTATTCCAGATTTCAAAGGCCTCGTCATCATCTTTATAAATAGATATATAAAGTTTTTCGGCATCAAACCCGTACCCGTTGGTCAGCAGGTCCCAGGCAAATTCAATAGCCTTTTCCTTAAAATATTCGCCAAAGGAAAAATTGCCAAGCATCTCAAAAAAAGTGTGGTGGCGCGCCGTGTATCCCACATTTTCAAGGTCGTTATGTTTACCCCCGGCCCGTACACATTTCTGTGAAGTGACGGCGGTGGTATAGTCACGTTTTTCATCACCTGTAAAAATACGCTTAAACTGCACCATACCCGCATTGACAAACAGCAGTGTGGGATCATCCTGGGGAACCAGGGACGACGAGCGCACATGGCGGTGGTTATGTTTTTTAAAATATTCGAGGAAAAGTTTCCTGGCTTCATTACCTGTCATAGTATTATTAGCTCCTGCTCAACTATACCGGTTAGGCTATGCTTCCGGTTTGCTGTCCTTTCCGGTGGCGGCTGCAGTTTTGGTTGCTTCCGGTCCGGCAATTCCAAGTTCGGTTCTCACTTTATGTTCAATGGCATCAAAAATATCGGGATTATCAATTAAAAAGGCCTTTACGTTTTCCCGGCCCTGGCCGATGCGTTCCCCGTCAAACGAATACCAGGACCCGCTCTTGTTCACAATATTCAGCTCGACCCCCATATCCAGAAGGTCGCCGGTCCTGGAGATACCCTCCCCGTACATCAAATCAAATTCGACATTTTTAAACGGGGGAGCCAGCTTATTTTTCACCACCTTGACCTTGGTCCGGGACCCGAGGATATCTTCGCCGCTCTTGATGGCTGCCGCCTTTCTGATCTCAAGACGCATAGACGCGTAAAATTTCAAGGCATTACCGCCGGTGGTGGTTTCCGGGTTGCCGTAAACCACGCCGATCTTCATACGGATCTGGTTGATAAAAATCAGGGTGGTGGCGGTTTTTCCTATTGTGCCGGTCAGCTTACGAAGGGCCTGGGACATCAGTCTTGCCTGCAGCCCCATGTGGGAATCGCCCATCTCGCCTTCGATCTCTGATCTGGGCACAAGGGCGGCCACAGAATCCACAACCAGAATATCAATGCCACCGCTTCGCACCAGCATGTCGGCAATTTCAAGGGCCTGTTCACCGGTATCGGGCTGGGAAATCAGAAGCTCATCACAATCCACACCCAGTCGCTTGGCATAGGCCACGTCCAGGGCGTGCTCGGCATCTATAAACGCGGCAATACCGCCTGTTTTCTGGGCCTGGGATACGGCATGAAGCGCAAGGGTTGTCTTGCCTGAAGATTCAGGACCGTAAATCTCAATCACCCGTCCCCTGGGGTATCCGCCCACGCCCAGGGCCTTATCCAGGGCAAGGGACCCGGACCGAATCACGGGCACGGCTTCAATCGCCCGACCGCCCAGCTTCATAATCGAGCCTTTGCCGAACTGGCGCTCAATCTGAGTCATGGCGGTGTGGACAGCTTTTTCCTTTTCCTTGTTCTTTTCCATCGCGTTTTTCTCCTAAATCGTGGCTGAAAAGTAGATTGCTTTAAGCAGGAAAGCAGCCAGCACCCCTGCCATTATATCATCCAGTACAATACCGGCCCCGCCTGAAAAGTTTTTTTCAAACCAGCGGATCGGAAAAGGTTTTAGTATATCAAAACATCTGAAGGCTATAAAGCCTGCGACCAGCGTAAGCGCGGTCACGGGCACCAGGGTCATGGTCACACAAAACCCTGCCATCTCATCAATGACCACGGCCCCCGGATCTTTACCGCCAATCAGAATTTCAGCCTCCTGGGAAATCCAAACGGCACAAAGTATCACGCCCACCAGAAACAAGGCGGCAGCACCAGGCGTACATGCCGTTGCCAGCCACACCATGATCCCGATCAACGGCAGGCCCGCAAGGGTGCCAAAGGTCCCGGGTGCAAAAGGTATCCGGCCCAGGCCAAAGCCCGTGGCTAGCATAAGAATGGCTTTTTGCCCCATCAGCCGACTCCTTTCACGGTCTTTTATAACCAGCCTGTTTGTCTATCATGGGAATTTAATTCAACCAGAATCCGCTCATAGACCTGATAAAAGGGCAATTCTTTTTCCAGGGCAATGCGTTTGCAGTCATCGTATTCCGGCATAATCCGGGCCTGGCCGTTTGGGGCGATGATTTTTTTAGCATTTACCCGGCCAAGACTTGTCTCTACGTCCACAGATTCACGTTTTAAAATCATCCGGTCGCAAAGGTGGTATCGAACGCCGATACTTGTGGTCTCGGACAGCAGCGTGTCGGCAAGCGCCTGGAGCTGATCCTTGTGGCAAATTACCTCAATGCGGGTGGCGGGCCGGTTTTTTTTCATGAATGCCGGTGTAAAACTGACATCAAGCGCGCCTTGGTCCATGAGGCGATCCATAACAAAGCCAAGACCCTCCGGGCTCATGTCATCCACATTGCTATACAGCACATGAACCTGGTCCGACAGAATATTTTCCCCGGCATTTTTCATGGCAACAGGGGTACCCAGCACCAGACGCAGCAGATTAGGAACAGATGCACCGGTGTCACGTTTGCCGGCACCGTAGCCCACTTTTTCAATCTGCATGTCCGGCATGGCGCCGAACTGCGGGGCCAGCGTTGCCACAATGGATGCGCCCGTGGGCGTGACAATCTCGGTTGTGGCGTCAGAGCCGGTCACTTCAAGGCCCTTAAGTATGGCCACAGTGGCCGGAACCGGCACGGGAATGGTGCCATGGGCGCACTTAATGGTGCCTGATCCCAGGGGAATCGGCGTTGCCGCCACCTGGTCCACCCCCAGGTAATCCAGAGCCAGAAAGCTGCCGATAATGTCTACGAGGCTGTCAATGCCCCCTATCTCATGGAAGTGGACGGTTTCAATGTCCTTTCCGTGGATACGGGCTTCGGCCTGGGCAATGTGTTTGAAAGCCGTCAGGGCATTAGCCCGGACCTGATCCGGCAGATCCGCAGATTCGATCATCTCCCGGATATTGGTATAATGGCGATGGGTGACATGGTCGGTCACATCCACATGAAGGTTAACAGCCCGCAAATGGCTCCTGAACACAATTTCAGAACGCAGGTCAAACCCGTCCAAAACAGCTGACAGTTTTCCTTTAAGCCAGTCCACAGGCACACCAAGATCCACCAGGGCTCCTAAAAACATATCCCCTGCAATGCCTGACATCATATCGAGATAAAGAATCATTTCGCCGCCTTTCCAGTTGCATGAGTTTGAAGAATTTCAAGGGTCAGTTCAGCACAATTAACCATATCTTTAAGTGAAATGGATTCCTTAAGGGTATGCACATCCGTCATACCTGTGCCGATAACGCCTGCGGCAATGCCTTTGCCGAAAAAGACATTGGCATCCGCCGCGCCGCCGCTTGTTTTACAGGCCATGTCCCGGCCCAGGTTTGCCGCAGCTTTCTGGGCAAGCTTGATCACCACATGATCTTCGGGGATGTGGGTATTGGGAAAGTCATTTTCCACAATCATTTCCACCCGGGGAAGCGTGTCCCCATCGGCCTGAAGTTCGGCCATGGTATTTTCAAAGGTGGAGACAATGGTATGTGTGACCGTATCCAGCTTTGCGGAATCATGGGAACGGGCTTCGCCGTGAATTTCTACATATTCAGGCACAATATTGGTGGCAGCCCCACCGAAAATCAGCCCAACGTTGCAGGTGGTTTCCTCATCAAGACGACCCAGTTCAAGTTTGGCAATGGCACAGGAAGCCGCATAAATAGCAGAGACCCCGTTTTCAGGAGAACCGCCGGCATGGGCTGCCCGGCCGTAAATTTTTGCACTGATCTTGTTGGCCGCAGGTGCCCGGTTCACAATACCCTGGGTGTCCACGGCGTCCAGAATGTATCCGAATTTTGATTTAAGCTGGGAACAGTCAAGATTTTTGGCGCCTAAAAGCCCCTGCTCTTCACACACCGTCATGACCACTTCAACAGGGGGGCACGGCAGGTTGTTTTCTTTGATCACCTGCATCACCTCAAGGATGACGGCAAGGGCGGATTTATCGTCGGAACCCAGAATGGTGGTACCATCACTTTTAAATACCCCATCCTCAAATATGACCTTAACCCCCTTGCCCGGTACCACCGTGTCCATATGTCCGGAGAGCATCACCGGATCAACATCCGTATTGCCCTTAAATGTGGCCACAAGGTTGCCGCAGTCACTATTGACCTTGGCGCCGGCGTCATCAAACACCACGGTTGCCCCAAGATCAGTCAGTTCCTTTTCAAGAACCGTTGCGATCAGGGCCTCGCTTCCGGATTCGGAATCAATCCGGGCAAGGGCTGTAAACCTCTGCCCCAGGCGTTCTTCGTTAATCATATCCCATCCTTTACACATTAAAGCCCACCAAAACCATTTAAACAAGTGGGGTAATATACTAGAATTTATCGAGGAATGCCAGTCCCTGTTAACACGGAGTTACAGGCAACGTTGAACCTCACCGACCACCTCTACCACCATTTTTTCAAGGGCCTGATAAGGTTTTGCACCCACAAGTCTTTGACCTTTCATCAAAAAAGTGGGGGCAGCCACAAGTTCAAGCTCCCGGGCCGTTTCCCAGTCCCGATCCACAGCATCGGCATAGGATCTTGAATCAATGACTTTTTCGGCCTGGGCCACATCCAGACCGGCCAACGTCACTAAATCCAGAATCACCGCTTTGTCCGCCAAATTACTCTCATCCACAAAATAGGCTTTAAACGCCGCATCATGAAACTGGTGGGCCCGGCCGCACGCCTGGGCCCAAAGGCCGATCTCCTGGGCCAGGCGGGAATTATAAACCGTCGTTCCCTCCCCAAAGGGCAGATCAAAGCTTTGTGCTGTTGCTTTAAGATTGGCGGTCACCTGTTCCGGGGTCACCAGCAGACCTTTTTCCTCTAACAGACGGGCTATGGGCAATCCTTGTTCAGGCACATCCGGCTGCAGCGGATAAGCCCGCCACCTGATTTCGATATTGTACGTCTTCCTTAACTTATCAATACTCCCGGTACTGAAGTAGCACCAGGGTCAGATATAGTCGCTGAAAATCTCCAGCCGGGGTTTATAATAATCAGTGTTACCGTCATTTGATTGCATTGTTGAATTCCTTTTTTTCCAATCATCCCCATACATACTAATTGCGTTATATTCGCTCTTATGCCTTATCCGGTTTAAATCTTCAATGCCCAGATAATCCACTAAGCTAAAAATCATCAACACAACTGTTGCGCCTCCAATAAAAAGTTGAACAAATTCAATACGCGTTACAAACAAAACAAGCGGTTTACCCGGATGGGAAAACCGCTCGAATCCAACTGCTATTCATGGCTGTTAAATCAGCATGTATCAGATAGAGCCCTTGCCAGGGCTTTTTGGGCCCGGGGTTCCCCATGGACCAGCTTAATTTTCCCGGGCGGTTCCGGCATGGATTTTACCCAGTGAACCAGCCCGGCCTGGTCTGCATGGGCCGAATACCCGGACAACACATGGACACCGGCTGCCACCTTTGTTTTCCCCTCAAGGATGCGGCGCCCCAGGGTGCCTTTTGCCTGGTAGCCCACAAAAAAGACATCGTTTTCAGGAATCTGAAGTCCCTTGTCCAGATGATCCAGAATCCGACCACCTGTACACATACCGGAACCGGCAATGATCACGGCAGGCCCCTTAATATCCAAAAGCGACCGATGGTCCCGGTATTTTTCCACCGCGTACAGATTTTTAAAATCAATGGGGTGATCGCCCCGGGCCTTCAAATCTTTTGCTTCCCGGTCCCAGAAATCTTCCAATGCGGCATAAATTTTTGTTATCTCAATCCCAAGGGGAGAATCCACAAACACCGGCACCGTTGTCCTGATGCGGTCCAGCTCATAGATCAGTTCCTGGGTTCGGCCCAGGGAAAAGGCCGGGATATAGACTATGCCGTTGTCCGCAAGGGCCTTATCCAACAAGCCTGCCAGGGTTTTAACCCGTTCCTTTCGGCCGGCATGCAGCCGATCGCCATAGGTGGATTCCAGAATAAGCAGGTCACAGGCGTCCGGCGAATCCGGGTACGGTAGAATCGGCGTGTCCGTACAGCCGAGATCGCCGGAAAAAGTCACCCTGTAATCCCTGGAAGACGGACCGGGAAACCAAAACTGAATAAAACAGGAGCCCAGAATATGCCCGGCATTACCCAGCTTGAACCGAATGCCCCGGCCTAGGGAAAAGACCTCGTTCAACTCAAAACCCCAGGACAGATCGTCAATGCGCTTTTCCAGATTCCGAATCTCCCGGTCCGACCGGTCGGAAAACGACAGGGCGTCCCGGAGCATGGGGATCAGCAGCGCTTTGGTCCCATGGGTGCAGATGATCTCACCCTTGAATCCCGCCGCAATCAAGTCCGGCACCCGTCCGATATGATCGATGTGGGCGTGGGTAAGAAACAAAAAGTCTATTTTCCCAGGAGAAACCGGGAATTGGTTAAAACCCGGTTCCGGATCATGGCCGTATGCCGTACCGCAGTCCACCAGAATATTGATATCTGCACTCATTTGCCGCCGTAACCTTACCAAATGACAAGACCCGGTGACACAATTTCAGCGCCAAGATGAATGATGTCCACTGGACTCATAAGGGAATACCTTTCTGTAACAATTCAGAATTTATCTTTTTAAACCTTTAATAGTCCATTTATGATCCACAATCACCGGGGCTAGATCAGACAGCTGGGATGTCCCAAAAAAATCACCATCCATCACATCAAAACACAGCGCCTGTTCACCAGGCAGATGATCAGATTCAACACCATCCACAATCATTGTGAACCCAAACGTATACCGTCCCCGTGTCAGGCCCAGACGCGGAATTCTGCAATCCAGATAACCTTTTGGGCAAAGCGTACCCGGAAGATCAAGCCCGCTCTCCAGGGTGCGGTTTCTAAAAAGTACCCGCCCGGCCATATCACTGACTGTAAAGGAGAAATCAATGGATTTCGCCTTGTCGATCCTGGCTTTGTATCCAAACCGAAAAATGTATTCTCTTCCTGAAACAAGGATATTCACCGGCTGGTGTTCGTGATCCAGAACACAGAAAGAGTGAATCCGGATGCTGCCTGCGCCTCGACGATCCTCCCATTGTTCAATAAACAAAGCCTTATCTTTGCCGTCAAAGGAATTCAGGTACCCCTGGATCATCCGGGCAGGATAACCTTCCATCATCTTTTGGCCTTTATCCAGAACAAGCACCCGGGTACATAAATTCTCTATGGCTGCCATGGAATGGCTTACCATGATAATGGTTCTGCCTTCCTTGCCAACATCCTTCATCTTGCCAAGGCATTTTTTTTGAAACGATGCATCCCCCACCGCCAGCACCTCATCCACCAACAAAATGTCCGGCTCAAGATGAGCTGCCACGGCAAAGGCCAGCCGAAGGTACATACCGCTGGAATACCTTTTAGCCGGTGTATCCAAAAATTTTTCAACGTCCGCAAACCAGACAATTTCATCAAATTTACGCCGGATTTCCGCCCGGGTCATACCCAGGATCGCCCCATTCAAATAAATATTTTCCCGGCCGGTGAGTTCCGGATGAAATCCCGTACCCACCTCAAGCAGACTTGACACACGTCCTTTTATCTTCACCTGTCCCGTGGTGGGCCATGTAATCCGGCTCAATATCTTTAAAAGTGTGGATTTACCGGCCCCGTTACTGCCAATCAGGCCTATCCGTTCCCCCTGGACCACTTTAAATGACAAATCTTTCAATGCCCAAAAGCTTTCAGACTTTTGGGGCACAATCTTTTTTTGTTCCAAAGGGACAGAATGCAAAGCACCCCGCAGGCGGCCTGCAAATGCCGTAAAAGACTCCTTTAACGACGCATTGGCAAAAAGACCACCATGGTGAAGCTGGTATTGCTTGCCCAAATTACTGGCATCAATGATATTAGACATGGGTTATATTATATCAGCAAAGTCCCGCTCATTCCGGATAAAAAATTTAAGCCCCCAAATAAATATCACCACGGACAACACCACAGATATAAAAACTCCGGGCCAATAGACCAGGGCCGTTTCCCCCAGAAGCACCCACCTAAACCCGTCAATCACCCCCACCATGGGATTAAGGCTGTAAATAAACCGCCAGCCCTCGGGCACAATACTGCTGGAATACCCCACAGGGGACAGATACAGCCCAAACTGAAGGACAAAAGGCATCAATTGCATGAAATCCCGATACTTCACATTTAACGCCGCCACAAACAACCCTGTGCCAAGGGAAAAAAGTATGGCAATCCCCATAAACCCCGGCAGCAGCAGAACGGTCATGCCCGGCCATACCCCGTAAACCAGCATCATCCCAACAAGCAGAGCAAAAGCAATGAAAAAATCCAACAAAGCCACCACCACCGCTGCCACAGGAATAATCACCCGGGGAAAATAGACCTTTGACACCAACGAGGCATTGGACACAAGGGAATTGCCGGTACTGGAAAGGATATGGGTGAAAAATTGCCAGGGCAAAAGTGCCGCCAAAACCATAACACCGTAGGGGACCTGCCCTGAAGGCAAATCAGCCAGCCTGCCAAAGACAAAGGTAAAAACCACCATGGTGGATAAAGGCTTTATCACACTCCAGGCCACTCCGGCCAGGGTCTGCTTATACCGGACCAGAATATCCCGCCAGGCCAGAAAATAAAAAAGATGCCTGTATTGCCAGACATCTTTTAGAACCGATCCGGCCGGTACGTCCGACCCGATAATGATTTCAAAATCGTTTGTATTGGTTTTCAAACATCACTCCTCAGCATCTTCTCCATAGTACGATGTATAATATTTACTGTAATGCCTGTAGTAGCTTTCCCGTTTCATATCCACACGGTTCAGCACCACGCCAAGAATCTTTGTCCCCACCGACTCAAGCTGCTTGACGGCGTCCTGGATATATTTCCTGTTCACCTGGTTGGCCTTAATAACCAGCAGCACCCCGTCTGTTCCCGGAGACAGCACCAAAGCATCACTTGCCGGCAGCACCGGCGGGGTATCAATAATGACAAAATCATATACTTGGGAAAGATGATTCAAAGTAAACGCCATCTTACCGGAATTGACCATCTCCGACGGGTTGGGCGGAATTTTTCCAGATGGTACAAGATATAAATTATCAACCTCTGTTTTGGTTACCATAGACTCAATCATTTCGGCCAGATAGGGAAACTGGTGACCCTCATCCAAAAACTCCTGAAACAGTTTTTCGAAATTGACATCATGTTCAATGGTTGTATCAATCTGGCCGGCGGGCATCGACGTAAATTTAAATTGGCCATTATAAATGGACGCTGCTGTTTTAAATGCCTCCACAATATGCATGGACAAATACTTTTTCAGATCCGTCATGGTAATCATACCCATGGTGGTTAAAATAGTCCCCAGCTTCTGCACTGAACGCCGTTGATGGCCGATGGCCACCTGAGCCTGTTCTTCTGTTAAAAGATTAGCCGCCACCAACGAAGACGCAAGTTTTTTACTGTCCGGCCGGTTTTTCCAATATACATCCGTGAGATTGCCGTCGTAAAAGCTTAACTCCACCGAATTTTCTTCATCTGCAACGGCAAGGACCCCAGTACGCTTCTGCAAATTATTCAGCTTAACCAGATCATTGAGTCTGATCTTTGCGGTCGACCCCTCGGCCATTAAAGTGCCCAGTTGCTCCGACACCAGTTCAGACAACCCGGGCTCCCCTTTTTTGCCAAACCGCTGGGTCAGTCCAGGCTTTCTTAGATCACAATCAACCATCAGCACACGCCGGCCGGTCTGGGCAATGGTATAGGCCAAGTTGGCCACCGTATTGGTCTTTCCCTCCTGCTCCGTGGCACTGGTCACACAGATGGCATTCAAATCCCTATCCATGGAGGTAAATTGAAGGTTGGTCCGCATGGTCCTATAGGATTCTGCATACCCGGACTTGGCAGGATACTGGTCCAGCAAAGTATTTTGTTCTTTTCTCTCTTTTTTCAGCTTGAACATCTATTTGTACCCTCCATATGAAGCACTTTTCAAACCAGCATCCGGCACAACGGCAATCACAGGATACCCCAAAAGCCGTTCGGCATCCTCTTCATTTCGAATGGTCTGGTCAAAGTATTCAAGGAAGAATGCCAACCCGACCCCGCCCAAAACCCCCAGCACAATACTGAGCAAAAAATTTCGTTTTTTGTTGGGTTTCACCGGTTCTTCAGGCAAGTCTCCAGTTTCCACAATGGTCAGGTTGGATGCATCCGAAGATTGAAGGATATTGGACTCTTTCACCTGGGACAACAAAATATCATACAACTGCTGGCTGGTATTGACGTTGCGTTGGTAAATATTATAGGCCAGCTCCTTCTCGCTGGTTTGCATGGCCTCATTTTCAAAGTCAGCAATCTGCTTTTTAATTTCCCGCTCCTGGCTTGCCAGGATATCGCGCTCCTGCTTCATGGCCGCCATCTTTTTACCCAGTTCGATCCTCAGTTTGGCCCCGGTGTTCTGAATCTTGGACGCCACCTCAACGATTTTAGGATGTTTGGGTTTGTATACCTTTGACAGATGTCCCTTTTCAATCTCCAGGGAGGTCAGGGTCGAATACAGATTTTTTATAATGGGATCATCCACCAGGGATTTGATCCGCATGATGTTTGCACTGTTTCCCATGGCGATTTGAAGCCCCTGAAGTTTTGTATCAAGTTCCAGCTTTTTGTTTTTTATTTCAAGATATTTCCGGTTAAAGGAGGCGATATTTTGGGTGATCAGGGTCTGCCTGCCTTCCATGGAAAACATCTTCTGGGACTGCTTGTAATCAATGAACTCTTTTTCCGCATCCTCCAGTTTCTTTTTTACCCCGTAAAGCTCATTGGTCATCCAGGACAGCTTATCCGTGGACGATTTAAGCCTTGTGGACAGATCAAACTCAATATATTTTTGGGCCACGGCATTGGCAATGTCCCGGGTGCGTTTGGGATCTGTATCTTCCACCACAATTTCCATGATCCGGGTATCCGCCACCGGGTTTACCGTAATTCTGGATAAAAGCTGTCGATAGGCAGTATCCATTGCCTGTTCTAACGCTTCATCCTCTAAGATTTGTTCAGGTTCAGGTAGAAGTTGCTTTATGAAATCCTTGGCTGCAGTTTTTATCTGCTTGATATTATCTTTTACCCGTGTCATGAACCTGACCATCACATTGGTGGATTCAAGGTCCATCTCAGGACTTAAATCCACCTCCTGGGCCACCAGCTTAAGCACAGGCTTTGAGGTAATCAGCTTGAAATGGGTATTAAAATTTTTTTCTTCTGAATAAAAACTTTCCATGGAATATGCTTGGCCTGAAATGGGAGACACATTTCTATTCAACCCGATCACAAGCTTTGATTTCGCCTGGTACACCGGTTGTTTACTGAAAGTGAATATGGTGGTTGCCACCAGAGTGAGTAGCAAAAAGGACAGAATCAGCCCCTTACGGTTCAGCACCACATTCAGGTAGTCGGATAGATGGATCTCTTCTTCATTGATCTGTTCTGGGGTATCAGGTGTCATATGGCTACTCCTTAAAGCCAGGTTTCAGGAATATGAATGTGATCACCGGGTTTTATGGGGATATCCGAGCTCTGGCCGTCCTGTACCTTTTCCAGATTTACCTTGATGATCTTCTGTTTACCGTTTTCATTTCTTACTATCTTTACCCGTGATATGGCGGCATACTTGTCAAATCCCCCGGCCAGAACACAGGCCGTCATGGTCGTTATCCCGGGCTGGTAATCGTAGACCCCGGGTTTTTTAACTTCGCCCTCCACATAAATTTTGTATACGGACTGATTCAGCTTGTTGGCCCTTGGGACATAAACGATATCCCCAGAAACCAGACTCATATTATGGGATATATCGCCCTCATCCAGCAACCGGGTTAAGTCCACCTTAATTGTGGCATTCTTTTTAATAGCTTTTTTGACATCCTCTTCCGTGCTGATCCCATGGATTTCCCGCAGCACATAGGCAATGGAACCCCGATCTTTAAGCAACCCTTCGGCCCGGGCTACCAGTTCAAGAAAATTAGTGGCAGATGTCATTTCATACTCGCCCGGTTTTTTAACCGCACCCGAGATGAAAAAATTAATGCTGTGGTACTCTTTTACCTGGACATGGACCTGGGGATTAACAAAATAGTCCCGAGCAAGGGGAATCTGGATCGCATTTTCCAGTTCCGTCAGGGTCAGGCCTTCGGCCTTTATCGGCCCGATAAACGGCACATTGATTTTTCCATGTTCAGATACAGTTACTTCTGTCTTTTCCTGCTCCACACCACCGGCATGGATGGCAACGGAGAGTACATCCCTGGGACCGATGTGATAGGTAGCTGTCTGGCATAAACCTGTGCCTGCCGTTATTAGGGTAAATAGTAAAATCAATATAAATACTCGTTTCATCTAGCTGCTTCCCAAATCGTAGTTAAAGGTCAATTTAAACAGCGCAAAGCTGTTATCGTAATCATAATAGTCATAGGAAGAATTCCGTGATTCAATACCTGACTCCATTGCCAGGGTAAACCGCCGATTCAAAAAATAGGAAAGCATTAAAGAAAAGAACAACGTATCATCTTCCCGGTCTGCGATCCAACTGTTTTCATAATCACTTTTCTGGTAATAACCTTTGAATCTGGCATCTATCTTTTCCATGAACAAATGTCCAAGGATCAGGGTCACCCGGTCCGCCCGGTAATACGCATTATTGAATCCGGTATCGTTAAAGTCCTGAGTAAATGTCAGGGTCATGTAGCTTCTTGGCTTTTCATCCTTGCCCAGTACCGACGGATTACGGCCCTTAATGGAAATGTGCCAGTACGGCGTATCCATGTCATCTTCCCCGGCCTGGTCAAAATCGCGTTCATGATATCCGACCCCTGCGTCCAGTTTAAAATACTTGTACCGGCTAACAATATTCACCCCATATTTTTTTGAGGAGTAATTCCAGGCGTCCGTATTATAGTCCATATCCCCCTGGGCACATTCAAAATCCACTGTGGTGAATTTACTTATTTCGTAGTAAAGTCGTCCCTTTCCCTCGAACAGAAACGAGTCATATTCCGAGCTTGCGGCATAGTTTATACCGGTGGTATTAACCTCCAACCCAGCAGAAATTCGGGAGGAAATTTGATATTTGAGCCAAGGCCGGAACCGGTTAACTTTGTACTTTTCAGTATCAATAAAATTGTCAAGTTCGTCCCGTTCTTCAGGATTCCTTGTCTTGACCATACGGCCTTCCAGTCCGGTTGAGATCCGGGTAAACAACATGGTTTTTGCGGAAAGCTTTAACCGATATCCGGCATAATTATTCTCATCGGAATCCTCTGTCCCAGCCGGCACATCATCCAGGTCATCATAATAATTAAAATTAAAGGCTCCCAGGGCTTTGATCTGGCTTTTTGCCGTTTCAAAGCCAAACTCAAACCCGGGACTGATGGTCAAAGTACTAACGGTGCGTTCATCGGTATTGGCACTGTAAAAATTAGAGTCAACACGGAAATCCGTCTCTATCATGGGCTTAATCAGAAACCGCTCTCCTCCTAACGCAACCCCTGCCCATGTTAAAATTATCAAAAAGACTACAGCAAAAGCCAATCGTGCATCACGTCCCATCTCATACCACCCGTTTTCCCGTAGCATTGTCTCTGGCCGAACCTGCCGCTATTTTTGCAGGATTCTCTTCAAAAATAGTTCTAACTGCCTTTTTTCCGCCTGCTTTTTTCACGGCCTTCACGGCATCACCAATGCAGGGAGGCCTATGCCTGATATTATGACCGTCAGATGCCACAAAATGAGCCTGTCCATCTTTAACCATATCCCGGGCAACCTTAAAGCTGTGCTTTCCATTTTCGCCTGTTATGCTTTTCCCTGTAATCTGAAACAAGGCATTTTCAAAAATAAATTCAGGAATCATTTTCGGATGACGTAAAATAGTCCGGTTACGTTCAGGATGCGCAATAACCGGAATCACCTCCCGCTGCCGCAACTGCCGCAGCACCTTGATTATCCCCTCTTTGATAAAGATATCCGGCAGTTCAAAAAGATAGTACCTGGAAGCCCCCAAAGGCAATAATTCGTCATCATCCAGCAGGGCACAGATATTCGGCGATATACGAATTTCCGCACCCGGGAGCACCTCAAGGGCGATCTTTTTTTCTTCAAGCACCCTGGTAAATTTATTAACAGCGGCATTTACCATCTGTGGACTCACCTCATATATCCCGTTTTTAAAATGGGGCGTGGCAATAATCCGGGAGGTGCCGGATCGAACAGCCGCCCAAGCCATGTCAACCGCTTTTCCCATATTGGGAGGCCCGTCATCTAAGCCGGGCAGGATATGGCAGTGTATGTCGATCATGATATTTTTCCGATATATAATTTATATCTTCAGGATTCAGGAAAACCATGAGAATGTCATCTTCATTTGTTATCAAAATTTTGTTTTACTACAGTTAAAATGTTCATGATTTCGGCAATGGTGGGATTGAATCTATTCGGCTGAGTGTTATTTTTTCAATAGATTTACCAGCAGTGCTGTCTGTTTCTATGTCTGTACATGACACATATACTCCGAGAACAGCAAAAATAAGCAAAATTAAAATAATGGCAAAGTCTTTTTTCATCTCAATTACCTCTTTTACTTTTTTGTTAAAATTTTATTGAAATAATTACTCGTAAGACTACTCACTATCCCAAAAATTCTTCCGGCCGCATCAATAAAAAACCCCAAAGCGGCCAAGGACGACCATCAATAAACATCTTGGCAAACTCAGTTCCGGCAACAACCATAAGCGGATAAGCCATAATACAAAAAACCGGATCCTGGTTCAGCATCTAGTCAGAATAAAACTAAACAGGGCAAAAAAGTGTGGATAGGGCCAACAAGAAAAAGAAAAAGAAAAACGATTACGAACTACCTGCCGGATCGGGTTACCACCGCTCTGGCCGTCAGAAATAAAATTTTAATATCATTAAACAGGGACCAGGTGTCAATATACTTTAAATCCAGCTTCATCCATTCGTCAAAACTTAAGTCATTTCGATTGGGCGCAATCTGCCACAGACAGGTCATGCCCGGTTTCATGGACAAGCGGCGCCGATGCCACACTGAATATTCATCCACTTCTTTGGGAATGGGCGGCCTTGGTCCCACCAAACACATCTCTCCCTTGAGCACGTTAAATAACTGGGGCAGTTCATCCAAAGATGTTTTACGTAAAAAATGACCAATCCCGGGAATAATACGCGGATCATCTTTTATTTTAAATACCGGTCCATCCATCTCATTTTTATCTTCTAACCTTTTGCGAATTTCATCGGCGTTATTCACCATGGTCCGAAACTTGTAAAATTTAAATTTCCGGCCATTCATACCCAGCCGTTCCTGGGTGTAAAAAACAGGACCTTTAGATGTCCGTTTGATGGTAACGGCAATTGCGGCAAACACCGGCAGCAGCAAAAAAGTCAAAACCAAAGCAACCAGATAGTCAAAGATGGTTTTAAGCAGAACCATTCCATCATTCACGGGCGTGGATTGTAATGTCATATTGTATACACCCAGAAAAGATTCAAAGTGAATAGTCGCGATATTCGGACGATACATAAGACAATGAATTTCCCAGTCAGGAATGATCCTTACCTTGATGCCCATACCTTCCGCCAACGCCAGATACCGATCAGCCTTTTTAATTTTTTTCAAAGGCATGGCAAAAATAAGTTCGTCAACGATGTTATGCCTGAGATAAGCTTCCAGATCCCTGATTAGACCGATCACTTTGTGCCCGTTTTCCACTGTCTGCCCTACCAGTTCCTCTTCAACATCAAAGCAGCCGACCACCCGGTAACCTGATGATTTGTATTTTTCAATAGCCCTGATAACGTCCTTTGCCCGTTCTTTACTGCCAACAATAAGAACACTGCGCGTATTGAACCCATCTGTCCGGAGCCGCTCCAGAGTTTTGAAGACTATAAATTTGGATAAAATCAGAAGGCTGATATTTAAAATCAGAAAAATCCCCATCAAAAGACGACTAACGCTCTGAATATGCATGGTATACATGGCAATACTGACCAAGATCATCCCAAGCAAGCTGCCTTTGACAACGGCTGTAAAAAAATGCCAGAAAGGATTCGCTCTGTATGGCACGTACACATCCATCCATTTAAAAGCCATGTACCAGGAAATGATAATAAGCATCAAAACCAGGTAGTAATTAGGAACGGCAGAAAGCGCGCTTAAACGCCCCGGCAATATATGAATTTTAATGAAATAGGCTAAAATGAATGAAAATACCGTGATACTAACATCAAGGGCTTTTTGAAGATCCAGTGTTAACAAATCGTATTCTCTAAGCAAGGCCGTTTTCCTTCTGGGAAATAAAAAATAAAAGAATTGGATTGAATATTTGATATAAATAGACTTTTTTGGATGCCGAGGGAAGATTATACCGAAGCCGTATTTCCCCTTTGGAGGGGAACAGTCGCCCAAGCACCACCTTGATTGCAATGGATGGCTGAATCAAAATCAGTGTATATAAAAGCATCCTTAAGTGTTTTCGATTTACTCCGGTAAAAAGTCCTGAAAACACAAGCGATTTAAAATAGACGTATCCTTTTAATCGGACATTGGCAACACAATCCGGCACAGGAGAGCCCATCAGGTCACCGGTGACCCGAAGGGTGTAAATCAACAAACGCTTCATTCGATATAATTGAGCTGTTTGTAATAATAAATTCCAGTCAATTTTGTCTGCATTTTTTTCAATGGTGCCTGCCAACAAAACAAAAAACCGCAAGGGGAAAAAACAGTGATCAAACAGCCTAAAAACGTAATAGAGAATATGATTTTCAATGGACAGGTCAATTGCAGGGATGTTATTCCATTTAACGTTATTTGATGTTTTCCACCAGAATTCAGCAGGGATGTTAAAGTACCGTTTTACCAGATTCCAGTGAATCTCCAGTACCATTCTTCTTTTTAAAATAAGATGATAGTGATTTTTTTTTAAATCAGACCGGCAATACCCTTCCACTGGGTGGTAATTCAAATGTTCACAAAGAAGTTTTTCTGCCTTGGAGAGTAAATCTGGATGAACTAAGATATCAATATCGCAGGAGGGGTATACGCCCAAATCGCCGAAAACAAAGTCCCCGGCAAATGTTCCTTTCAGAGGAATCGTGGGAATTCCATGGTCAGCCATCAGTTTTATAATTTCCAGCGTTTCTTTAAGAGCCTGTA
>Ga0193963_1000255_pt1 | contig 28308 bp, 30 predicted proteins | sample FB_6_MG_FD_140359 | JGI IMG/M metagenome (GOLD analysis project Ga0193963, IMG submission 140359) | Microbial mat bacterial communities from the Broadkill River, Lewes, Delaware, United States - FB_6_MG | ecosystem: Environmental > Aquatic > Freshwater > River > Microbial mats | place: USA...
ACCACTTCCACCAAATGCCTCAATAAACAACGTATCTATAATATCAAACTGAAGTACATTAAAGAACGACTCTTTTAAAATCGACTTAGAACTTCTTGTGACTTCTAAAGATGGTAACTCTAAAACTCTATTTTTGTATTTTCCACCAACAATTTTTGATATAACTTTATTCTTCATATTTTACAACCTTATTTTTACCTGTTTGTTTTGCTTCATACATTGCTAAATCAACATTTTTTACAAATGTATCAAAGGTATCTTCATTTACCTTAAATTGTGTAACACCTATACTTACAGTAGTAGGCTTATCCAATGTTTTATTTTTATATTTTTCTATATTTTTTCTAATTACTTCTGCAATTACAGAAGCTTCATCAAGTGTCGTTTCAGGTAAAAGAACCATAAATTCTTCTCCTCCCCATCTTGCTGCATAATCAGTACTTCGTATTGAATCTAAAAGAATTTTAGAAATTTCTTGTAATACTATATCCCCAAGATCATGTCCATAAGTATCGTTAATTTTTTTAAAATCATCAATATCCAACATCAATAAAGACAAACCATGAACATATCTATTTTCTCTTGTAATCTCTTTTTCTAGTTCATCATTTAATTTATGTCTATTAAAAAGCTTCGTTAAATTGTCATGTGTTGCTTTATACTGTAATTCGTATGTATAATGCTTTAAATCAGTAATATCAGTAAATGATATTACTATATGTTTTGTATTAAACATAAATGATTTTATATTTACTCTAAATATGATCTCTTCATTTTTAAGATTCTTCATAACAACTACACGTTTACTATCTTCTAGTTTCATGATCTCTTCAAACCATACAGCATCATTATCAGATGTAAAGTAATTATTTTTAGAAATAAATAGATTACTTATACAACTATGCTCATTATTAAATTCTTCGATATTTTGATATCCAAAAAAATCTATCAAAGTTTGATTCACTTCAAATGAACCATCATCATTTATAACCAAAATCAAATTATCTTGAGCATCTAAAATTGATTTTAATTCATATGTTTTTTTCTCTACTTTTAATTCAAGTTCTTTATTTAGCTTTTCAAGTCTATCTTTTAAATATTTAGGCTCAGAAACTAAAAGAATACTATCAATTAAATTGTGCATATTAAGAGGTTTACTAACATAACCTCGTACTCTTTGGTTAATAGCTTCTTTTAAAAATGAAGAATCATTATGTGCAGTTGTTACAATAGAAGGGATAAGATGATCTATATTCCCAATAGCTTCTAACATCTCAAGTCCATTCATTTTAGGCATATTGATATCAGTCACAATTAAATCTATATTTTCTAATTTTTCATCATCATTGTGTTTTTTAAATATTTCAAGTCCCTCTAGACCATTACATGCAGGTACTATAAAATTGACAAATTTACTTAAAAAAGAGTATGTTAATTCTCGTACTTCTTCTTCATCTTCTACATATAAAATATTAATATTTTTTAAAAAACTTTTATCCATTATTTAAATCCTATTGAAAAAATTTAAGAGCATTTTCTAAATCCTCTTTTGTATCTATCCCAAAACTATTCGACTCTACTTTTACCATATTAATTTTTGAGTTATTTGATATTGCACGTAATTGTTCTAACTTTTCAGTCTCTTCTAAAAGAGATGCATCATATGAACAAAAATCATTTAAGCTTTTTTTTGTAAAACCATAAATTCCTAAATGACCTTTGTATTTTGCACTATTATAATGATCTCTGTGGTATGGTATCTTACTTCTAGAAAAATAGATTGCATCATCGTTATCATCACAAATAACTTTTACATGATTTGGATCATCGGCCATCTCTGAAGTGATATCTTTATAACAACTTACCATTGTAAACTCTCTATTTTTTAATTCTTTAACTTTATCAATAACAGATTGAACAACTTCTGGCTCTATAAATGGCTCATCAGCTTGAACGTTTACAACTACTTCATTATCATCTAACTTTAAAATATTTACTGCTTCGTTTATTCTATCTGTTCCACTTTGATGTTCAGTAGATGTCATAACAGCTTTAATATTATGTTTTGTTGCTAAATCAATAACTTCTTGTGAATCGGTTGCAATAACAACATCATCTAAAATACTAACTGCTTTCGCTGTTCTAATAACCATTGGCAAACCTAAAATATCTACTAAAATTTTATTTTCAAATCTACTACTATTTAATCTTGCGGGTATTATTATCATATTATCTTCCTATTGGTAAATTTATTGTAAAAGTTACAATATTATTTTCTTTATTTTTCACTTCTATTTTTCCATTTAAATGTAGTTCTACAATAATTTTTGATATATATAAATTGAGTCCAACACCATTCTTTTCCTCTTTTGTACTAAAATATGCGTCAAACATTTTATCAATAACTTCAGATTCAATATTGCCACCATTATTAGAAATCTCTATTATGAGTCTATCTTGATTATCTAATAAGTAGGTGTTATATATAATAATTTTTTCCTCTTCGTCTGATAACTTTGATACAGCTTCATATGCATTATCAAAAATAGAGATAATTGATGTTTCTAGTTCTCTAGGATAAGTATGAAATAATATCTTTTTATTATAATCACCCATTATTAATTCTTTTGACACTATTGATTTAGAAATTGCATTATTAGAGATATCTACAATATTTGAATCAAGTTTTGTACTTTTGAGTTCTGTTATTAATTGAAATTTAGCGATTATATTGGATAACCCTTCTATATTATCTCTCATAGACTCCAAAATTGGAACTGCTTCATCTTTTTTAACTTCATCATCTGAAAACTGGTAAGAAAATAGTAAATCTTGAGCTTCAAGTGAAATATTATTAAGAGGTTGTCTCCATTGATGAGCTACCGTTCTTAATGTATCACCCATAATTTTCAACTTTACTTCATTTTCACCTATTGCTACTTCAAGCTTTTCAGTATTTTTTTGTAAACTTACTTCATTTGTAATATCAAACATAACAGCAGAATATCCAGTAATATCACCATATTTATTTTTAATGGGTTTGATAATAATATCAACCCAAAAAGTATCACCATATTTATTTATTGCTGCAATCACACCATTAAATTGAGAATCAGCACCTACGTCATTCCAAATTTGAGCATCTAAATCACTTTTATTTAATGACGGATGACATATAAAAGTATAATGTTCACCCAAAAGCTCATCAGAAGAAAATAAACTTAGTCTACAAAAAGCTTCACTTACCTTATTCATAATACCCTCTTTATCAAAGTGAGCTTGAATGACATATTTATCAAATATTTCGTGATCAGATATATTTTGAGTGATATCATTGGCATTAATAACAATATGCTGTCTATTAGACATCAGTTTAATTGAAATATCAAGGTAAACAAGTTTTTTATCTTTTCTAAGACATTCAACTCTTATACTATTTGTATACTCATTTTCATAGTTTTTAATAATTAAATCTTGAAATTCGATTCTATCTTTTTGAGAGAGCAAGTCTTCAAATTTCATATCTAACAGTTCACTTTCATCAAAACCCAAAATAGGTTTAAAAGCGTCATTTACGTAAATGAATTTACTTGATGAATCAATAATTCCTATCCCACTCCAAGAATTATTTATAACTTCTTTTAAAATTTGATTACTTTTGGATACTTTAGTAGATGACATTAGCTTACTATTTCTCCTTTTGAATATTAACTATTTATATTTATTTTATCATAATTTTGCTTAGGTATATAACTCAAAGGGATCAGAACACTTGGACGATTTTTATAGCCTTTATGAGGTACAGTTAATCTTTTTGTATCAATACTGATTTTATCATAAAATATAATATCTATATCAAGGGTGCGAGGGGCATCTTGAAAACTTCGTGTTCTTTTAAATCTATACTCATATCGTTGAAATGCATTTAAAGACTCTATGGGTGATAAATTTGTTTTTAAAACAATAATTGCATTTAAAAAATCATCTTGATTCAAATATCCAAATGGCGGATTTTTTAAAATTGGAGAAGAACTTTCAATAATAAACCTAGAATCTGTTTTTAACATCGAAAATAGTTGATTAAACCTTTTTCTAACATCTCCAATATTTCCACCTATTCCTATAGTAACCGTATGTGATTTTTGTCTATTATATACAACATTATTTTTATTTTGATGATATGGAAATATATGAGTAAAATATAAGGTTAAGTCTTTATTCAGTATTTTAATCACGTTTATCTTCCTCTATATCTTTTACTTCATTTGATATCCCATATATAAAACTAAATATTTCAGATACTGCTTGGTATAACTCAACAGGAATCTCTTGATTTAATTCTATTTGACTTAGCATATTTACTAAATCTTCATCTTTTTTAATAGGGATACCATTTTCTTCTGCTATTCTAATAATATTTTTTGCTGTTTGTCCTCGACCTTGAGCGGTTACTATTGGGGCATCATTTTCCTCTTTATCGTATTGTAAAGAGACTGCTTTTTGTTGTATAAATTTTTCTTCTAACAAATCTTCAAACCTTTATATCTAAACCAAAATCTAAATTTTGATTATCTCCATATGCTTTTAATTCATTTGACTTTTCTATATCTTTATCTAAGTCAAAAATATTTAAATTTATAATCAATAAACCTAAAGAGTTAATTTGTTTACGCAATTTTTGTAAAGAGTTCTGAATCATCTCTTTAAACTCTTTTTGCTCTACACCTATATTTATAATTAATGAGTTTTTCTTGTCCAATTGAAGTAGTATTTTCAAGTTTCCTTTTTCTTTTAAAGAAAGATGAATTAAACAAGAGAATTCATCATTGTTTACATTATTAAATTTAATATCTACATCATCTAAATCATCTTGTAAAAAAGAAATATAAGAATGATTTGAATTTGAAGAATATGATGATAGCTGATAAAAATCAATTTGAGAAAGAAGTTTATCTACATTATTTTTCAACTCTTTTGAAATAGTTTCACTATTGTTTTGTAGTTCTAAAGTCTCCTTGACTTGTAACATTATATTTTTTAAATCACCTGATATATTCTTTAATATTCCTAAATTATTCTTTAATAACTCTTGAATATTCGAATTTTGTATTCGATCTATAACTTTTGTAGTTTGCTGAATTAATTCCTTTACAGTATTACTTTTTAGATCAATATTTTTTTCATTATTTAATGTTTCTATTTTTGTATCTATTTTTGTTATTTCAGATTTTATCTCAGAAATATTATTTGATTTAATATTTTCTAATTGATTTTTAATCAATAAAATTGTCTTATTTAAACCTAGGAAACTAGAAATTAAAATATTATTTTTTATTTGAAGCACTGCTTCTTTTAAATTTGTTGTTATATCATTTTTAATATTTTGTTGAACAAATTTTTCTTCTAATACTTTAATATCACTCCCAACCATTTTAAGAGAATTTAATTGTAACTCCAATTTATTCTGGGGTTGACTTGCAATTTCTAGTTTTTTTAATATATTTTGAACATCTAGTTTTATATCATTTTTAACTTCTGATTTAAGATTTGTAATTTTTTCTAAATCTGAACCCTTTTGAATATCACTAAGAAGAGTTGAGTTTTTTGATACTTGCGTGTCTGTTTTTATTTCAGACAGAGTCATTGTCGTTTTTTCTGATTTAATATTTAAAGTATTTACAGCTATTTTGTCAACATTTTGTAAAATTTTTAACTTTTCATGAAGTTGCCCTAATAAATTTTTTAGATTTTGAGATACTGAATCATTAGATTTCGCTAATTTAGATTCTAAAAAAACTCCACTATTTTGAAAAGTTGATTTAAGTATTTTTTCATCAATATTTTTTATATCTAATAATGAGTTTTTTAATACACTTGTGAACTTCCCTAATTCTGGGGTGTTTTTTAATTCAGATTTCATCAAAGTTATAATTTGTTTTATATCGTTTGATATATTTTTAAATTTTAAAGAGTGTTTACTATTTTCTAATAAACTCACCACTTCTGTTTTATTTTTGGTTCCACTTGAGATTTCTTTAAAAAGTTGCCCCAATAATGTTTGAATACCTTTTTCTTTTACCACTGTAGACAAATCAATTTTTCCATCAACTGAAAGTTTTTCAATTTTTGCTTTTAATGTCGAATCAACTTTTGTTAATAAAGTGTTAAGGAATGCATTAGTATTTATATTCATAATATACTATTCTATCATTATATCAATTAACATTTACAAAACTTAATGTTAATGCAATATTCGATACAATAATAGAATATATAATAAACATATGGAGTACCAAGTGACATTAAAAGAACAATTAAAATCAGACTTAAAAGATGCTATGAGAGCAAAAGAGATTGGAAAACGAGATTCAATCAGAAGTATTAACACTATGATCAAACAAATAGAAGTTGATGAAAGAATTGAACTTGATGATGCTAAAATTATTCAACTTATTCAAAAAGGTATAAAACAAAGAGAAGAAGCAATTGTACAATTTAAAGAAGCACAAAGAGATGATTTAGTTGAGAATGAGCAAAATCAAATAGATATCTTTAGTTTATACTTACCAAAACAACTTTCAGATGAGGAACTAGAATCTGTTATACAATCTATAATTGTTGAAGTTGGAGCAACAAGTATGAAAGATATGGGGAAAATAATGAACCCTGCAAAAGAAAAAGTTGGTGGTAGTGCTGATGGAAAAAGAATTAATCAAGCAGTAAAAAAGCTTTTATCATAATACAGGATAAACAATGAATAGCATTTCTAACATATCAAAACAAACAATAGAAAACATTAAAAAAAATAATAAAGAACTGACACCTGAAGAATATAGTAAAGAGTTTTGTAAAGTTGCTAAAAAAGTAAATCTCTCTACAAAAGAGTGTGAATACTTTCAAAAAATATTATCTAAAATGGGTGAAGAGGAGCTTGAAAACAATAAACACGAATCCATCTATGACTTATTAGATATATTAGTTCAAAGAGTTCCACAAAAAAATCTTAAAAATATGTCTGAAATGCTACAAAATTCTATGAAACCATCTATATCACTATCTATTGGTGATGATTTACAATCTTTTTGTATACAAATTGGTGACTCACCATCTTTAATATTTGAAGAGTCTATCCAACATGAGATGGAAAAATATATCTTAAATAGATTTAACGTAGACCAACAGGTACTTTCTCAAAAAACAGCTGATATCGCTAGACTTGTAAGTTTAATGAACAAATATTTAGGTGATGCAATTGAAAGTAATAACGATGGATCAAGTAATGTTAAAAATATTAAAATAGAGATAGAATCAATATGTCCTATTAAATCTACAAGAGAAGACTTAGGAAAATTACAAAGCAAACTTGTAGAAGCTGCTGTTACTATTGAAAATGAGATGTCTAATGTTAATAAAAATCTAGAATCAGGACAAAATGAAGTTATGATTTTAGAACGTAAAGTCCAATCTCTAGAGAAAGAACTTAAAGAGACACAAGATTCCAGTATGAAAGATCATCTTACTAAAACTTTAAATAGAAAAAGTTTTGAAGAAGAACTAATAAAAATTGAAAATAAATTTCAAAGAGATAAAGAAAATTATGCAATTGTATTTTTTGATATTGATCACTTTAAAAATGTCAATGACACCTATGGGCATGAAGCAGGAGATATTATCCTTAAAACATTTGCATCTTTACTCTTAAAACTTACAAGAGACACTGATACAATTGGTCGTTATGGTGGAGAAGAATTTATTGCTATTCTTCATTATAAAAATAATTCAGAACTATATAAATATATTGAGCGAATTAAAAGTGTCGTGACTAAAAATAAATTTATATATAAAGATAAAAAAATAGAGATAAAGTTTAGTGCGGGTGTTGAGATACGATCGAATTGTAAAACAGCAAATGAAACAATATCTAAAGCAGATAAATTACTTTATAAAGCAAAACAAAATGGTAGAAACAAAATTATATTTTGGAATCAAAAAGAGATTTAAATTCTCTTTTTGATTTTACTCTTCCGTATCTAAATCTTCTTTTTTGAAAAATGTATATGGATGAAAATTTTGAAATGCAGCTTTCATTGAAACAAAAACACTAGGGTTCTCTTCTTCAAGTTTAGCTAATAACTTTTTTGTGCTTGCTCGAGCATGAGGCATTTTCATATATTCTCTATCTTTTTCAGTAAGTCTCATACCTGGACATCCCTCATCACCAATAACATCTATTTCATTTGTTTGTGCAAATGCTCGTAATTGTCTCTCCCTACACATAATTAAAGGTCTAATAACCATTAAACCATTTTCTGCTTTATAAATTGGAGGCATTGCTCTCATTGCACCATTATAAAAAAAGTTCATAAAAAAGCTTTCCATAGAATCGTCTAAGTGATGACCTAAAGCCAATTTATTAAAACCGTTATCTAAAGCATATGTATAAAGATACCCTCTTCTCATTCTAGATATTAAACTACATAATGAACTGTTTTTTCGTACTTTTTCAACAGAAATATCAAATATTTTTGTATCTACAATCTCGTGATCTATATCATGCTCTTTACAATGATCTGCTAAAAACTGAACATTTTCACCCATTCCATATGTAATAGTTACAGCTCTAAATTCAAATTTGAATGGTGCTTTTTGTTGCATTCTTTTTAATGCATGGATTAATGTTAAGGAATCTTTCCCCCCACTAAATCCAATTAAAACTTTATCACCCTCTTTAATAAGATCATAATTTGCATTTGTTTGACCAACTAATTTTGTAATTTTTTTACTTATTTCTAACACTAGCTCTCTCTTTATATTTTTCTCTTAAATTTTATTACTTACGATTATCTACTTTTAACAAATACACTTTCTTCAATATTTACTTCTAGACTTTTTCTAGCTCTGTATAGTAAATGATCTCTTGTATCATTTTCATAATAATGAGCTAATCCACAATGAAATCTAACTACAATTTGAGTATCTATTTTTTTTGCATGTAAAAGTCTACCTACAAGATCTGTAATATTTACATCTGAAGAATTTGGTAAAATCAGATAAAAAAGTCCACTATTTTCATAATAAATAACATCGGTTGTTCTAATAGTACTTCTAAAATGTTTTTTAAAGGCCTTAACAACTAAATCTCTTTTCGCTTCTGTTTTTAACTTCTCTGTTAAATCTTTAAAGTTATCAATAGCTACAATAGCTAAAGAAAATTTTCTATCATATCTTTTTGCAAGTGCCATCTCTCTATCTAATACTTGTTCAAAACTAAAAGAGTCTTCTTGAATCTTATCACTTTGAGTATTTAAAACTTTATTTTCTCTTTCAAATAATGTTACCTTACGCTCTAGCATAAAGTTTTCATGCTTAATTTTTTCAACTACTTCTTTCATCTCCTCAACTTGATCTTTCATCTGCATGATTTCAGTTGTTTCTTGACCTTTGATTTCATTTGTTTTTTGGGCATGAGTGGTTGCTTGTGTTATGATATGTGATTTTAATTTTTGTAGTTGTTCTTTCTCTTTATTTTTTAAATCAGAAACATCAACAATAGTCAAAATTCCATATGATTTATCTTTATAGTTTAAAACTTGTCCGCTTACAAAACCTGGGAAAAGTTTTGAATTTGCTGTTTTTAACATAACATCATAATAACTACAGTCATCATCTTTAATAGTTTTTAATATAACATCTCTTTCATCTAAAGGAAGAAATTCCTCTACATTTTTTAAAATTGCTTCATCTTCATCAATTTCAAATTTTGATAATGCAGCATCATTCATAAGAACAACTTTATTTGTTTCATCTGATATAATTATTGATTCTGTAACATAATTGTAAATTCTTTTTAAATCTTCTAATTCAATATTTATATTTTCCATCTCTTATGCCTTTCCTTTTGCACTTTGTATTGTATTTACATAGTCATAGTTAATTTGTATTTTTTTCTCTTTTGGTAAGCTATTTGCTAATTTTTCCAAAATTTCATTGAAGTTATCAAATAGGTAATTTGCCATACTTCCTGGGATTGAGTTGATCTCATTTAAGTATACTTCATTCTCTACTACAAAAAAGTCACATCTAATAAGTGACCCTTCAAATGTTGTATTATAAATCTTTTTAAAATTATCTTGCAATTTTTTCACTAATTCATCTGAGATAACTGCATTTGAAACCACTTCGCTTCTATTAAAGTCTAAATATTTTTTTTCAAAGTCTAAAAATTCTTCTTTTTGTGGTTCTTCTACAATTGAGTAAGTGAATTCTCCATTAATTTTAGTTCCAGCTAAATTATACTCTTTCACACCATTTATAAATGGTTCCACTATAATTTCATTATCAAATTCAAAAGCAACATCTAAAGCATAATCTAGTTCTTCTTTTGACTTAACAATAGAAACACCAATACTACTTCCTAAGCGTACAGGTTTAATTATTACTGGAAAATTTTCTATAACTATCTCATCGTCTTTTGTAAAGTATTGGTAGTCTAATGTTTTTACATTTACTGAAGTACTATATGATTTTGTTAAAAACTTATTACAGCTAACTACAGAAGCTTCAACACGAGGTCCAATAAATGGAATATTATAGAATTTAAACATTCCAGCTAATACACCATCTTCCCCATCACCACCATGTGTAAGATTTAAAACAACATCAAAGTCTAAATTTGTTGTTTTAAATAATCCTTTTTTTGTAAAAGTATTATTTGTGAGTTGTAATTTATCACATTTTTTATACTCTCCACTACTAAATAAATTTGATTTAATTATATCAGTAGGGATATGATAAAACTCTCTATTTTTATCTACAAAAATATAAATAAGTTCATTTTTTAAAACTTTTTTCATAGTGATTGAACTTACTATACTTATCTCATGTTCAAAACTTTGTGCTCCAAATACTATTGCTATCTTTTTACTCATATATTCCCTACTTATCTTTGTAATTTCTTCAATGCTTCTTTAACAATTCCCGATGTATCTGTTTGTGTACATGTAGATAAAGCTTTGTTTATTTGATCTTTTTTAAACCCTAGAGATTCTAATGCCATCACTGCAGCTGAAGCATTTTCTCCAAAATTGTTTTCACTATTTCCTTCTCCTGAAATAACAAAACCACTAAGTTCTACCAAAATTCTGCTAGCACCTTTTGGTCCGATTCCTGGAACTCTTTTGAGCATTGCCACATCTGATGTTTCTACTATTTGAGCAAAGCTACTTGGAGTAAACGTACTACAAATAGCCATTGCAGCTTTTGGTCCTACTCCATTTATTTTTATTACTGTATCAAATAATTTTTTTTCATTTGAATCTAAAAATCCATATAAATTATTACTATCTTCTTTTATAATTTGTGTGGTGTGTAACCTTACATTTTCTTCTATAATTGCTGAACTACAGTTTATAGATACGAAAACTTCATAAGTTAAACCATGTACATTTATATGAATAAGTGTGGGTTCTTTCTTAACAACTGTACCTTCTATTCCTACTACCATTTTCTCTTTTCTTTTATAGATTATTTATTTATTTTTAGATTCAATTATACCATATAGTTGCTTTATTGTATTTAATTATAAATTACCAACAATTTTATTAAAAAATAATCTATTTATTAATTAATTTATTGTAGAATTTTCTGTTAAATATAATTTACTATAAGTAATAAGGAATATAACTATGCCAAATAAAGAACTAGATATCATAGAACAACTATGTGAGGTTATTGAAGAATCAGAAAAAATGTCTATTGAAGTGATGGACCATTTAGATGTTGTATTAGAAAAATTAAACACATTATTAGATAGCAAAGATTTGTCAAATGACATAGATGGAATTAAAAACAATATCTTTATGACATTAGAATCAATGCAGGCACAAGATGCCCATAGACAAAAAATAGAAAGAGTTGTAAATAATCTTGATCCAGAAAATGGTAAATTTGCAAGTAGTGCAAAACATATCTCAGGTGATGATGATTCTGAACTAGTAGATGATGACGAATTAGCTGCTCTAATAGCTGCCGCAAACGCTTAGTATGAGATTTGAACGATTAGTTGGTTTATATATCACAGATGATGATATGTACACCAAGTATCGTGAAAATATGACTCCTATACTACAAACATATGGTGGTGGATTCGCTTATGATTTTAAAATTTCTGAAACTTTAAAAAATGAAAGCGAAAAACCTATCAACCGTTTATTTCTAATCTATTTTAAAGATGAAAATTCAATGAATGAATTTTTTGCAAATGAAAAGTATCTCAAAATCAAAAAAAAGTATTTTGATATCTCAGTTGGTTCAGCCCATGAAATATCAAAGTACTTAAACTAAACACAATCCTGACACTTACCATTTACAATAACATTATTTACTAAATAACCATCCAGTTTTATATCTAAATCACTTAAACATTCTATTTTATTACAACTCACACATACAAAATGAGCATGAGGAATAAGTCGTAGTTCAAAATACCTTTTTTTATCATTTGATTCAAAAGAGTTCAATATACCCTGCTCTTCAAATTTTGTAATATTTCTATAAAATGTTGCTTTATCCATGGATATATCCGATTTTATATCTTCATAACTTAATGGTTTTTTTGCTTCTTGTAGTATCTCTAATAAGGCAACTCTTGCTGTTGTAAGTTTTATTTTTTTATTTTTAATTATATCTTCAATTTTCATAATAGAAGTATATCATATTTTACTTTATGCAACTCAGTTGCATTTAAGAACTAATACTATACACTTCCATAAATATGCAACTTAGTTGCAATAAAGGATAATTATGAAAAAACTTTTTATGATCTTAGCATTATCTGCTACATCATTTTTGAATGCAAACATAAATGCGGTAGTAAGCATACTACCACAACAAACTTTTTTAGAAAAAATTGGTGGAGATAAAGTAAATATAGCTCTAATGGTAACTCCTGGAAATTCTCCTCACACTTATGAACCAAAACCATCACAAATGAGAGATATCAGTCGAGCTGATGTTTATTTTTCTATAGGTGTAGAATTTGAAGATACATGGCTAAAAAGATTTACAGACCAAAATAAAAATATGATAGTAAAAAACATGTCAAAAAATATCGTTAAAATTGAGATGAAAGAACATTCACATCATGATGAGCATGATAACCATAATGAGCATAAAGAAGATAAACACGATGATCATGACGAAGATAACTTAGATCCACATGTATGGATTAGTCCTGCAAATGTAAAAATAATCGCACATAATATATATGTAGAACTTTCAAAAATAGATTCTGAAAATAAAGAATACTACAAAAAAAATCTTACTTCATTTTTAAAAGAGATAGAGGCAACAGATAAAAAAATAAAAGAGGTACTTAAAAATACTCCTAAGCATAGTAAATTTATGGTATTTCATCCTTCTTGGGGATATTTTGCAAGAGACTATGACTTGGAACAATTAGCTATCGAATCAGGTGGGAAAAATCCTAAGCCCAAACAAATTGCATATTTAATAGAAGAAGCAAAAGAAGAAAAAGTAACAGCTATATTTACAGCACCAGAATTTTCAACTAAAACTTCAAAACAAATTGCAAATGAAGTTGGTGTACAGGTAATAAAAGTAAGTGCGTTAAGCCCTAACTGGAGTGAAAACTTAATAGGATTAGCACTAGCTATTTCAAATAAAAATAATTAATAAATAATATCATTTCGATTTAATAGTTTATTAAATCGATTTTGATATTAATCGAATAATTAGCTCTTTTACTTCCTTCCCATAACCTTTTTCTAAATTTACTTCACCCTCTTTTTCTATTAGGTCTTCTAAAGAATCAATATCATTATCTGAAACACCATTTTCTTTCAAAAATTTTGTTAAACTATCAAAATCATGACTTCGTTTAAAAATTGTTTTATTCATATTGTCTAAGCTGGTATTCGAAAGTGAACTAACGTCACTATTTACGTGATTTATATCATTAAACATAACTAACTCCTTCTTAGCTGATTATTTATTGTATCAATAAAGTGTCACATTTTTTGTCACATATTAAAAAAGATTTGCAACTTAGTTGCATTAATTTATTTGTATCAAATAAACATTCAGCTAAAATCCAAAAAATCACATAAAGAAGTTATAATTAAATGTCAATTATTGAGATAAAAAACCTTACATTTTCTTACGATAAACAAACAGTACTAGAAGATATAAACTTAACAGTCGAAAAAAAAGATTTTTTAGCTATCATTGGACCCAATGGTGGAGGTAAATCTACACTTCTTAAAACTATACTAGGTATAAATAAAGTCACACAAGGTGAAATAAATATACTAGGACATAAGCCATCTATAAATCTATCAAAACTAGGATATGTTCCACAAAATACAAATATAAATACAAATTTCCCTATTAAAGTCATAGAAGTCGTTATGATGGGGCATATTAGAGATAAAAATGAAGAGATTAAAAGTAAAAATTTTCTACATAAGTATTTTAAAATAGGATATAATGAATTTGAAAAATCTTGTGCTCTATCTGCCTTAAAACAAGTAGGTATGGAAGAATTTGCCCAATATAAAATAGGAAAACTTTCAGGAGGGCAAAGACAAAGAGTGATGATAGCACGAGCTTTATGTAGTCACCCCTCTATTTTAATATTAGATGAACCAACAGCAAGTATAGATGTAAGCTGGCAAAAACAAATCTATGATTTACTAAAAGAGCTAAATAAAACAATTACTATAATTGTAGTTAGTCATGATATTTCAGTTATATTAAGTTATGCATCAAAAGTTGCTCATATCAATAAAATCATAACATATCATGATATTTCAAATGAAACAAATAAAATACACTCAAATAAAAATGACCACTTTTGTGAAGTAGAGATGCTTCAAATGTTCGGGGAAACTGTACCCAAAGGTACTTGTACAAGTAATGAGGATATTTGTTCATGTTAGAAGTATTACAATATGGATTTATCCAAAATGCAATTATTTCAGGACTATTAGTAAGTTTTGCAGCTGGTATTATAGGCTCACTAATTGTTGTAAATCGTATGGTTTTTTTAGCTGGGGGTATTGCACATACCTCTTATGGTGGAATAGGGATAGCTGTATATTTTGGACTCCCAATATTTTTAGGTGCATCTGTATTTGCTGTGGGAGCTGCACTTTTAATGGCGGCAATCACTTTAAATCAACGAGATAAAATAGATACATTTATTGGTCTAATTTGGGCTGTTGGTATGGCTATTGGAATTATATTTGTTGATCTTACACCTGGATATAATGTTGATCTTATGAGTTATTTATTTGGTTCTATATTGGCAGTTAGTAATGATGATTTAACATATATGAGTATACTTTTAGGAATTATTGTTCTACTTGTAACTCTATTTTATCGAGAGATATTGGCTGTTTCTTATGATAGTGAATATGCAAGTCTAAGAGGTATAAGTGTAAAGTTTTTTTATACACTCATCCTTGTATTATCCGCTCTTACAGTTGTAATTGCGATAAAAGTAGTAGGTCTTATTTTAGTAATAGCATTATTGACTATACCTATTTATATAGCAGAAAAGCTATCAAATTCTTTAGGGATGATGATGTTTACAGCAGGTATTTTATCATCTTTTTTTACAATAATTGGACTAATGTTCTCTTATCAATTTGATATAACAAGTGGAGCTAGTATTATATTAGTTAGTGCTATTTCATTAAGTATCTATCTAGTTATTTCAAAGATTTTAAAACTATGAAACGACTAGTATTAGTATTACTAATACTGCAAAATTACCTTTTTGCATGTAGCGTATGCACTACTGAAGTACCTCAAGTAATCGTAGATGCAAATATAACTGCAAAACAAAATAAAACAATTTTTGATATTAGTTGGAAATTTCATAAAGAATTTGTAGATGATTTAACCCAATATGATTTAAATGAAAACAAAATTTTTGAAGAGAGTGAAAAACTCATGATTGAGGATAGTTTAATCTCTTATTTAAAACAGTTTCGTTATTTAACAGATATAGAATATAAACACCAAAAACAATTAACCCAAACAAAATATATAGAAAATATAGAAACAATATCTACAAAACTTAGTTTTAATAATAATGGTATGTTATTTCAATACTCATTTGAACTACCTATTGTTTTGAAAAATAGTTATAAACTATACATAGGATTTAATGATGACAGAGGTAATTTTAGTTTTATACTAAAAAATATACTTTTACATAATTATGAGCATACTTACACATTAAGTAAAACTCTTATTAATTCAAATATTATATTTAATGATCCAAATATAAATCAAGTCATTCAATCAAAATCATCACAAACTATCAACGAAAAAGTAATTGTTCAAGAAAAAAAACAATCTTATTTAAAAATACTCGGTGAAAAACTTAATGAGATCAAAAATAGTTTAAAAGAAATATTAAGAGATATAAAAGAAAATAATAGTATTTTATCTTATATTTGGCTTTTATTTTTCTCATTTCTTTATGGTATTGTACATGCTATTGGACCAGGCCATGGGAAGAGTTTAGTAAGTAGCTATTTTTTAAATCAAAATAAATCCTATCTAAAAGCATTTAGTGTTTCTAGTTTAATAGGTATAGTACATACTTTCAGTGCTTTTATATTAACACTAGTTGTATATTATTCAGTTAGTTTTATATTTAATTCTACAATTACAAATATAGAACAAATCACTATAAAAATAAGTGCTAGTATCATTATACTTATTGCATTTTATTTGATATGGCAAAAATATAAAGAAAAAAAAACTATTCTAAAATTTACTGATAATATGGCTCCATCAAACATATTATCACAAAAAGTAACACATACTCAAACTTTAAGTTGTGGGTGCAACGCATGTAAAACGACAGGAACTGATTTGGGAGTTATTTTAGCAGCGGGTATCATACCATGCCCAGGTACAATAACAATATTCTTATTCACTATGAGTTTAGAAATATATTTTGTAGGATTTCTAAGTGCTTTATTTATGAGTATTGGGATGAGTTTAATTATATTTATCACTGCCATTTTAAGTATCAAGATACGCCAAAGTGCAACACAAAATAAAACTATTATAAAATTCATGGAATATGCAAGTTTAATCTTTATTCTACTTTTGGGAATTGTTCTACTAACAGTTTCATAAGAATTATTAGTTTCAATCTTTAAGTTAGTATATAGTATTTTATTATAAAGAAAGAGGTTGAACAATGAATTTACAAAAAAACTTATTTGGCGGTATTACTGCTGCTATTATTGCTTTACCACTTGGACTTGCTTTTGGTGTTGCAAGTGGGATGGGTCCAACAGCCGGTATTTACGGTGCAATAATTTTAGGTTTTTTCGCTTCTTTATTCGGGGGAACTGATACTCAAATTTCAGGACCTACTGGACCGATGACTGTTGTTATGGCGTCTGCAGTTATTACATTACATAATGATATTGGTCTTATTATGACAACAGTTTTATTAGCTGGATTATTTCAAATAATGTTTGGTATATTTAAAATAGGAAAATTTGTACAGTATATCCCCTACCCTGTAATCTCTGGATTTATGAGTGGGATTGGTATTATTATTATCATTTTACAAATTAATCCTTATTTAGGACTTTTACCAGATGCTTCTGTTATACATATTTTGACATCATTACCACACAATATTTCTCACATTAGTTTTGATGCTTTAACAATAGCAACTCTTACTGTATGTATAATGTTTTTTACTCCAACTAAAATAGGAAAACTTGTTCCTCCACCACTTATTGCGCTCGCAATTATTACACCTATAAGTATCTATTTTTCATTTGATGTAGTAACTATTGGTACTATTCCATCTACATTACCTGATATAGTTATTCCTTCATTGAGTGCAGATAGTTATACTATTGTTATTACTCTAGCATTTACTCTTGCTGTATTAGGAACAATAGATACACTTTTAACTTCAATAGTTGCGGATTCGATTACAGGTACTAAACATAAACCAAATAAAGAATTAATAGGACAAGGTATAGGAAATTCGCTTTGTTCTTTAGTTGGAGCACTTCCTGGAGCTGGTGCTACTATGCGTACTGTAATTAATGTTAAAAGTGGCGGAACTCATAAAATATCAGGTATGATACACTCATGTGTTTTACTTATTATTGTTTTATTTCTAGCTCCATTAGCTTCAAAGATACCTATGCCTTTACTTGCAGGTATTTTAATCAAAGTTGGTATGGATATTTTAGATTACAGGTTTTTAAAGATTTGGAAATCAAGTCCAAAAAATGATTTAAGTGTAATGCTCGTAGTCTTTTTTATTACAGTTTTTGTAGATTTAATTACAGCCGTGGGTGTAGGTGTGGTTTTAGCATCACTACTTATTGTTTATCGAATTACTCAAGAAACTAAAATCACATTGGAAGATAAAAACCAAAAGGAACATCCATTAAATGAAGAGTTATTAAAAAAACATGTCAGAATTATTAAAATAGATGGTGCTTTTTTCTTTGGTTCTACTACCGCATTTGAAAGTCAAGCAAATGCAATTTTAGATACTAAAATAGTGATTATTGATATTTTTAATGTACCATTTATAGATATTACTGCTATCTTTACACTTATGGATTTAATCTCACGACTACAAGCAGATCACATAAATGTCATTATCATCTCCAAAGAAAATGATAAAAAACAGTTATTAGATTTGGATAAAAGCAAGCTTTTAGACACTGTAACATTTCATAATAATATGGATGATGCTATAAAAAATATTTAATTTTATTTTTCTTTTTTAACTTTCATTTTGGGTAGATTCGATAAAATCTATATTTTAAAGGAAATAACTATAATGAATAAAAAAATTTTAAATATAATATTTATAGCATCCCTTGTATATATATCTACAGGATGTGCTTCTAAAGAGGAAGAAGAGTACAATAAACCTGCTGTTTATTGGTATAATAAGATGATAAAACAGATTTCAAACTATCAATTAGATGAAGCTGATGATACCTTTACCTCTTTAGAATCAGAACATAGAAACTCACCCCTATTACCTAGTGCTATCATGATTATTGCAATTACTCACATGGAAGATGAAGAGTATGCCCTAGCAAACTACTACTTTGATGAGTACTTAAAAAAATATAGCTTAAAACAAAATGCAGATTATATAAGATATTTAAAAATCAAATCAAATTTTTTAGCGTTTAAAAATCAATTTAGAGAACAAGAACTCTTCACAAAAACTATTAATGCTACGGATCTATTTATTTCTCAATACCCTACATCACAGTATATTTACCTTGTAAAAAATATTAAATCACGATTATTAATGGGGAAATCAATGTTTGATAAAGAGATTGCAGAGTTATATAATAGAATTGAAAAACCACAAGCACAATCATTTTATGAAAAAAAAGCAGCAAAAAGCTGGGAAGATATAAATAACATAAAAAAAGTAGATGTACCATGGTACAGAGCTATGTTTGAATAATATAAAGAGAGAAATTAATGAAATTAACAGATTACGATAGTTTTCCAGATAGACTACCTATTTTAGTAGAGGATAGTATTTTTTTATATCCTTTTATGATTGCACCTATATTTATAGGTGATGAGCAAAATATCAATGCAGTAGAATATGCAATCAATAACAACAAACTAATTACAGTTGCAGTAAGTAAAAATACGACAGATAAAAAAACAAATGAGTTTTATAATGTAGCTGTTGTTGGAAATATCATGAGAAAAATAACTTTGCCAGATGGTAGAATAAAAGTACTTTTCCAAGGTTTAGAAAAAGTTGAGATAAAAGAAATTGTTAACGGTTCACCGTTAATGGGAATTGTTGATATTTTGCAAAATGAAAAACACGATGAAACAAAAACATCTGCTATTTTAGATATTTTAAAAACAAATATTAATAAGCTATCAAAACTCAATACAAAATTTCCTATTGATCTTATTAAAACTATAGAGGAAAGTACAGATCCTGTAAGAATTGCAGACTTAGTCTCTTCTGTAATTCAAATTACAAATGAGGATGCATATGGTTTATTTAAAGAAAAAAATATCAATACTAGATTATTAGGTATCATAGATCATATCAAAAAAGAGATTGAAACTTTCAAATTAAAAAATGAGATTAATAAAAAAGTAAATACTAAACTAGATAAACATCAAAAAGATTATTACTTAAAAGAACAGTTACGTACTATTCAAAAAGAGTTAGGTTCTGATGATAAAAAAGAAAAAGAGATTTTAGCTTTTAAAAAACAACTAAAAAAGATGAAAACTTATATGCCAAAATTAGGCTACAAAGAAGTTAAAAAACAAATAGAGAAATTGAGTCGATTGCATCCAGATAGTGGTGATGCATCTACTATCCAAACGTATATTGAACAAGTTCTAGAGGTGCCATTTAACAAAAAAGCTCTTGATAAAATTGAAGTAACAGAAGTAGAAGAACAATTAAATCTTGACCATTATGCATTAACTGAACCAAAAGATAGGATTATCGAATACTTCGCAGTTAAACAACTTCTTGAGCAAAGAAAAATAGAAGTTGGTAAAATAAATAGTACAGTTTTATGTTTTGTAGGACCTCCTGGTGTTGGTAAAACATCACTAGCTAACTCTATTGCATCTGCATTAAATAGACCACTTGTAAGAATTGCATTAGGTGGTATGGAAGATGTAAATGAGCTTAGAGGTCACAGACGTACGTATGTTGGTGCAATGCCAGGACGAATTGTCTCAGGACTTACTACAGCTAAAAAGATGAATCCTGTTATTGTTTTAGATGAAATAGATAAAATTGGAGCAAACCACAGAGGAGATCCAAGTGCAGTAATGCTTGAGATTTTAGACCCTGAACAAAATAATGCATTTAGAGATCTTTATTTAAATTTTGATATAGATTTAAGTGATTGTATTTTTATAGCAACTGCAAATAATGCAAGTAGAATTCCCGCACCATTACGAGATAGAATGGAATTTATACAAATGAGTAGTTATACTCCAAATGAAAAATTTCATATTGCACAGAATTATTTAATTCCTCAAGAATTAAAAAAACATGGTTTGAAAAAAGCTGAAGTAAATTTAAGTAAACCAACTATTGAGCTTATTATCGAAAAGTTCACAAGAGAAGCTGGAGTTAGAAATTTACGAAGGGTATTTGGAAAACTATATCGAAAAGCTGTTAAAGAATTCATGTATGATAAAGAATTAAAAAAAGTCACTATCAATACAAAAAATTTAGAAGAGTATTTAGATAATCCAGTTTTTGAAATAGAACATGCCGATAAAGTTAACAGCGTTGGAATTGTAAATGGCCTTGCTTGGACAAGTGTAGGTGGAGATGTTTTAAAAATTGAAACTGCTAAATTTGCGGGTAAAGGTATATTATCTCTTACTGGAAATATGGGTGATGTTATGAAAGAGAGTGCAAGAATTGCTCATAGTGTTGTAAAAGGTTTAATAGATAAGAAAAAACTAAAAAATGCAAACTTTAAAACTCATGATATCCATATGCATATCCCTGAAGGTGCAACACCTAAAGATGGACCAAGTGCAGGTATAGCTATGTCTTTAGTTATAGCATCTATTTTAACAAATAGAAAAGTTCACTCAGACCTAGCTATGACAGGGGAAGTAACACTTACAGGAAAAGTTCTTCCTATTGGAGGACTAAAAGAAAAATTGATTGCGGCACATAAAGCAAAAATGAAAAGAGTACTCATCCCTCTTAAAAACTTTCAAAGAGACTTAAAAGATATTCCTGATGAAGTAAAAAATGATATTGAGATTATTCCGGTAACTAAGGTTGACGAGGTTTTACAATACGGTTTACTATAAAGTAATAATATGGATAATAGAATAGAACACATAAAAGAGCTTCAAGAAAAAGCATATAAACATCAGCCAAGACAAAGCTCTGTTTTGGGTAACTTTTATGCTATTATCACTATTGTTGCAGTTTGTATCTCTGTTTTATATTATATAAACTATATTCAGCCAGCACAAAAAGCAAAAGCGCAAAGAGAATTACAAGTAATACAACATCAAAAATTTTTAGATGAAAGAGCAAGAAGAATCGCTCTTTCGCATAAGCTAAATGCAAGAGATTATAATGCAACAAAATAAAATACTTTCTATGACTAATATTCTCATTCTTACAAATATAATTATGTTTGGTATACAAAATAGTATACAACATGGGGATGTCATTTTAGGTTTAAATATCTATTTCTTTGAAGCGGAGTTATATTATCAATTACTTTCCACGATGTTTGTTCATGGTGGAATTGCTCATATACTTATGAATATGTTTGTCTTATATCAGTTTGGAAATATGATTGAAAATGCAATAGGTGTTCCTAAATATCTTTTATTATATTTTATTGGAGGAATACTGACTTCAATCGGAAGTTTGGCATATATGTATACAACAGGAAATTGGGCAAATTTAGTCGGTGCTAGTGGTGCGATATCTGTACTATTAGGCTGGTTTGCACTTAAAGATACCTACCAAAGAAATGGTATCATAGTTTGGGTACTGTTAATATCTTTTGCACCCCTACTTTTAGGTATGCCCATTGCATGGTATGCACACCTTATAGGTTTTGCTCTTGGTTGGCTAATCGGCTATGTTTTGTAGTACACCTAAACGCATTAGGTCTTTAGCAGAATAAAATATCAATTCGAAATCGCCACTATTAACCCACCATTCACCACTTAACTTATCTACCCAATTCTCGTCATCAAGTTGTTCAGTGGTAATAGAACAACTTTTTGTTAAACAATCAATTCCACGAGTTGTTATCACCCAATCACCAAATCTTTTTAAAATAGTATCTAACCCTAACTCTGTTGCAATATCAATAATTGTATTTTCTGTTTCACCAATTTTTACAGTACCTTTGTATGGTTCTGGGAAATAGTATGATGCTTTGATATGATTTATCATATGGAATTCTCACTTTATTATATAAATTAAATTTATTTTATCGAAAGAGTGTCACATTTTTTGTCACATTTATGATTTTTTTTATACAATTTTAAAATTAGCCCATAGGATACATTACTTCTAATTGAATTTGTTTTATTTGTAGCATTGTTTCATCACTTAAATGTAAATCCATTGCAGCAAAAGACTCATCAAGCTGTTCACAATTTCTTGCCCCAATTATTGTTGAGGCAACAAAATCAAATTGTTTTGAATATGCTGTTGCTAAAGTCACAGCAGAGATATTAAGCTCTTTTGCAATCTCTAAGTATTTTGATGTCGCTAATAACGTTTTATCATTTACAAACCGTGTTCCCATAGCTTTTACTCTATCGTTACTACTTGCTAAATACTCAGAAAATCGTGCAACTTTTGGATAAAATTTTCCATTATATTTTCCACTTAAAACTCCACCAGCAATTGGAGAGTATGGTAAAAGTGAAATTTGCTCATCTTTACAAACTTGTGCAAGTTCATCTAAAAATCTAGGATTATTTAAAGAAAAATTATTTTGTATAGATTCAAATCTATTTATACCTAATCTTTTTGAAGTCTCATTCGCTTTTGTTAAACCATAAGCACTATCATTAGAAGTTCCCAAATATCTAACTTTACCCTCTTTTACTAATTCATCAAAGGCTTTTAAAGACTCTTCAATAGGCACGATAGTATCTGGCCAATGCATTTGATAAAGATCAATATAATCTGTACCTAAACGTTTTAGACTTCCCTCAATTGCAGTTTTGATATGAAACTTATCAATTGCAGTCATACCATGCCTTATTGGAGGAACAAACCAACCACTTGCAGCCCCTGCAACCTTTGTAGCTAAGATGATTTTATCTCTTTGTTTTCCTTTTAACCATTTTCCAATAATCTCTTCTGTTTTTCCTGCATCCTTAGAATTTGGAGGAACTGGATAAAGCTCAGCTGTGTCAAAAAAATTAATTCCTCTATCTATACTCTTATCCATAATTTTAAAAGATTCATTTTCATCACTCCAACTTCCAAACCCCATAGTACCTAAACAAATAGGCGACACACGAAGCCCTGTACGACCAATATACCTATATTCCATATTAAACCTTTTAACATTTATTAGATATAATAACACACATCTTCTTTAGAAGATTTGATTTATAAAAAATTATTATAAGGTAATAAATATATGAGTTTAGAAGAAAAACTAAATACTAGAAGCGGTGGTGTTTGTGAATTATGTAGTTCTACAGAAGGGCTAACACACTTTGAGGTTGCACCATCAGATAGTAGTATTGATAAAACTATTTTAGTATGTTCAAAGTGTAATGAACAACTAGCTGATATGAGTAATTTAGATGAAACTCATTGGCACTGTTTAAATGAGTCAATGTGGAGTGAAGTAGATGCTGTTAAAGTTGTCGCATATAGAGTTTTAAAAACATTAAAAAATCAAGAGTTACTTGATATGATTTATTTAGAAGATGATATGATTGCATGGGCTGAAGAGGGATTATTCGAATCAGAAAACAAAGCAATTCACAGAGATAGTAACGGTGTTATCTTAACAGCAGGTGATACAGTAAATATTATCAAAGATCTAGAAGTTAAAGGTGCAGGTTTTACAGCTAAAAGAGGAACTGCAGTACGGAATATCTCTTTACCACATGATGATGAAACTCATATTGAAGGTAGAGTAAATGGCGTAAAAATTATGATACTAACACAGTATCTTAAAAAAGCATAATACCTAATACTTAGAGTAAATCTAAGTATACAGTGTATCCATTCACTAAGGCATCATTTCCATAAAATGGTGTCATAGTAACTTCTACATCAATTTTTCTACCACTATTTGTACTGAGAGTATAAGCTGAAATCACTGTTTTTTTAGCATGTATAGCTTTTAACATTAACTTTTGAAAACTTTCCTGTTCACAACTTTCACATTGTAAAATATTAATACTTTTTCCTAAAACATCATCATAATTAAAAAATACTTTAAATTTATCTGATGCTTCTATAATAGTACCATTTTTATCAATTTTAAAATTAAGTACCATATTATTAACAATAGTATTTAAATATAAATTCTTATTTTTTAGTAACTCTAGTTCATTATGTAATTCACTATTTTCTTTATCATTTTGAGTAGTTTTGATCACAAGACTTTTTGCAAGATTCTCAATATTATTAATTCTTTTATACTTTGTAACTAAATCAACAATTGTAACAGTTAACTCTTTTACTTGTATAGGTTTTGTGATATACTTATCAATATTAATATCAATTGCTTTTAATAAGTTTTTAGAGTCAGAATGTGCAGTTGTTACAATAGTAGGAATTGATTTGTTTAAATTATTAATTTCATTAATCATATCTAAACCATTGATTTTAGGCATGTTTATATCTGTAATAATGATATCTATATCATTCATATATTGTTGATATACACTTAAACCATCTTTTCCATCAATACCTACATAAATTTTTTTAAACAACTTGTCAAGTATTTTTTCCGTTTGTGTACGTACAATTTCATCATCTTCTACATATAAAATTGTAATACTTTTTAGCTGTTTTGAGTCTAGTTTCATACGTTAAATTCCTTTATTATGAGTCGAAAAATAAATTTGCTTCATCTATTTTTTTTGGTGGTGTTAATCGAAATAATTCATAACTTTTCACAGTAGCAATTCTACCTCTAGCTGTTCTTTGGATGTAACCATTAGCTAATAAATAAGGCTCAATAGCCTCTTCTAATGTACCCTCGTCTTCACTAAGAGCAGCGGCTATAGTACTTAATCCCATTGGTTTTCCTTTATTTGAGAGTAAAAGTTCCAATAATTTTAAATCCATCTCATCAAAACCTTTATCATTGATACCCAATTCATCTAAAGCATATTGACATCTGTGTAATTCAATTATCTCTTCATCTTCAACTTCTGCAAAATCTCGAACTCTTTTTAAAAGTCTTAAGGCGACTCTTGGAGTTCCTCTACTTCTTCTTGCGATTTCAAAACTTGCATCCTCTTTACTCTCTTTATCAAGTTTTATTGATGCTAATTTCACTATTTTTGCAAGTTCATTATCAGTATAAAAATTCAACCTAAAATGCATTCCAAATCTATCTCTTAAAGGATTACTTAACATCCCTGCTCGTGTAGTTGCTCCAATGAGAGTAAACTTAGGAAGATCAATTTGTACTGTTTGTGCAGCAGGTCCAGAACCAATTATTATATCAAGTCTAAAGTCTTCCATTGCAGGATAAAGTATCTCTTCAATTGCAGGGCTTAACCTATGAATTTCATCTATAAAAAGTATATCACCTTCTTCTAAATTTGTCAAAATAGCTGCTAAGTCTCCACCTTTTTCTATTGTAGGAGCTGCAGTTACTTTCATATTGGTTTCCATTTGATTTGCAATAATATGACTTAATGTAGTTTTACCAAGCCCAGGAGGGCCAAAAAGTAAAATATGATCGAGAACCTCTTCTCTTTTTCTACATGCTTTAATAAATACTTGAAGATTTTTTTTGATTTTTTCTTGACCGATATAGTCATCCCACATACTAGGACGAAGAGTCACCTCTTCTGTCGTATCTTCAAACGACATTTTTTCTAATTCTACTAATCTTTCCAATAGCTCATCCTAAGTTTTTCATAACTATATCATATTTAATGAGTAGTACTAAATAATATTGCAATATGTAATATTATTCCATACCTTCAGCATATCGAACTACTCTATTTCTTCCGCCATGTTTTGCTTGGTATAAAGCAATATCACTTTGTTTTATGTATTTCCAGAAACTTTTATTTTTATTAGGAAATAATGCAGTTCCAATACTAACTGTTTTACTAAATGACTCACTACCTGCTTGTATTTTTTGCTGAGAAAATGCAATTCTTATCTCTTCTGCTTTTGCATTTAGTTTTTCTTCTGTACAGTTATTTAATACAACAATAAATTCTTCTCCACCAAATCTAATTATTACATCATCTTCCTCAACAACATCCATTAAAGTATTAGCAATTGTTTTTATTGCAATATCTCCTATATCATGTCCATAGTTATCATTAATTAATTTAAAGAAATCTATATCAACCATCATTAAACCACAAGCTATATCTTTATATTTACCATTATATAATTTACTTTCGATATATTTTTCTAAATATTTTCGATTATAAAGATTTGTTAATGGATCTGTTTGAGCATTTCTTTCTAAAATTTGCATAAGCTTTTTACTAACAATTTCAGGTTTTGATGAATCTACATAGTCATTAATAAATGGTAATAATCCTCTAATTCTTTCATGTTCATCTTTTGTCTTTGAAACAATAGATACTATGAAGTCTAAATCATTTGAGATAGAATATGGTACACAAATATAATATTTTTCAGTATCCTTATTATTTTCACAAACATCTTTAAACTGACATGAATCAACTACTGTATTTGTTCTATCAGCTCTGCAACCATTTTCTACAGGATTACATATTAATTTATTATGAACATAAACAACCTCTGTATTCTTATTTGTTGTATCTGCTTCTAAAAAATTAAAGTCTTTTATATTAAATTTATTTTCTAAAACAAAGGCAAATCTTCTATAAACATCTTCTATATGCTCATCATGTTCGATTGTTTTCCTAAATTTATAAATATCAGCTAATCTTGTAACTGTGTTTTCTACTTCAATCATAGGATCAAGTTCAGCATTAGATTTATGAGCAGTTAAAAATATATTTATTTTCTTTTCAATTACAGCTAAATTATTTTGTAATTTTGACATATGTTCATTTACCCAATGTGCTACTTCTTTTGCCTCACCAGTATTGATACCTTCAATTCTTGCTGAGTAATCACCGCTATTAGCAGACTGCATAACATCTTTAATCGATTTAAAAATATTTAAGTATGGAGTGATTAAGTTTCTAACAAAAAACAATATAACTAAAATTAAAATTAATGATATTGCTGAAACATATAACATTATTTCAAAACTTGTTTCTTTCAAATCATCCATTGTCATTACCATTGAGATTGCACCAAGGGTATTTCCAACTTGTGTATCATGACAATTTAAACAATTTATCGATTTCGTTTTTTCTGCTTTATATGGTATAGTAATTCTGTAAGTACTATGTCCAAAAAAGTTTTCATCTATAACAGCAATACTTTCCCCAGTAGATAATACTTTACTGTCAATTTCATCTTTTATTAACTCTTTCCCTTTACCATATTGTTTATTTACTTCATCAGATCGTATAATCCACAAATCATCAATATTAGAA
>Ga0193963_1000257_pt1 | contig 28282 bp, 33 predicted proteins | sample FB_6_MG_FD_140359 | JGI IMG/M metagenome (GOLD analysis project Ga0193963, IMG submission 140359) | Microbial mat bacterial communities from the Broadkill River, Lewes, Delaware, United States - FB_6_MG | ecosystem: Environmental > Aquatic > Freshwater > River > Microbial mats | place: USA...
AATCCTCTAATTCTGACAATCAGAACATTTCAACAATAGAATTATCTTCAGAGTTACTTATTTCAAAATTAATAACTTCTTAAGTATCAGCCTCTAAATTAGAATCATTAGATTCCATCTTATTAACATTTACTTTTGAATGCATAATTTTATCACCTAAAATAGGTTCTTCAATTTTATTAACACTTCTAAGTTTTAAGTTTATAGCTTCATTGTCCTCTTTCAATCATTCTACCTTATTTAAATTCTCTTCTTCTATGACATTATTTATTTCAAAATCTAAAATTTCTCCAATCTCCATTATTTCTTTTATTTCTATATTACCTTCACTTATTGTCTCTGTAGTTATTTTTCACTCAGAGAAAAATAAATCGATATCATTAAAGTAATAAACAAATCCACCTATTGCGAACACAAAACTAAAAACAGGAATAGCAAATATACTAAATTTATTTTTTCTTCATTCCTTTATACTAATCAATCAATCTAATCTAGATTTTAAAGATTTTTTAAAATTGTTATCAATTTTAATATCAGGTTTATTTTCATCTAAAAAAGAGACTGTCTTTAATAAAACATCTTTATCTTTTTCTAACTCAGGCAAGTTATCAATTATTTCATCTACTATTTTTGACATACTACAATATTAAAAGAATTAATACTAATACAAGAAAATTTGAACTTATATTTTTTAAAGTTCTACTAACTATTTTTTTACAATTATCTACTGATTTTCAAGTTATTTCTGATATTTCTTTATAGGATAAATCTTCCCATATTCTATGAATAACTATTTCTCTATGATCTTTTTTAATTCAGTCCAAATATAAAAATACTTCCTTTATTTTATCTTTATCATCAATATTTTTTCATGCATCATTATTCACTGAAAATTCTAAATAATCACATATGGATTCATTATTTTTATTTGTTCTATAAAAATCAATAACTTTATTATTAGCAATTCTATAAAGCCAAGATTTAACACTAGAAGACTCCTCTAATCTAAAAGACTTGATATTATTTAAAGCACTAATAAAAACATCACTTACAATATCTTCTGCAAGCTCCCTATTAGAAGTCTTTAAATAAACAAATTTATAGATCATATCTATGTATTTATCATAAATAGATCAAAAACTTTCAAGATTTCATTCAAGACATTTTTCCATTAGTTTTATATCTTCCATACTCTTACTAACGATACAAAATAAAAAAAGTGACAAAAAAAATAATATTATCGTTTAATAATATTATTTTTACAAATTTTTGCAATGATTTTAATGATGATATTTAATTCCTTTTTTAATACATGAAGCTCTATATATTTGCTCAAAAAGCATCATTATGGCTTGTGCATGAGGAAAAGTCATAGGTGATAACGATATTTTAAAATCTATGTTTTTTTCAATTAATGACAAATCAACTCAATATGCTCAACCAATAATGAAAACAATATCTGAATATTGCATTTGTTTATCTTCTATTAATTTAGAAAATTCAATAGTATCAAGTTGTTTAGAATTTATAAACATAAGAACTTTGTATCATTTTGTTTTATTTAAAACTTTATTTAACTCAGTACTTTCTTCTTTTATTATTTCTTTAGATTCCTTTCTTTTACTAGGCTTTAATTTAATAAAATCTACTTGTTTTCAAAGTCTTTTCTGAAACTCTTTTATAGGCTCATCATAATGTTTAAAAGAATCAACAAATGAAATTATTTTTATCATATATTAATATTACATTTTAAAGAGATACTATTTTAGATTCTTCTCCATTTTTAGTTAATTCATAACCTCCAGCTTCTAATGTTTTTGGTGAAATAACTATTCTATTTGGTATTCCAAATAATTCACAATCACCAGCTTTTTGTCAGAAACCTATTTTTCTTCACATTCTATCATCTAAAATTACAGATTCTCATTTAGATTCTAATTCTTTAGACATTTTTTCTGCAGCTTCTAAATTATCTTCTCAAATAACTATTATATAGTAAGTATAAGGTGCAATATTTTCAGGCCAAACTATACCTTTATCACTCATAAAATACTCTGCCATAACTCACATAAGTCTTGAAACACCAATACCATAACACCCCATTTGAACTTCATCAACCATTTTATTCTCATCATTTAAAAATGATAAACCAAAAGGTTTAGAATATTTAGTTCCAAGGTGAAATATATTACCTACTTCACATGCTTTTCTAAAAGTTAATTTTTCTCATTCTACATTTAAAGAAGTAAATCATTCTTTTGGTTCATTAAAATCTCAAAATTCATTTATATCTAAATCAGAAATATTTACATTTTTAGTTGATTTCGCAATTGCATTTGCACCAGCAAAGAAATTCATAACAGTTTTTAGTGAATCATCCGCATAATTATCCATTTCTAAAGATGAATCTTTAAGTGGAGTAATAAATCATCTTACTGTATCTAATTTTTCTAAATCTTCTTCTGTTGCTTGTTCATAAGATTCGTTATATTTAGTTGCAACAAATTTTCTAACTTTTATTTCATTTACATCTAAATCTCACCTAATAATTATTGAAAAATATTTTCCAGATTCAGTTTTATATACAACTGTTTTAAGCATTTGCCAATCAGGATGAGCAAAATACTCAGTCATTTTTTCCATAGTAACGATTTCAGGAACACTATCTATATATTCCATTGATTTTTCACTGTCTCATGTATTTTTATCATCAGCTTTTCATGAAGCTAATTCTAAATTAAATGAATATCATGAAGAATCTTGAACTATAGTATCTTCTCAGATTGAAAGAAATGTTTGAAATTCATGTGAATTTTTATCACTTATAGCTCAACCATCTGCATCTGCTATAACTGTATCTGCACCAATTCAAAGTCTATCAAAAACATTTGTATAAACTTCTTTTACTTTTTCGTAAAATACTTCAAAATCTTCTATATCTTTATGAAATGAATAAGCATCTTTCATAGAAAATTCTCTTCATCTTAAAAGTCATGATTTAGCTCTTTTTTCATTTCTAAATTTTTTTTGAATATGATAAACACAAGTTGGTAAATCTTTATATGATTGTATAAATTCTCAAAAGATATTAGTTACATTTTCTTCATTTGTTGGACTAATTCTATACTCAGTATTTCCCCAACCAGGAACTTTAAAATATTCAGGAATATCCCATCTTGAAGTAGTTTCCCAAAGATCTCTTGGAGTAAGTATAGTCATAAGCATCTCATGGTATCATGCTTTATCCATTTCATCTCTTACAATATCTTCGATATTTTTATAAACTCTATATCCCATTGGAAGAAATTCGTAAGCTCAAGCCATAGCTTGTCTTATATAACCTCATTGTAATAATAAAGATGTAGATTTATTATCACTTATTTTTGGTTTAGTCTTAAGTGTTTTAAATGGAAATGTTGATAGTTTTAACATATTTTATATTTTTAATAATAAATTTTTCTAATAAAAAAACCCCCTAAAATATAGAGAGTTTCCAATGTTTTAAATACTTGAAAAGACCCTATATAATAGGGTTAACGGGTTGCAGGTGCCATATTGTTATTAATTTCATCTTATAGTATTTTATTTTATAATCTATTATAATTTATGCAGCTTTTAATCTTTGTCAAAACATAATTATGCGTTAACTATTCTAGCCCTTCATTGCTCTTTTGCTTTATATAAAAATATATCTGCATCCCTAATTATTGAATCTTTAGACCTTCAATCTTTTCATCATTTGTATTCTGTTATACCTCAAGAAAAAGTTACACTAAATTCTTCTTCCTCATAACTATGAACTTTTTTCTTATATTTATTCAAACATTTATCTAAAAATACTTTTAAGTTATCTTTTCAAGTACTTGAAAGAACAACAAATTCTTCTCATCAATATCTAAACAGTAGATTACGTCTTCATGATTTTCTTTTTCAATTTAATTGATCTCTATTTCTTTCAAATTCTTCTAACTCATTTTCAAAGAAAAGAGCAAAATCTTTCAGTATCTCATCTCAAACACTATGACCATATTGATCATTTACTTGTTTAAAAAAATCAATATCAATAATTGCTACAGAAAAGTCATATTTTTTATCATCTGCCTTAGCAATATTTCTAATAATTAATTGGTCCATTATTAACCTATTATAAGAACCTGTTAATACATCCTTATAAGCAACTTCTTTTAATCATACATTTTCTTTTACTGAAAGATCTACTAATTCATTAAGTAAACCTATTTTATCTTCTCTTGTAGAAATTTGAGACATCAATGTATCAACAATAGCTTTCACTCAATCCATTAGTCATACAACACTTTCACAAGAAGAACAAGCAGAATTATCTTTAACTATATCAATAGACTTTTTAAGATCTGCAACCTCAATTTCCAATCATGATTTTTCAGTTATATTTTTTTTAACTTCTTTGATTTTGTAATCCAAATCTATTTTCGCTACAATTATTTCTTCATCTAAAACTATAGGCTCTGTTGGTTCAAAACCTAAATCACAAAATTTCTCCATTTAACTCAATTAACAATTAACATACTAAGAATATAATACAATTAATAGAAATATTCTCAATAAATAAAAAGATATACTATTTAAGTATATCTTCTACCCTATCTCTTTGATTTCATAAAAAACAAACAGCTTCATCAAATTCATTTGTAAAAACTTCTTTAGTTTCTTCAATTTCTATTTCCTCTAAATTAACCATAATTATATTTTATTTAAAATATTTATATAAAATATATTATCACAACAAATTAAATAAAACAAATATTTGACTAGTAGTATAATTTTATTATAAATAATAATACCTTTTACACTTAAGTAATCGGAATCCAAATGAAGGAGACAGGAATGTCTAAGAAAAATAAAGTATTTGTACCTGAGTATGTAGCATTGAATCAAGCGACTATTAATGCAATAACGCAAGATGGAGCTAAAGGGGCGCACGAAGCAAGAATTATTCTTGGCAAGTTTACAAGCATTTCAAAAAAAATTGAAGATGCTGGTACCCTTGCAAGTCAAAGTGACAAGAATGAAAAGTGCAACCTTAAAACTCAACTTGCCAAACTTGTTGATGCGCATGATTCAGCACAAGCACAAAAAGCAACAACTGCAGAAGTATCTCAGATTAGTACCACAGATAATACTAGTCTTGAAAAATCAGCAGCAGCGTAAAGCGGTATAGAAAGCCATACGAGTAGTAGTGATCCTGCTACTCGTTTATAAAAACAAAAATAAAAAAAATAAAAAAAAGGACGGAACAAAATGGCAAAAGAAAAACAATTAGGTAAGAAAAGAAAAAAAGTAACTAGTGATAATAAAAAACAATTATGTTTTATTAAACTAATAAATACTCTTAAATCTAAGGCAGATGGTCATAGAGCACCAACCCCCCAAATAGATTCTCTTGTAAACGACTTACAAAATAATAGAATTACATGCCAAACAAAAATCAAAGATGTGGTTAATGCCTCTGCATTACCAGGTCCAGATAAAAGAGCTATCAATAAAGTTGTAGAGTCAACTTTCAGATCAGCAGCATAAAAGACGCCCCTCCCGGGGTTATTTTTTTTGTTTATTTTTTATAATTAGCACCTTTTTACTTTTTGTGCTAAAAAAGTTTTGACAGGATAAAAAAAAATGATACTATGTTTGCAAGTCATAAAAATGACTGCTAAAAAAACATTTAAAATCTAATTAAAGAATTATGGGAAAAATTATTTGAATCGATTTAGGTACAACTAATTCATGTGTTTCATTTATGGAAGGTTGAGAAGCTAAAGTAATTCCAAATGCGGAATGAAACAGAACTACTCCTTCAATTGTTGCTCACAAAGACAGTGCTATTATTGTAGGGACTCCTGCAAAAAGACAAGCTATCACAAATCCAGCTGGTACAATCTTTTCAGCAAAAAGATTTATTGGTAGACAATTTGATGAAGTACAAGATGAAATTAAAAATGTTCCTTACGAAGTAGTAAAAGGTTCTAGTGGTGAAGCTTTAATTAAGTTTGACGGTAAAGATGTAAGACCAGAAGAAATTTGAGCACACGTATTAATGAAAATAAAAGAAGACGCGGAAAAATTTATTGGTTCTACAGTTACTGAAGCAGTAATTACTGTTCCTGCATACTTTAATGATGATCAAAGACAAGCAACTATTAACGCTGGTAAAATTGCTGGGTTAGAAGTTAAAAGAATTGTTAATGAACCTACAGCAGCTGCCCTATCTTATGGTGCAGGTAAAGGTAAAAATGAAAAAATTGCAGTTTATGACTTAGGTGGTGGTACTTTTGATATCTCTATATTAGAATTATCAGATGAAGGTACATTTGAAGTACTATCTACAAATGGTGATACTCACTTAGGTTGAGACGATTTCGATAAAAAAATATTAGATTACGTTATTGACGAATTCAAAAAAGATCAAGGTGTTGATTTAAGAAATGATCCAATGGCACTTCAAAGAGTAAGAGATGAAGCAGAAAAAGCTAAAAAAGAGCTTTCTTCAACTACATCATATGATATTAACTTACCATATATTACTGTTGATGCTACTGGTCCAAAAAACTTAATGATGTCTATCACTAAAACTAAATTTGAAGAATTAATTTCTGACTTAGTTGAAAGATCATTAGAACCATGTAAAAAAGTTTTATCAGATGCTTGATTATCATCAAGTGATTTAGATCAAATTTTATTAGTATGAGGTTCTACAAGAGTACCTTTAGTTGTTTCTAAAGTAGAAGCATTCTTTGGTAAAAAACCAAATGCTGGTATTAATCCAGATGAATCAGTTGCAATGGGTGCTGCTATACAAGCAGGTATTATTGGATGAGATGTTACAGACGTATTATTATTAGACGTTACTCCTCTTACAATAGGTATTGAAACTATGGGTGGAATAAGAACTCCTATGATTACTAGAAATACTACAATCCCAGCTAACAAAACAGAAACTTTCTCTACTGCTGTTGATAATCAACCAAGTGTTGAAATTCACGTATTACAAGGTGAAAGAGAAATGGCTGCAGACAATAAACCTCTAGGTAAATTTATCCTTGATGGAATTGCTTCAGCTCCAAGATGAGTACCTCAAATTGAAGTAAGTTTTGATATAGATGCAAACTGAGTATTAAAAGTAAAAGCTAAAGATAAAGGAACTGGAAAAGAACAACATATTACAATCCAAGGTTCTACTGGTATGGATGAAGCTGAAGTTGATGCATTAGTAAAAGAAGCAGAAGCTAAAAAAGAAGAAGATAAAGCTAAAAAAGAATGAGTAGATGCTAGAAATAATGCAGATTCTTCAGTAGCACAAGCTGATAAAATGTTAGCTGATAATGCTGATAAAATCGATGAAGCTGATAAAAAATTAGTTGAAGAAAAAATTGCTGCAGTAAAAGAAGTTTTAGGAAAAACTGATGCTTCAAAAGAAGAATTAGAAACTCCTACAAAAGATTTAACTGACACTCTTATGCAAGTAGGTCAAAAACTTTACTCTCAACCAGGAGCAGAACAAGAAGCTCCAAAATGAGAAGAAGCTAAGGCTGATGACTGAGTACAAGATGCAGAAGTTGAAACTGATGGTGATGATAAAACTACTAGAGTTTAGTAAAAACTAAAAACTCCCCTATTTGGGGAGTTTTTTTATTTAAACATTTTAATGAAAAATTAATGTTGGGTTAGTATAATTATTTTTTAAATAATAAATAACTCAAAATGGAAGAAACTAAAAAAATAAAAATAGAACAAGATACTTCAGAAAACTTAAATGTAGAATTAAAACAACAACCTTGAGATAGTATTAATATAAATACAAATTTATGAAACCTTGGCACAATATATACAAAAAATACATGAATAACATATGTAGAACTTTTAAATAAAAAAGATTTTAATGTAAAAACTAGTGATGAATTAAATATAATTAGTAAATCTGTAACATCATTATGAATTATATCAATTTTATTTTGAGAATTTAATATAAGAATTTCTCAATTTCTATGAATTCAAATTCAATGAAATAATGAAATATTAAAGTGAATATTATGAATAATACTAGTTATGGAAATAATATTATTATTAATATATTTTTATAGAGACACTAAAAAGTTAAAAATAGAAAAAGTTGATGAAAATATTTGAATAAAAAAAGAATTAAAATATTTAAAAGAAAAACTAAAAAAGGAAGAATCCATATCTAGAAAGAAAAAAATAGAAGAAAATATTTTAGAAATAAAAAATTATAATGAAAAAATATGAATACAAATTTTTCAAAAAAATATAATCTTCTATTTACTAAAATTTACAATACCATTATTCATATGATATATTTGAATAAAGAGCATTTGAGTATCAAAAATTAAAGAAGTACTTTGTTTTATACAACCATTAGACATAATAGTATGAATATTATTTAGCGCAATAATATATTTTTCTTTTTTCAAAAAATTAAAATAAATAAAAACATTCGATTCCCTCAGGATTCTTAAGGATAAGACATCGCCAAAAAAACGAAAGAAAAAGTTTAAATCAACTCTCAGCGAAGATTCGAATCCCCTGTTTCTTTTGGTACTTTTGGAATCAAAAGTACAGATAAACAAATAAAAGGACCCTAAGGTCCTTTTTATTATCTAAATATTATATCTAAACAAATCTAATAAGAAGTTTTTAAATATAATCTTTAATCTTTTGTCTTCACTGGCTTAAAAAATGCAACAGTGTTTTCTAGTTTACTCTTTTTGTTTTTTCTACAAATAAATAAAGTATCTTTGAACCCTTTTTTATTAGCATCGTAACCAAATAACTTAAACTGTCTTTTGTAATAAGAAAGAGTTTGCTTCTTATAAGTAGTTTCAATTATTTTTATTTTCACTTCTTTCTTATAAGATTCTTTATACCTTATAACAACCTCTGTTAAGTCTTTATTCATTCTTAAAAAAAGAACACCTTTAGCCTTATACCCTATATTGTAACCATTTGTAAACTTTTTACAGTACCTATCTATTACATTTTCAGCCATCAAATTGGAAGAAAACATAACAAAACTTATTAAAGATAAAAATACAGCTTTCACTTTAACTCCTTTATTTTTTGTAATACTATAATAGATATAAAATAGTAAATGTAAATATTAAGAATAAAAAAAGATAAACTCAAGTTTATCTTTTTTTGTTAATCTATATTACCATGTAATTTAGCAACTCTATCTGCAAAATCTCTCATATTAATTTGTACTTTTCTTCAAATAGATTGTTCTCAAATATCTTTATTAATTGCATCTACTTTAACAAAATCAATACCTGCTCAAATAGATCAACCATCAGTTAAAAAATTATCTCAAATCATCATAATCTGAGTATGATCTAATCACATTTTATCAACACATTCTTCAAATCAAGCTGAATTTGGTTTTGCGTAAGGAGATTTAATAACTTCTATACCCATATTTTCTAATTCTTCATATCTATCAGAATTTTTCATGTTTGAATATATAACTATTTGCCAACCCAATAAAATTAGTTGATTTATTTTATCTTTATTGAATGTATATATGCCTCAATGATGAGGTGCAATACAGTCATCTACATCAAGTATTATACCTCTTTTTCAATCTTGCCAGTGTTTTTGAAAATCAATATCACAAAAAGTATTCACTTTTTCTAATACCTTAGTTGCTTCTTTATTAAACAATACTTTAAAAATATGAACAACTTTAGAAATAGTAACTCATTCCCTATGATAATCAGATTCATCTACTTTTAACTCATGTAATGACATACTTTTTATTTATATTATAATTAATAAAATTATAATGATTTAATTATTTTTGCAAACTTAAAAGGATAGCTAAATGCTACCCTTTTTCTTTTTTGTAACTCCCATCATATAAACTTCTGAATTATGAATACTTCCCCTTCCGTTTTCTGAACAGAGCTTAAAAGTACCAACGAAGTAATGATTAGGAAATTTATGTAATTTTTTTCTTAATAAAATTAAGATTTTATTTTTCTTTTTATTTTTTAAAGAAACACCTGTCTTAACAAAAGCATTTAATGCTCTTACATTCAACTTAGTGTAGACAAAAAGCTTACTTTTAGTTATATCTACACCTAAAATTTTACTTTTTACACCGTCCCTACACCTTAACTTATTCTCTTCAGCATAAATACTGGAGGAAAATAAACTAACTAAACTTATGAAAAAAATCCATTTTTTCATTTTAATCCTTTCTTTTTTTAATTTTTGTTTGAATTACTATATTTAATTTCAATTTAAAACAAAATAAAAAGATCAACTGACAAATCAGTTATTCTTAATTTCTGAACTCACCATCGAACTTTTGGTCATCTAAAATATTTTTATCCTTAAGCTTAAAGAATCCAAACATCAATACCAAAAATGAGACAAGCAGCTCCCACAGGTAATTAATAAAAAAATCAATATACATATCTACATCCTACCTTTCCTCCGTATACAGAGTTCCTTTTAAAATAGAAACTTATTATAATAATTAAATATAATTTTCAAGAAATAAAAAATAATTTTATAATAGTAAAATTATAAATATAATTATCTTAGTTAATTATTAAATAAAATACATGTTAATAGATGACCTAATACTTGTAGAACTTGATTCTATGAATGAAGTCCATAAAAGAGAAATTGTACTTCTAAATAATCTATACCAATCAATATTAGATAAAAATATTGAAAAAATAACTATAGATTTTGATATATTTATTGAAGACCTAAAAGAACACTTTGATAGTGAAGAAAAAAAGATGAAAGAATATAAATTTCACGCTTTAATGAAACATAAAATGGCTCATATGCAGGCAGTTTTAGAAATAAGAAAAGCAAGAACAGATTGGGATAAATACAAGGAACCTGAAGTACTTCAACAATACTTTGAAGAAGCTTTTAAACCTTGGTTAGTAAGACATCTAAATGGTATGGATACTATTACAGCTGAATTTCTTAAAGAAGCTGGATGTGAATAATAAAATTAAAAAAAGACTAACTTAAAGTTAGTCTTTTTTTAGTTCAAATCAGTGATTTTCCCAAAGTTCAATCCCTCAGATAAGATCATATACATATTTAAAATCATTTGCTTTCATATATCATAATAATACCTGAGTTCTATTTCAATGAAAACAGTAAATTAAATACTTTTTAGATTTATCTAATCTATCAATCTCTTCCTGAAAACCTTTAGAATACATATCAATATATTTGTCAGTTTCTTCTATATATCAATAATAAACTTTCTCTTCTGGTGTTCTTATATCAATCAAAATAGTATCTTTTTCCTTTATCTTTTCATCAAAAATTTTAGGAAACAATCTTCAAATTTCATTCATAATAATATTTTATTTTTTTCTCCAAAAATAACATTTTTCACCTCAATTATATAATTTTCTTTTCTTATATGCGTCCTTTTTAATTTGATTATCAAATTCTAAGTAACTAGTAATAATACCTCATCATAGACTTGGATTTACTCTAAAAAGTTTATCTATATTGTTATATAATCCTTTAATATTTTCATCTTTTAATCTTTCACCATATGGTGGATTTGAAACTAATGTTCCAAATAAATCTTTATCTAAATATTCTTTAAAATCTTTTACTTCAAAATTTATTTCTCAAGCAACTCATGCTCTAGCTGCATTTTCTTTTGCTATATCAATCATTTCTGGATCTATATCACTAGCTCTAATAGAATAATCTCCATCAAATGATTTAGTTTTTGCTAATTCTCTTTCTTTTGCAGTAATTTCTGGATCAACTAATCAAAGTTTTTCAAATGCAAACTTTCTTTTTAAACCTGGTGCTATATTTTTAGCAATCATTAATGCTTCAATAGCTATCGTACCAGAACCACAAAATGGATCATAGAAATCATCTCTAAATCTCCAATCTCATAATAAAACTAAAGCTGCTGCCAATGATTCTTTTATAGGTGCTTCTCATGCTTGAGATCTATAACCTCTCATATGTAATGCATTACCTGATGTATTTAAAAGAACTCTTAGTTTATTATCTACTAATAAAAGTAGTATTTCCATTTTTTCTAAACTATCATCTTCATTTACCGTTCATCTTTCTCAAACTAATGATTTAATAATAGCTTTTTTTCATAAACTTTGAATTGTTCTTGAAGCAAATAAATCACTTCTAGTAGTACTAGTTTTTACTACAATAGGAAAATCTTTTTTAAAGTATTTTCTCCATTTAATATCTTTTACAACATCAAATAAAGTATCAAAATCTTTAACATTTTCTTCTTCAGCCAAAAGCATATAAACTTTATTTCAAACTCTAGACCAAAGATTCATTTTAGGAATCATTTCAACTCATCATGAAAAAGTTATAACTCTATCTATAACATCTTCGATAACCCCACCTTGTCTTTCTATTTCTTTTTTAGCAATTGATTCAACTCATGCTATTGTTGATAATACGTATTTCATTAAATTTAATTATTATTAATATACTGATTATATTAAGGAAAATAAAAAAGCATAATTATTATGCTTTTTTATTTTATAATATATTTAATACAACCATTCAAAGTATTCACATTATCATTGAAACAATGAATCATAACATAACTTCTCTTCAGAATTTTTTTTCTCAAAACTTTAATGCTATAGAACCTTTTACTAAGTTATTTGATATAACAGCTATAATTATAGTAATAGCAGCAACATTTAATCATACACTTCAATGAATAGCATCTACAGCCATAGTTTGACTTACAGCATCTACATCTGCTAATCAAGAAATAATTCAAAGTGCATAAAAGAAATAATCTCCCCATACATCTTGATACAATCAACCAACTCAAGATATAAATTTAATTATTAATACAAAACCAGCGAATTGTAATGCAGGTCAAACACTAAATGGGCTTGAATATTTCTTTTCTTCAAAAGAAAGATTATCTACAACAACATTTTTCTTTTTAGATTTAACATAAAAATAAAACATATATATAAGCATTCAAACAAGCATAAACATACTTGGATAAATGATTGAAGATAACATATTTATATTAAAAAATAGTACGATAATAACTACTCTTATAAACATTATAGTTGAAGCAATTAAAGTAGAAACAACATACAGATCTCTATTTTTAGGATCCTTTTTACTTGATTCCGTCATCGATGCAGTTACAGCTGTAGATGAAATTAATCAACCAATCGCACCTGAAGCTATTATACTACCTTTTTCTCAAATAACCTTAGACATAATATATCATGCATATGAAATACCTGCCATAAGAACTACAAAGAACCATAAACCATATGGATTTAAAAACGAAAGAGTTAATATAGAATTATTTATTTCATTTGAATATCATAATGATCACAATAAATCAGCAATTGAGAATTTTTCATTTGGTAATAATGGAAGAATAACAATAGATATAACAGCAAATTTTATAGTGTTATGTAATTCTTCTGAGCTTACTTTTTTTGTAATCTTTTCTATAAATGGTTTTGAAGAAAGAATAAAAGTAAGAATTATAGATAATATTATTGCTATTTGAGCGAATCAAATCATTACAAAAACTCAAAGAAAAAATGTAATAATTGCGGCTACTTCAGTAGTTAATCAAAACTGCTTTTCTTTAAATACACTGTAACCATAATAAACAAGAATAAATAATGATAATAATATAATTGATATTACTATAAAAATTTGTGATTGAAAAACTACTGAAATCCAAGCACTTAAACCTCATAAAAATGATATTAAAGCAAAAGTTCTAACTTCTCAAAAAGAAACTATTGTTTTAGATTTTCATCTTCAATTTGCTTGTATTCCTCTTTCCATTCATATCAATGCTCATAATCAAAGAGATAATAAAAGTTGTAAAACTATATCTACGTTCATAATTTATATTTAAATATTAAAGTTTTTAACTATTTCTAATAATATAACTTGCCAATTTATTAATCGTATCTTCATCTCAATATTTAACCAATCTATACTTTTCTCATATTTCTCAACTCATAGCCATTTCTACAGTTCATCTTAATGGCATATAACTACATTTACAAGATGTTAATTCAACTCAGTCTTGGATTTGCTGAATTATAAATTTAATTTCATTAACATAGAAATTAATCTTTTCTTCTGGAGTTTTACATTCATCTAAAGTTGTTCTTTCAATTTCTACTCACTCAAAAACTGACGTATCATCAATTCACATATATATTTATTAAGTATTAAACTTAAAAATTATTATAAAAAATAATTTTAAATTATCAATAATAAAAGGACTAATATTAGCCCTTTATATTATTTTTTCTTACAAATAAAATAAACTCTCTCACTTTGAGCAGTTACCTCTCAATAATGGTAATCTATTTTTTCAAGTAATTTAAATCATTTATCTTTTAATTCTTTTTCAATCTTAGAAATTGGAAAACTATTTTCTTCTACTATCTCTTCAACTAAATCATATCTTCAATCTTCTGATTTAACATACATTTTCACAAGCCATTTATATATTCAATCTTCCTTAAACATTTCAAGACAAACTGAGTCACTATCAAAATTATAAAATTGTGCAAAATCCTTAGTTATATTTTCAAATTCAAAAACTGTATTTATATCAAAAACAAATAATCAATCTTTTTCCAGATGATTTGAAACGTTTAGGAAAAAATCTTGCCATTGTTCCCATTTTAACAAGTGACATATTGAATTATAATTACATAAAACTGTATCAAATTTCTTTTCTAAGTTAAAACTTGTCATATCTCATAATACAAGATCTTTTTCATCTAAATTTTCCTTAGCCTTATCAAGCATTTTTTTACTTATATCTAAACCTGTTAACTTATATCAGGCTTTTTTAAGTTCTTTTGCAACAACTCATGTTCAACATGCTAGTTCTAATATTTTTTTAGTTTCTGGTTTATATTCTTTTATACAATCCTCAATTAAAAATTCAACTTCATCTTCTATTGGATTATTAACAGATCTAACTATTTTATCATAGTATTCTAAAAATTTATCGTATGTTTTCATTATTAAAATTTATTTAAGTTAATATTATCAATTTTTTCATCAAAGCTATCAATTCAGTTTTTTAACATATAATCAACACTAATTGTTCAAAACATGTTAACTCTCTTTTTTATATTTCTATAAATATCAGAATAATTTTTTCATCAATAATTTCTTTCTACTTTTGCTTCAAACAATGCAGATAATATATCAGAGTGTTTAGCAATTTTTCATAATTTTCAATCAAATGGTTTTAACATATAACTGAAAACTTGTTTTTTATAATCTTCTTCAACATAAGAAAATATATAATCATCCATCATTTTTATCTCAACTTTTTCTAAAATTTCTTCAAATCAAGTTACTGCTTTTTTAGTAGGGGTTATTATATCTCAAGTAATTGCTTCTGGTATATCATGATAAATCGATCTTAACATCAATTCTTCAATAGAATGATCTTCTCAATTTTCATTTTCTATACTTCAGATTATATAAGAAATAAATGTAATCACTGCCAAATGACTCATAACAGATATAGGAAAAATTCTTGTTTGACCACTCCATCTCATAGAATGACTAAGCCTTCTAATATGTGATAGATATTTTATATAATTATTATTACTAAGTAATAAATCTAGACTTTTTAAAGTTTCTCTATTTTCTTCTAATGTTTCTTCAATCTGCTTTAAAGGAACTTCATACATCTCTGAAAAAACTTTTTCATTAACCAAACACTCTCTATACCCTGCATATTTTTTTGAAGACTCTATTATAAGTAATTCTAATTTTTTTGAATCATTATTTATAGTATCTCTCATATCTTTTTTGATACATTCTGGGGCTTCTTTAGATAGAATAAATTCAAAAGCTTTTTTTTCTATCTCTGGAAATACCTTATCATCAATTTTCATAATATAATCTCTAGTTCATGAATTTATATCAGACAAAATAAGACTTCCTAAAGAATTAAAAATGATTCTTTTTATAAGAAATTCTCTATCAACTTTATTACCATTTTTTTCTTCCAAATAAGCTAAAAACAAAGCTACATGGATTACAAATCAAACGTTATCTAAATGACTAACCTCTTCTATTCTAGGAAAATTATTCCATCTTTTCATAGCTAATCACCTAGTAAGCATTAGCTTTAAAATAAATCAAATCATAAAAATAAGTTAAATTTTATTATATAAATATAATATACCTATTTATTAAAAATCAACTTTATAAGATTTTTTCAAATAATTGACTATAAAATTTATATATGGTATTTTTTATTTAGTTATACATTATTATAAAGCTAAATGTTAGAGCAAACAAGTTGAAAAAGAATTGATGAATCAATCGAGATTACAAACTTAGAAATATATGAAAAAATAATAGAAAATACTAAATGAAGAAGTCTATATTTATTATTAGAAGATAATTCAAATATAGATACTATGATAAATAATAATGTAAATATAATATCAAATATTTGGGAAGAATTTTGTACTCAAAATAATCTAAATTTTGATAAACCAAGTATTAATTTTTTTAAATGAGATATAAATTTAAACAAAAAATATGAAGGATATATTTTTTATTATTCACCGGATAATTCAATATATATTAATAGGTATAATTTAATAGATATTGTAAGTATAGTTTGATTTTCAAGCTGATTATTAACTGTTATTGCCCATGAGATATGACATTCTATTCAGAATTCTAACCTAGTTGAGTTATGAAGATATGACAAAGAACAACATGCTGATTTTTTAGCATGATTTACAATTAGAAAATTAGTTGAGCTATGAAAAGTTAACGAAGGTATCATAGATGATGCTGTTGAATCTTTTGAAAATTTATGAATTGCATGTGATACAAATTTTATAAAAAACTGAGTAATTAATTCTCATTGAAATGGATTAGATAGAAAGTCAGCAGTAGAAATGTGATACAATAGTAGTGATAGTGAAGTTGTAGATTCTATTTTACAAATAAAAAAATAAAAATGAATAAAATAAATATATTTATTACAGATTCTGATTATTCATGTAATGATAAATCTTTTCAATACCTATTAGGTTTTCAACCAAGCTTATGAGCAATGATTTTAAAAGAAGATAAATTGATAGTTATTCTAGATTCTAGATATTTTGAAAAAACTAAAAATATAGACTTAGACAATATAAAAGAAGTAACTTGAAACAAAAATATTAAACTAGTTTTAATCGAATCTAGAAACACTATAGATGAAATTAAAAAAAATATCAACAAAAATGATAATATAGAGCTTGAGTGAAAAATAGCAGCAGAATATTACAAAGAATTATTAAATATTAATTTAAATATTAGAGTATTAAAATGATGATTTTTTACCCCAAAAAGAATAATTAAAAAAGATTCTGAGAAAGAAAGTTTTAAAAAAGCTATAAATATAATTGATGAAACTTTTATATATATAAAAAATCTTGCTGATAATTGAAAACTAGATTGAAAAACAGAATTAGAAGTTAGATCTATTATTTTAGAACAAATTTTTAAAAATTGATGAAATTGAGAAAGTTTTGATTCAATAGTCGCATTCTGAGAAAATTCATCAACACCACATCATTCAACATGAAATACCAAGATATCTGAGGGACCTCTTTTAATAGATATGTGAGCACTATATAATTGATATTGTTCAGATTTTACAAGAACATTTTGGGTATGAGAAAAAAAATGACCTAAATATGATGAATTTATAAAAATCTATAAAATAGTTAAAGATGCACATATAAATGCTTTTAAAAATGCAGAAGAAAATATGAGTTGAGATCAAATTGATAACCTTACAAGAAGTATAATAAAATCTAAATGATATTTTGAAGAATATACCCATGGGACATGACATTGAGTATGATTAGATATACATGAATCCCCTTTTATAAAACAATGATCTAAAGAAATAATAAAAAATAATATGTTTTTTACTATTGAACCTTGAATTTATCTAAAATGAAATTTCTGAATAAGACTTGAAGATATTGTTTATATGGAAAATTGAAAATTAAAAAAATACACTAAAGTTAATCTTTAGTGTATTTTTTAAGTACATCTTTTACATATTCAATTAAGAACTAGACTATGATTAGAAACTTTGAATCAAAACTTTGATTCTAAGTCATCAATGTCATTATTTATAAAGCATCATATATTCTCTGTCTCTCAACAAGTATTGCATATAAAATGATGATGGTGATTTTCTTTTTTAGAATATATTTTTTCTCAATTAGCTGAGTAATCTTCAATTATCTCTCAACTATTTAATAATTTCTCTATATTTCTATAAACTGTTGTTTTATTTATTTCTCAATTTAACTTATTCAAGATATTTTTTGCTGTAAATCAACAATTACAACTCGAAATAACATTCAATATTTTTTCTATATTTTTCATAATATTTATAATTATTTCTTTTTTAAAATTAAACTAAATATAAAAAAGAAAATTAAAATTAAAACAATTGTTGCTCAGGAAGATGTTTCTAGTATATATGATACAAACAACCCTAATATGACACTAATAATTGATATAATACTTGATATAACAAAAGATAATCTCAAGTTTGGTGAAACTATTTTTGCTATATTTGAAGGTATTATTAAAAAGGCTCAAATAAGAAGTATTCAAAATATTTTAATACTTATTGCAATAAATATAGATAAAAATATAAGAAAAAATAAATTATATACATCTATTTTAATTCATTTTGATTTAGCTAAATCTTCATTAATAATAATACTAAGAAATTTCTTTCAGTAAAAATATAAAAAAATATATAAAATAATTACTAAAACTCATAATATAAATAAATCTGATTTATTTATAAATAATATAGATCAAAATAAAAAATTATTTATATCTAATGTTAAATTTCAAAGAAATCATGTTACAAATATTCATCATGCTATTCATGTTTGTGAAATTATTTCTTTCGTTGATTCTTTTGTTATAAATCTAGTTTTTTCTATAAAGAAAATAAGTAAACTTCATATAATTCAAAAGATAAAAGCAAACATATAATAATCTCAACCAAAAAGTAAAGAAACAGCAACTCATAAAAATAAAAAATTTGCGATAGAGTGCGTAATATTTGCCTCTTTTCTCATTACAATAAAAACACCTAAAATAGATGCTATTAAGGATATTAAGATTCAACCAATTATTGCATTTTGAAAAAAAGTATATTGTAGTATTTCAAGCATTTAGAATATATATAAAGTAATATTAGCAATCACATGAATTATGTTCTTTATGTGAGTGCGGATTATGATTATAAGGAGTAGTATATTTTGAAAATATATTTTTTATAGTAGGGTTTGCACCTATTTGAGCTGGAGTTCAATGACAGCAGAAATTATTTTCATGTAGACAAATTACCTTATCTGAATTTTTATAAACTAAGTTTAAATTATGAGAAACTAATATTATAGATATTTTAGGGAAAATTTCTTTTACTTCTTTTATAATCTCATAAAATATTTCTTCTCAAACCATATCTATTCAAGCAGTAGGTTCATCCAATAGTATTAAATCAGGTTCTGATAATAATGCAGAAATAATAAGCACTTTTTGTAATTCTCATCAACTTAATTTATCCACTCTTTTATTAATCAATTCTTTAGAATTAAATTTTCATAATAGAACCTCTATTTCTTTTATTGTTGAAGATTCATTATATATTTGAATAAATTCATAGACGAGAACTGGGAAAGAATTATTTAAATTTATTTTTTGTGGTACATAAGATAAATTATTATAAGACTTTTTTACTATACCTGAATCAAATTTTTTTATACCAGAAATGATTTTTAAAAGACTTGATTTTCAACTTCAGTTAAGTCAAATAATGCTTAATACTTCTCAAGAAAAAACTGAAAAACTTATGTTCTTTAAGACATAAGTTTTTCAGTTATCATAACTTAAATTAATATTTTCTAATTTTAATATTTCTTTATTCATAAATGTTTTCTAAACTTTTTAGGTTATTTTTATAATTTTCAATATATCAGTTTCTATCTTGATTATTTCAAAGTGGATCTAATACATATATACCTAAATTATAATCAGAAGCAATTTTTTTCAAATTATTAGAATTAAGTTGTGGCTCTTTATAAGCAACTTTTATTGATAATTCATTAATTTCATCAATTAAAAACTTAACTTCAGCAGAATTTGGGTCACTTAATTCACTTGATCTAAATATATGTTTTTTAGAATTATCAATGTTTAATTCAGCAAATAAATAATTATAAGCATCATGAAAAGCTATAAAATTAGCTTGTGTTTTACCTTCAATATTTTTATTAAAATCAGTTTTAGCTAAATCTAATTCGCTTTTAAATTTTTCTAAATTTGAACTAAAATAATCTTTATTTTCAGGAGAAATTTTAATTAATTCATTTAAAATAGTATTACCAATTAGATAGGCATTTTCAGCACTCCCCCAAATATGTGGATCAATAGAATGTCATTCTTCATCATGGTGTTCATCTTCATGTTCGTCTTCATCATGGTGTTCGTCTTCATGTTCATCTTCGTGTTCGTCTTCATCATGGTGTTCATCTTCATGTTCGTCATGATTATGACCTTTTGATTCTAGTAATTCTATACCTTTTTTTACAGAGACAACATTAGTTTTTCCTTCAACAGTTTTATTTAAAAAACCATCAACATGATCTAAATTTAAATATACAATTAAATCAGATTTTTCCATATCAACAATTTGGCTTGGTTTTAAATCAAATCCATGTGGGCTAACTCCAGCAGGAACTAAAGATTTAGCACTCACTAATTCACCACCTATATAATTAACAATCGAAGCCAAAGGAACTAATGAAGTAACAACTTCAATCTTTGCATCACTCTCTGTAGTTGAAATGGCTTTCTCTTTTTCAACATTACTACAAGAAAATAATATAAAAACTGTAGATAATAATATAATAGTTTTTTTCATAATTTATGATATTAGAGTTTAAAAAAGTAAAATGCAACTCATTTGCATTTTACTTTTTTATTTTTTAAATCAAGTTATTTTTTAATATTGTTTAAAAAGACTTTTAAATCATCTTTTAATCTTGCTTCCAGTTTCATTATTCTTTTCCTTGTATAGTGATGAAACTCTATTTTCCATGCATGTAATGCTTGTCTTGATAATCAATAATTCCTTTCAAGAAAGCTGTTAATTTTTTTATCTCAATATGCCTTATCTCATAGAATAGGATTTCATAAGCTTGCCATATGAACCCTTATTTGATGCATCCTTCATGTTTCAATTCTTATTTCAACTTCCGATATTATTATTTCTCATTCTTTAGTATTTAAGATATGTTCTTTTAAAAGTTTAAAGTGAGAAATTGCAGTTTGTCCTCTTTCAGAAACTTGAACTTTATTTTCATTCTTAGCATTTTCTATTCTAAGTAATTTTTTAGTTATAGTTCATTCTTTCCTAGAAAGTTTTCATAAACATAAAGCAAAATAAGTTTTTTTAACCTTTTTATGATCCTTAAAATCTCAAACTAAATTAGTAAGCATTTCTTTTTTCTTTGCAATCATAAGTATTCAAGAAGTATCTCTATCTATCCTATGCACTAAACTTGGTTTAAAAGTAAGGCTATTTAATTTATCTCATAGATAATCTTGAACTTGCGCAATTATATTTGTTTCCTTAGTTTTATGATCCCCTGGATGCACATTTATTCATGGATTTTTGTTTATAACAAATAAGTCATTATCTTCAAAAACAATATCATCTTTATTAAATTTATCTTTATTATCAAATATAGTTGTTTCTTCAACCTCACTTGATAATTCATCAAAATCTTTATCACTTAAAAATATTTTTATTTCATCTCAAATTTGTAATTTATATTCATTATCTCTTTTTTTAAATTTCCCTTCACTTCAATCAAATTTAACTTTTATTTTATCTTTTCTATTAAATTTAAAAAGTAATCATCTTGTAGCTCTTGGAAAAAGCTTTTTTAAAAATTTATCCAATCTTTGATTAGCATCATTTTCTTCTATTTTAAATAATTTCATTTTTTTTGTTTATTGGAATACAGTAAAGTCAAAGGCCTCAGAAACAGTTTCTTGAGGATGTCTAACTTTTAATTGTCTTGAGAATCAAGAAGATTTTCAAGTTGATTCTATAATAGAATAACGCAAAGGTATATCATTAGAAGTATTTCAAGTATCTAACCTCCACTCTAAGTATGGTAAATTGATTGATGGTAATCAAGCTACTGGGATATTTGGTCTAGTTGTAATATCATTAATAATTGAAAATTTTAATATACATTTTGATGTAATTAAAGTACAATTTGCATTAAAGAATGTTCTAAAATCAGTAAGACCTCAAGTTAATGTTTTTCAAGATAATAATCATATAGTCAATCAAGATGCTCCATTTATATCCGCTTCAGTAATTAATGATGAAGTTTGTGAATTCAATGTATTTGTATTTGAAGATAATTGCCAATTTATTATTCAAGTTGTTGATCAATTCAATTCATATGCTACTCATTCAATAGCTGGTACTTTAAATTCAATATCGACATCATCTATATTACTAATAAATCAATATCATACAGATAATTGTATTGGTTCTCAAACTTTTATTATATTAAAATCATCATCAAATTCACTATTTCATTGATCAACAAATGGCATAACAGTATTAATTCAAACTGAAGTTGACGTAAGTGTTGAGTATTTAAAATCTTCTACATCAGTAGTTCAATTAAAATTAACTTTTGTTAGATCTGAATTTCTTATATTTGCATCACTTCTACTTCAAAAAAAGTATAACCCCATTTCAATTCAATTATTTGCTTGATAATATGATTTAGATGAATTTTCTATTCATTTAATATTTTTAGAAAATGGTATCATATATTCTAATATAGTATATGCAAATAAACTTGATATTAAAACTAATCACATTGCTATTATTAAACTAAATCATTTTTTATTTATTTTCATAATATTTATTTACTATATATATCAGTTAAATTAATTGTTGTACTGAAACTCAATTCCCTACTATCATTTTTTAATTTTAACCTAGTTTTCCAAGAAGGTTTAATTTTAAAATTGATAGTTGTATAAGGTGAAATTGAAGAACTAAGATTTAAATTTCTCCATGACTTTTCAAAATCAACATTTGGATATAAGTAAACTTTAAAGTCTGTTACATTAATATCATCTGGGAATAAAGGTTCCCAATAATTATCAACAGTAGATCAAGCAACAACACTTGATAATTGTGTAATGTTACTTAAACCACTAAATTTTCAATCTATTAACCAAGTATCAACAACTCAATCATACTGAGTTCAATCAACATCGTTTACTAAATCATTATGATCTAATCACCAGTCTTTTCATTCTAATTTAAGAAATTCAATAGTTCCTCTACATCCATCTCAAGTTGGAACTACTCATCAAGTAATAGTACAATTAACACCTGAAGGTTTAAATGAATCTTCTAATATATTCCACCTTATAAGTGTTCTTTCAGTTTTATTTCAAGATAATAAATATAATTCCTTAACATCTTCACCTCAATTAAACACAATTGGTCATTCTCATAGATACTCGTCATCATCATCTCAAACAGCGTTTCAATCACAATTTTCATCTCATAAAGGACGTGCTCAAGGACATTGTGCAGTATCATTATCATAATTAGAATTATAATCTAAATATTGAAAACTATATTGACCATACCTTTGAGGTATTCATAAAGAATAATCTATTCATGTACTATTTAATCAATTATCATAACATCAAGTATCAGATAATTTATTTCAAATTCAAACTCAACTTCTACAAAGGTAAAATCAAGCACCATAATTTCATGTACCTACATTATTGTTATTATTGAAAGTTGAATATCTTCAAAAATTTCAAAATCATGTACTTTCATTATAATGTCCACTTCAATAAGTAGTTCAAACAACTTTTCTATTAAAGTATTCTTCATAATCAACAGTCCCTCATTCTTTTACAAGTTGAAAAAGTTTTTCTGAGAAATAAAAACTATCTTTCTGCATATTAGTATTTTCAATCAATCTAATTTTTCATATTCAGATTTTAGTATAAGCTTCAAATCATGAAATTAAAACAATAGCTGTTATCAAAACTCATAACATTATTTCTATCAATGTAAGACCTTTAAGATTTTTGTTCATAACTATTTTTTAAATATATAAGTGAGCATATTCCCTGGCATAGACAATATTTTATAAAAAGATGGTTTTCTCCAAAAATATTTTGGCCATTTTCTAAATAAAAAATCTAAAATTAAAAAAAATATATTCTTTTTAATTTTACTTCAAAAAATAATAAGTTTTAAAGATCTAAAAAAAGAAAAAAGAAAACTTATTAGCAAAAAAACTAATTCAAAAAATGAATTTTTTATCTCTATTTTTTTATCCATTAATAAACTTAATAAAAATAACTACAATTATTATAAACTATTTGCAAAAATATCAAATATTATTAAAGTTTTTGAAATATTAATTAAAGAAACTTATGAACAATAGAAACAAGAAAATTAACTTAATATTGAATAATCTTAAATTCAAATTTGAAAACTTATCTATTCCATATCAAGTTACAATACTTTGAAGTATAATATGAATAGTTAGTCTATTTGTTCCTTGGATAATTGATGAAGACAAAGCTAAGGTATGGAATTCGTTTAATTCAATATCATGAAATATTGGTTTTTTATTAATAATAATATTTATATTGCCAGTGTTTTTAACTTTATCAAATTCATATAAAGAAAAAATAAAATTATACTCTGACCTAAATTTTAAAAATCATTTTATAATAATAAACTCAGGTTTAGTATCTATAAGTTTCAGTATCATATCATTAAGCTTCGTAATTTGATTGTCTACAATAGGACAAAATATTAAATATTGAAACTGACCAATACTATCTATGACAGCTTGAATACTAATACTTATTTGATGACTATATATAAGAAAGGAATTTAAAATGACTAATTCTGAAATTATATTAGAAAAACTAAGCCAAGATAGAGAAAAAGTTAAAGAAAAAAATAACATGAAATTACCATTTTAAAATATCAAAAAAGTTTGACTTTTTTCCAAAAGCAATTATATATTATATTAAATTAACCTTAAAGATTATTTAGATGAACAATACAGTTTTAAATAATAAAAGCATAGTTAAATCTTTTGAAGATATATTAAAGTCTTTATCTGATAAAGAAAAAAATGTTATCGAGAGAAGAGTCTGACTAGACTCTGAAAAAGAAACACTTCAAAATATTTGAAATTCTTTTTCGCCTTCAATAACAAGAGAAAGAGTTAGACAAATTGAAGACTCTTGAATTAAAAAAATAGGTAGAATTATTAAAGCTACTCTATTAACAAAAATTCAAGAAAGAGCAATTAATTTTCTTGACCTTCACGGTTGAGTAATGTCTAAAGATAGATTAATTAATAATATAATAAAAGATCTTGAAATAGAAGATGATGTAAATTCTGGTATACTAGAAATTATCATTCAATCAGATTTTGAAATTAAAAAATCTAAACAAAAATTAGGTTGTCAAATATACTTTTCTCTTCCATACGTATCAAAAGTTAATATTGAAGCATCTCACAAAGAAGCTTTAAAAATATTAAGAAAGAAAAAAGACGTTTTAAATAAAACTATACTATTTGAATCTATTGTTGAAAACTTAAAAGAAAAATGAAACTTAAGTTTAACATTTATTGATTCTAGTTTAGAATTATTTGATGATATAGTATATTGAGAAGAAAACTTAGTATGATTAACTAAATGGAAAATTCTAAATCCTAAAACACTTAAGGATAAAGCTATATATGTTATGAAAAAAGAAAAATCTCCAATGCATTTTGTAGATATTTCAAACAAAATAACAGATATGTTAGAAGAAAAAGTGAAAGTTAATACAATTCATAATGAACTTATAAGAAATCCTGAATTTGTTTTAATTTGAAGATGAATTTATGCATTAAAAGATTGGGGTTTCACTCCTTGAACAGTATTAGATGTTATTTCATCAATACTTGAAAAGAAATGAGAACCAATGAGTACAGAAGATATTACAAAAGAAGTTCTTAAAACTAGAAATGTAAAACAAACTACAATCTATATGAACTTACAAAATAAGAAAGCTATAGAAAGAGTAGGTAGAAATTACTATCAATTAAAAAAATAAAAAGCACTCCATTAATTGGAGGCTTTTTTTATTTCATCTTTACAAAGTAATTAAGATTAATAAAATAAATCTATTATTAAATAATGAATTAAATTGTGAAAATATTTGTATTTGATACAGAAACTACCTGATTTATAAATAAGAAAGAAACTGATTTAAATAAACAACCAAGGATAGTACAATTTGCATGAATATTAGGAGAACTTATAGATTGAAAATTTACTGAAGAAAAAAGAATAGACATATTGATAAATCCTAAAATGCCAATTCCCTATTGATCAAGCCAAGTACATCACTTATATGATATTGATGTTAAAGACTCTCCATTTATTGAAGATGTTATAGACGAAATCATGACATATATAAATACTCCTGACATAATAATATGACATAATATAGAGTATGATGAAAGTATGGTTAAGCTTGAACTAAGAAGATTAGAAAAAGAATATCAATACAAACCGAAACAAGTAATGTGTACAATGAAAACTACAGTTGACTATTGTGCTATTCAATGAAATTGAGCTAGGTTTAAATACCCAAAATTGTGAGAATTACATAAAAAACTCTTTGATGAATATTTTGTTTGAGCACATGATGCACTTACCGATGTAGAAGCTACTTTAAGAAGTTTTGTTGAACTTGTTAATAAATGAGTAATAACTGTAAAAGAAAACAAAGATGATGTAATGAGTTTATTTTAAATAATATAATATAAAAAATGTCTAATTTTTGAGATTTAATAAACATTGAGGAATTTGATAAAAGAGATAATTTTAAGGAAGATAGATGAGATATATCTTTTTATTGTAAAGATTGCAAAAAAATAGTCGAAGCAGAAAGGCCAAACCCAAAATGATATAAATTTTCATGTAAAGTTTGTGAATGAAATAACATAGTTATATGAACATTAGAATGACTAAAAAGTAACTATAAAATAAAATAATTTTTAAAAAGTTTTGACAAAAGTATATATATTTTATATACTCTTTTTATACTCAATAAGTATACAATTTAATATTAATCTATTATTATGAACAAACAAGAGGCTTTAAACAACGCGCTATCAATGATAGAAAAACAATTTGGGAAATGATCAATAATGAAATTATGAGATGAATGAGCAAAACAAAAAGTAGAAACTTTTTCATCTGGTTCTTTAAGCTTAGATATGGCCCTTTGAGGTTGATATGCTAAATGAAGAATTGTTGAAATCTATTGACCTGAATCATCTGGTAAAACAACTCTTACTCTTCATGCAATTGCTGAATGTCAAAAAGCAGGTTGAACTGCAGCTTTTATAGATGCTGAACATGCTTTAGATCCAGAATATGCAAAAAAAATTGGTGTTGATACTGACAATCTTTTAATATCTCAACCTGACTATGGTGAGCAAGCATTAGAGATAACTGAAAAACTAGTTAACTCATGAGCTGTTGATTTAATAGTTGTTGATTCTGTTGCGGCACTTACACCTAAAGCTGAAATTGAATGAGATATGTGAGATTCACATATGTGATTACAAGCTAGACTTATGAGTCAAGCACTTAGAAAGATAACATGATCTATTAATAAAACTAACTGTACAGTTATTTTTATTAATCAAATAAGAATGAAAATTTGAGTAATGTTTGGTAGTCCTGAAACAACTACATGAGGTAATGCACTTAAATTTTATGCTTCTCAAAGATTAGATATTAGAAGAAAAGCTAAAATAGAATCTTGAGTTGGTATGGATAAAGAAATAAATTGAAATCTAACAAAAGTAAAAGTTATTAAAAACAAAATTGCTCCTCCTTTTAGAGAAGCTGAATTTGATGTTATGTATAATGAATGAATTTCTAAAGTATGAGAAATTCTTGATATATGAGTTCAATCTGAAATAGTTAAAAAAGCTTGAGCATTCTATTCATATTGAGAAACTAGACTTGGACAAGGTAGAGAAAAATCTAAAATTTTCTTAAAAGAAAATGAAGC
>Ga0193963_1000259_pt1 | contig 28116 bp, 25 predicted proteins | sample FB_6_MG_FD_140359 | JGI IMG/M metagenome (GOLD analysis project Ga0193963, IMG submission 140359) | Microbial mat bacterial communities from the Broadkill River, Lewes, Delaware, United States - FB_6_MG | ecosystem: Environmental > Aquatic > Freshwater > River > Microbial mats | place: USA...
ATTTGTAGTAAAATTTATAGCATCACTTTCAGAAATATGAATATTTTTTCATGAAATTGTATTTATAGAATATCATGATCATGATCATGATCTTGATATTTCACATTCTGGGTAACAGTGAGTTCAGAAATCTTCAAAACTTTCTTCTTCTATATCATTATTAAGCTCCTCTTTAGTAATAATTTCATTTTCTTCTAATTCTTCATCGACATCAGTTATTACCTTTTCCTCAAGTTTTATTTTAGATTCTTCAATATGAATAAATTTTAATATTGTTTCAATCAAATACTCTTGATTTTCATCAAGATTTTTAAAATCAATTCAAAAAATATTTTCTAAAATACTAACTTTTATTTCATCTTTTGTCTTAGTATCATTTAATATATATCAATCTATAGTATTAAGTTGGGAAACTATATCGGTAATGAATTTATTATTTATTTCTACTTTTTTTCAATTAGATTTTATTATTTCTAAACTTATAAGTAGATCATAAAAATCTTTATTATTAATTTTTATATTTGAAATAGTTAAATTTAAATCTTTAGAATAATGTAGATTTGTTTGATTTAAAATTTTATTGTAATGAGTGAAAAATTTATTTTTATTCTTCGGAAAATTATTTTCAATAAATGATTCAATCTCTAAGAAATTTCTTCATTCTCTAATCATAGATTCTAATGTAACAAAACCAATATCTTTATCAGCTTTTAAATCCCTAGACAAAGTAAAGAAAATAGATGAATCTTTAGATAGAGCAAGTTTAACAAATTTTTTATCTAAGTGAAAATTATCATACTCATGAAAAAACTTAGCTCATACTTCTGAAACTAACATAAAAGCTAGTTTTTTATTAGATTTTTCTTCAGATTTAAGTAAATCAAAGATTGCTTGATTAAAACTTTTTTTATCTTCGATGATTTTTAACTCCTCTGGAGATATAAATTCTAAAATACTAGAAATTTTTTCAAAAAAAGGTGTTGAAAATTCTATTTTTTTATCAAAATTATTATCTGATTTATTAACCATATATTTTATTAATAATTATTTATAATAATATATTACTATAAAACTACAAATAAACAAAAAAGAGTTAGCATGATAGCTAACTCTAATTAATAATTTTTATTTCATAATATATACTATACATAAACTTTATGAGATAATAACTATACTAGAAGATAATTTTTCTTTCATTTAAAATCTCTTCAGATACTTCTTTTAAAGATGCTTCTCTAATTTTAAAGTCTCCATCATTGAAATCAATAACTTGAACTATATTAGAAAATGAATCTAACCCTTCAAAACCTGCGTGAGGTATAACACTATGATTTTCATTGGCAACATTTAAATCAAAGTATTCATTTAGAAATTGTCTATATTTATCATGATTAATTTGTTCATAATTAATAGGATAAAAAAGATATTCACCTTCTATTTTATTTGTAGGACTCAAGTGAGCCTTATAAATGTAAAAGTGTACTTTCTTTTCTATAGGGATAATAACAGGTAATGCTTCTATTATTTCATATTTTGTAACTATATTTAAACCATGTTCAAATACTGATTCTACTACAACTATGTCAGTTAATTTAGTTAGTTCCATATCTCTTAAATCTTCATCTTCTGAAACATTTTCACTTTTTTCAGTAAGAATAAAGAATATTTCTTCATTTTTATTTTTTTTAACAAAAGAAATAAAATTTGAACTATTTTCTAAACAACACGACTTAACTGCTCTATCATCATCTTTTCCCTGTGCCATAACAAATCCTTTTTGTTTTTATTTTGCTAATCCTAGCATTTTATATTCATTATTATAATAAATAACCAGTGTCTTTAAAACTACTATTAAAATTAGTAAAAGAATAATAAATAAAAATAATTAAATGTCAAAAAAAGAGAAGATTTACTTCCCTTTTTTTATTTCTAGTATCATGTCTCTTATCTCAGCTGCTTTTTCAAATTCCATATTTGCAGATGCTATATCCATTTCAAGTTCTAATTTACTAAGTTCTTTTTCTGCAGATTTTCTATCTAAATCAGAATAGTCCCTTTTTGTTTTATTAGATTTTAATCACATATCTTTAATCTCACTATAAACTGTCTTTGGTATAATTCAGTTCTCTTTATTGTAAGCTTCTTGTAAATTTCTTCTATAATAAGTTAAATGGATAGCCATTCTCATTGCTTCAGAAACAATTAAACCTCAGTCATTACAAAGTTTACCATTATCTAATCTAAATAATCAATCTTCTTCTTTTTTTAGTTCTATATCTCATGATTTTTCTTTCATTATAGCTTTAGTTCAATCATACTCAAACCTTTTTAATTGCTCAGAATACATATACACTTTACCATTTTCATTTCTAGCTGCCCTTCAAATAATTTGAATAAGAGCAGATGTAGACCTTAAAAATCATTGTTTATCAGCATCTAAAATACATATTTTACTAACTTCTGGTAAATCTAATCATTCTCTAAGTAAGTTAACTCAAACAATAACATCAATTTTTCATTCTCTTAATTCTTTAAGTGTTTCTAATCTTTCTAAAGTTTCTATTTCACTATGAAGATATTTAACTTTAACTCAATTTTCAAGTAAATAATCAGTAAGTTCTTCACTTGATCTTTTAGTAATTGTAGTAATTAGTATTCTTTCATTTTTTTCAACAACATCAGAAATATTTTTCATAATATCATCAACCATAAATTCCATTGGTTTTTGTATTATTTCTGGATCAAGAAGTCATGTTGGTCTCATCATTTGAGGAATAACTCTACATGATTTTGAAGATTTCCATTCTCAATCTTTTAAAGGATCAAAGTTATAAAAATCATCCGGATTATCACAACTTTTTTCTATGTCATATTTTCATGGAGTCGCTGAAACAGAAACAACATTTTTCATTTTAGATTCAAATTCTTCAAATTTTAAAGGTCTATTGTCCATAGCACTTGGTAACCTGAACCCATTTTCCACTAAGTTTATTTTTCTAGCTCTATCTCAAGCATACATTCATCAAATTTGACTAAATGTCATATGAGATTCATCTACTAAACATAAATAATCATCACCAAAGTAATCCATCAATGTCGCTGGAGAATTTCATTCAGTTCTTCAATCAAGATATCTAGAATAATTTTCAATACCATTAACATATCCAACTTCTTGCATCATCTCTAAATCATACTCAACCTTAGTTTTTAGTCTTTCATATTTTACTACATCTCAAGATGATTCTTTAAAGTATTTTAATCTCTCATCAAGTTCCTTTTTTATATCTGGTATAATTTCTTCGATTCTATCTTTAGTTGTTACTGTATGTTTTGCAGGAAATATTTTAACTTCTTTATGATATTCATAAATTTCACCAGTTAAAAAATTTCTACTCGTAATTTGACTAACTTCATTTCACCAAAATTCTATAGTAAAAACAGTTTCACTACTTGCTGGGAATATTTCTAGGACATCTCACATAACCATAAAATTTCATGGTTTAAAATCAGATGCGGCTCTTCTATATTGAATTGCTACTAATCTTTTAAGTAAATCCTCTATAACATATTCTTCTCATACTTTAATATCAAATACTTGTTCAGTATATAATGAGATATCTCAAATACCGTATATACATGAAACTGAAGCAACAATTATAACATCTTTTCTTGTTAACAAATCTTGAGTAGCAGCATGTCTTAATCTATCTATTTCTTCATTTATTGTTGCTTCTTTTTCTATATAAGTATCAGTTTTAGAAACATAAGCTTCAGGTTGATAGTAATCATAATAAGATACAAAATAATGAACAGAGTTATTTGGGAAGAAATCCTTAAATTCTTGCGCTAACTGAGCTGCAAGTGTTTTATTATGTGCAATAATTAATGTTGGTTTATTGATTTCTTTAATAACATTAGCCATTGTAAAAGTTTTTCAACTTCAAGTTACTCACCAAAGTGTTTGGAACTTTTCTCAATCTACAATATTTTTAGTAATTTCTCAAATAGCATTTTCTTGATCTGGACTAGGGGAATATTTTGATTTTATATCAAATAATTGTTTACTCATTTAAATATTTTTTTATTTTTAAGGCAATATTCCAAGTATAGTTATTATTTTAAAAAACACAAAAAAACTAAGGTAATTACCTTAGTTTTTTTGTGTTTTTTATTCAGCTAACTTTATAGCTTTTGATACATTATTATTTAGCATTCATCTTATATATTTCAATGAATTAGCTTCATCTCAAGATATATCATATGAAAGTGATTTTGAAATTCTATAATCTCATTCTAATGATGTTCAATTGTAAGCATCTTGTAAATTAGTAAAAGCTGATAATAGATTTGTATCATCATTTAATCAAGATAATAATCAATTATATAATTCAATAAAACTTTGATTAACAATAATTTTAGAAGGACTTCAATAAGAATTAAAATCTGAATCTACAAGTTCACTTGAAAGATTTCAATTTGTTTCATAAACAAATCTATTTTGAGATGCAATATCATCTAAATCAGTAACTGTTTCATTATTTATAGTAATAGAAGGAACAGCTAATAATAAGATATCACTTCAAGTTTGCTTCTTTAATATTTGACCATTATAATTACCTCTAACCATAGATCTAGCTGGAGTAGTTCAAGCATGTGCTTGATTTCAATTAAACATAGCAAAGTCAGATCATTCTAAAAGACCTGAGATTTGATATTCTTTTTTATCACTTGTTAATGAATAAGAATATTTTGTTTTTGCTAGTGGGTCTAATGGTGCTTCATTTATTAATCATAATAAGTCTGATATAGTTCTGTCTCAAAAAACTCATTGAGTAAATACCATATCACCTCAATATGTAACATCGACTGGGTTAGTATTAGATGGGAAAAATCAATTATCAACTTCATATATATCTATAACTTTTTTCATACTTGTTATATCTGACAATCTTGCAGAATCCCTAGAACTTTCTGTATATCAAAGAAAAGATAAAAATCATATTGTTCATAAAACTGCTAAAATAGTTATAACAACTATTAGTTCAACTAATGTAAAAGCTTTTTTATTCATAATTATATTTTTAATTATATTAAAATAATAATATTAGTTTTAGTAAAATATCAAAACTTATTTTATTTCTACTCATGGGTAAAAATATTTTAATATTAATTCTGCATTCCATCATTTATTTGCATAATAAGAAACTCATGTTCAAGGCATTCAAACTCAATGTCATCTTACTTCTTTTCATATTCATCAATTATCTTTAACAGATTTAAGATAAGGATATTTTTTAGAACTTTCACTACAAATTTTATTGCTATATTTTTTAATACAATAATCATAAAAGCTCAATGTTTTTCAATTACTAGAACTAAAATACCAAGGTTTTATTATCTTACTATCATAAGTAAGTATTTGTCATTTTGTTAAATCAACTATTTCTGCTACTTTTGGAGTTCTTTGCTCGAGTCAGTATCATAAATATTTTTGAAATACTCCAGGATTATCACTTCAATTATACCATTCTCAAGGAAATTTTTCTTCTTTTGTTGTATACCATAATGCATAAGTTCTTGCTGCAATAATTATAGATTTAATTTTTTCTGGATGTTCAGAGTTTCAAACTTCTCATAATCATTTAAGATAATCTTCTATTTTAAGTTTATTAACAACTATAAGTTCATTATTTTTTGCATAAATAACAATCTCTCATCTAAATTTATTATCATTGTATATTTTATTTTTATCCCAAGTTGGTATTCTATCCCATGAATCAATCTCAATATATCAATCTGCTTCTGATTTTAAATTAAAAAGTTTATCTATTTTATTATTGATTCTAATTGAATCTCAATATCTTTTAATTTTATAAATTTCATTTCATTGTTTTATAGATATTTCTTTTTTATCTGGATAAGATAATTTAATTTTAATATATTTATCAGTTCTTTCGGATGTTGATTTTAAAGATTTGTTTGAAAAATAATCTAATATAAATCATTTTAATTGTAATCATTTTTTAGATGATTTTTTTTCTAAATAATTTTCTAAAGAAGCAATAGTTTTTATCATGTCTTTTTCACCTATTTTATCAAATTTATCAAATAATTTTTTCTTATATAAATCTGATACAGATAAAGTCTTCTTGCTAATAATATCTATAATTTTTTCTATTTCTTCATATAATTCATCTCAAGGACATGAAGTATGTCAAGCATCTCTATGACCAATAATAGGGTAAAACTTCTCTGAAATTAAAGGTGAATCACAATCTACTCATAAACATTCTCTATGAAATGTAGTTTTTTTAGATAAATCTATATCATATTTTTTTACTAAGTAAGTACTAAGTTTTAATAAAGATTCATATTGTTTTTTTGAAATTTCTTTTTCATGATAGTCTCACATAACTGAAATTCATAAAGTTTGTCTATTATTCCATAAATCATGAGCTCAAACAGATAGTTCTCATCAAACTCTTCATTCAAAAATTTCTCAATCATATCAGATTATATAATTATATCAAATATCACCCCATTGCCTCGATATGGCATGATATTTATATATTTGCCTAATTCATTCAATTGAATTTTCATATTCTGAATGCGTATGGTGGATAACTAATCATCTTATTTTAGATGATTGGTCTGCTGGCCAAGCTAAAGATCTTCAATTAAGAGTTGATATGGATCATGATATTTCATTGTCATCTGAATATTCAGTAGTTAAAATATTATTAATATTTTTTCTTTTTTCTATTGCTTTAATCTGCGAATCCGTTAATTCTCATCAATTAGTATTTTTTTGACTTTCTAGTATTTCTTTCCATTCATCAGAATCTATATAAATATATTCTTCGTTGGCTCACCACTCTTCCCTTGATATAATATTTAAGTTATCGTTAGCAGAAACCTGTATAAATAAAAGAAAATAACAAAAAAAGAGTAAAAATATTTTTCTCATTTGGATTTTTATGATAAAATAAATGTAAATAGAACTAATATATTATATATGTCTAGACAATTTAAATGATTTTTATTAAGAGTATTACTATTAACTACAGCAATAGTAACTATTTTTAATATATGAGATAATTTCATAAATGCAAAAACTAGCCCTGATAAGGTAGAGACAATTAACGAAAATGTTTTTAAAAAAGTTAATTCTTCTGAAATATGAAAAACATGAGTAGCGATTAGTACAAACTTATGAATAAGATATAAAGAAAGAAATGAAATTCCTGCTACAATATATTCAGATATTTTTTCAATCAATGAATTAAAAAATAATTCAGATTCTAGTTCAGATTTAATTGCTGACAACATGATTGTAACAAATGAATATAGAAATGTACTAAAAACAGATATTAAAAAAATACTAAATAATTCTACTGATAAAGCAGAAGTATTAAATGCTATAATTGAACAATTAGAGTTTAGATATGAGAAAGCTACAATTCAAGTAAAAAACCTAAATTCACAAAAAGATGTATTTGAGTCAGAAATGGAAAAAGCAAATACACAATTAGCAATGATAAAATCAAATATAGATAAAGATTTTAAAGCAGATAATGCTAAAAAATCAGTAGAAAATATAGAAGAATATTTAAAAGCAAAAAATGATTATTATTATGCAAGAACATACATAATTTATATAAATCAATTTTTAAGAGAATATGCTATATTGAATAATTATAATAAAAAATTATTAGATACACTTATAAATAATAAAGATGCATTAATTAAAGATGCATTCGTAGTAATTCCAGATAGTTGAGCTGAATTACTAAGAAACTTTGATTTATTATACACAGAAGAAAATTACAAATCAGATAAATAAGAAAAACACACCAATGGTGTGTTTTTTTTAAACAGTGATAAATGGAGAAAAAATAAGTCTATTATTTTCATTCTTTATAAAATCATCCTTAATGAAATCCAAATTTAACTCACTTCTATATCAAGCATTTCATCTTTGAACCATATTATATCAATTTGTCTTTATTTTATAAAAAACATCATATCTATTACAGGTTCTAGGACATATATCATCTATTGCAAAATTTCATCTATCAGGATTTTCAATAGCACTTGTATCACAAAGTCTTCAAGTGAAAATCAAAGCCCAAGGATAATATAAATCTACTCATATGTTTCAGAATCTAGAATTATCAAATAGATTATCTCTTTTTTCCATAAAATCTAGAGCAACCCTAGAAATATTAAATCTTTCTAGAAAGTTCCTATAAACTTCCAATGATACTTCACTACTATTATAAAACTTCATTTGCCATTTTACTATTTCAGCTCTTAATCTTAGTTTTTCATGTTCAGACTTATTCTTAATTAATTCTCAAGATGGATGTGCTTCATACCCAAAAGTATCAATTAAAGGGGTTTTTAATATTTTATGGATAACTCTTCAAAAAATAGGTTTAATATTTTTATATTTTTTATTTAAAAGATTTAATACCCCATAATCATTCACAACAACTTCTATAGGATTTTTAATATTTAGATTATTTAAATATTCTAAACCTTCATCTAATCTCTCTAACATTTTATCTCAAAGGTATGGTGTAACTAGAGTAAAACTTCTTACTCTATGAGGAGGGAAATTTTTATTAAACAGGATAAAGTTATCTATTGCAGATTCTATTTCCTTTTTTGTTGGAACTAAAAATTCACAATTATCACTTCAATAATAAATACCAGCAATTTTATTAAAGGCATCTACTCATAGTCTTTTTTTTATTTCTCTGATTCACATAAAATTAACTTCATACTGAGGAGAAATAGTTTCTGCTAATTCTCATGGGAAATTTTGCATGAAAAAAGAAGCAAGATCTCTATCTTGCTTTGCTTGAGATAAAAGTTTACCTTGATTTAATAAATCAAAATATTCTAAATTTGTACCTAAATGTATATAAATTTGCATTTATAAATGTTAATAAACAAAATCAACTTTAATTGTTTTATTTCAAAATTTTGAAGATAATTCAGCTTCTCTAATAGAAATAACTTCTTCAAATTCAGAGAATCTATCCATTATTTCAGCAAAAGTAACTTCTTCTCACTCAAATGTTGCAACTTCATATATACCTTCTTCATATGCAACATTTACAACTTCAATTTTATCTTCTGTTGAAATAGAAATATCAAAATTTTTAATCTCTCATAATTTCTCTTTAAACATATCAATAACCTCTTTTGATGTTTTTAATTCTGTTTCACCAAAAATGAAAACTATTTTATCACCTGATTTTGATAAACTTTCTATAAAATCAAAATCTAGATTTATATTTTTGTTACCTTCTAAAGTAACCGTTCATGAAAATATGTTCATATTATTTTAGTTATTTACTAATTAGAGAGATTATAGCTATTTTTTCATACAAAACAAAAAAACTTGAGAAAATCCCAAGTTTTATTTTTTAAAAAATTCTGCAATATTTTCAGGTGGTCTACAAATAACAGCTTTACTATCATCATAAACTATTGCTCTTTGCATTAGTTTGGGATGTTTAGCCATAGCTTTCAATATTTGTTCATCAGAAGACTCTTTAGTTAATCATGATTCTTTAAATTCTTTTTCATTAGTTCTTGTAAAATCTATAGCACTTAATTTTAACTTAGCCTGTAAATCTTGTAAATCATGAAAATCTAATGGATTATTCATATATGCAATTAATGTAAAGTTCCTTTTAGATTCCTTCATTAATTTTAAAGCATCTCTAGACTTAGAACACCTAGGATTGTGTAAAAAAATTATCATATTTATAAAATTATTTCTTTAAGTAAATTAACTATTTTAGTTTTTGAATGTTTGTAAAAACTATTTTTTGAAAGTAAATCAGATTCAATTATATTAATTTTTCTTCTTTTTAATTCTTCTTTTTCTCATTTAGATAGAAATAGATAATCTCATCCTTTTACAGATATATCATTTTTAAATTCTATTTTTTCATCTGAAGTAAGTATAGGTTTTTTATTATTTAATACAAAATAATCTATTCTTTTTCATAAAAACCTCTCAATTTTATTAATAAAATCAACTTGTGTCAATCACATAGTTTCTCATCATTTATTAGTAGAATTTCAGATATAAATTATTTTTGCATTTGATTCTTTTAAGGATTGCTTCATTCAACCAATTATAAAATTTGAAATAATTGAAGTAAATAAATCTCAAGGTCAAATTATAATAAAATCTGCTGAAATAATTGAGTTATGTACCTTATTATTATGTTCAGCATCAACAGAACAATCCATTAATTCAAGATCAGCAATTCATGAATTATAATCAGCAACATTTGATATCCTATCTTGGCTTTCTATTATATCTCAATTTCCTAGTATAGCTTTAATAAAAGCTCTTTTTGTAGTAACAGGAATAACTAATCAATTAACATCTAATAACAAGTGCATAAATTCAATCATTTTATCATAATCTTTATCAAAATTATAAAAAAGTGATGCCATTAGTATATTTCAAAATTTATGTCATTTTAGTTTTTTATCTAATGGTAATTTAAAATCAAAAACCTTATTACATTTTGTATTTACATAATCGTATAGATTTCATTCAGAAAAATCTATAAATTTTATTAATTCAGTTTTTAAATCTCATCATCTTCAAAAAAACAATAATTCTTTATTTACTTGTTTAAATAATTCAAAAATAGTTAAATCTCATATTTTTTCTTCATTTAGAAAAACATATTCAAATACCAATTTAAAATAATCTTTATAATCCGAGTTAGATAAAGAAAATAAACATCTTCTTAAATCTCATGGAGGTGGTAAATGCAATCATAACTCATCATCAAATGCTCTAATTAATTCTCATGTAGTTCTTCAATCATCACTCATTGAAACAATTGATGATACTTTAATTTCAGATGAGAGAGATTCAGAAAATCAATCTAAAAGATTTGATTGTCAATTTCATCCTCATATTGTAACAATATTTTTCATTATGTGTTCTAGTTAATAATTCATTCTAAAAGTTCTATTTTTCAAATATTATCTTTTAATTTTTGATTAGTTATTTCTTTTCAGATTTCAACTCAAGGTTGATCAAAAGCATTAAAATTATAAAGCTCTCACAGTATAGCAATTTGAAATTCAAAAAACAAAAATAATTCTCAAATACTTTCTTCATTAAGCTTATCAAGCTTAATAGTATAATTTATCTTATTATATTCTGTTATTGATTTTTCAGTTCAGTACTTTTCAGTATGCATTAGGTTAGAAAAGCTAATTTTTTCATCACGAGTTATACTATAATCAACTCAGAAATCTTCTAATTCTAAAAATATTATTAATTTATCATTTGGTCAATCATAATAAAGTTGAAGTTGTGAATGTTGATCAGTTACTCAAATTGAGTCAGCTAATGTAACACCAGTTCATGCCTTTCATAAACTTTCTCAAACCAACTGCTTTAACCATGCACCAACATAAGTAAAATTTCAAATATAAGGAAAAAATACAGTTATATTTTTTCAGAGCTCCCTATAAGAATGATATTGGATTAAAGATGCTAATAATGCTTTATTTTCAAGAAAGTTATCAGAAAGGTATTCATTTTTTACATTAGAAACTCATTTTAATAATAATCTAATATCAATTCAAACCAATGCAAGAGGCAGTAATCAGACATTTGTAAATACAGAAAACCTTCATCATACATTACATGGTATATCAAAAACGGTTAATCATTTTTTTAATGATTCATCTTTAAATGATGATTCTTCTCAAGCAATTATAACAAAATGATCTTCATAATTTAAATTATTAGATTCAAGTTCATTTTTAAAAAATTGAAATTGAGAAATAGTTTCTAGTGTTCTTCATGATTTTGAAATTACAATAAATAAAGTTTTTTTATAATCTAAAACTTCTTTTAAATCTCTTATCTCAATCGGATCTACATTATCTAGAATATGTAATCTAGGATTTCAATTCCTTTTAGATTTAGGTAAACTATTATAATATTTTCATTTTAATGCCGTCAGGATTGCCCTTGCGCCTAATGCACTTCATCAAATTCATAAAACAACTACATTGTCATATTTTCATTTATTATCACTAACAAATTTTTCTATTTTTTCTATATGGTTATTTTCATCTAAATCTGCAAATCATAGACTTTTATTGTTATACTTTTCATGAATTCACTTCATTGCTTTTTTAATATTGTATCAATATTTTACCTCTAAGAAAGATAGAGGAAACAACAAGTTATCTAAATTTAATTTTAACATTTTAGTCTAAGTTTAAATTTTTTATAAAATCTTTTAATTCATCTTTTAATTCATCATTTTTTAATCAATAAGCTATTGTAGCTTTTAAAAATCACATTTTACTTCAAGTATCATATCTATTTCATTCAATATTCACTCAATAAATATCTTTATCTTGTCTCATAAGCTCAAAAGCATCTGCCAATCTAATTTCTCATGTAACTTTAGTATTTGCAGCTTTTTCTAAATATCAAAAGATTTCACCATTTAAAACATATTTTCAAACAACTCAGTTTCTAGATTTAGTTTCATTTGCTTTAGGTTTTTCTAAAAATTTATCTACTACAAAAGAATTTTCATCTTGTGATGATGATTCAATTATTCAATAACTTGATACTTCTTCATCTCAAACTGGTATAGTTGCAATAACAGATGAATTTTTTCTATAATAAGTTTCAACAAGTTGTTGTGCGGCAGTTTTATCTCAATCAATTATGTCATCTCAAAATAAAACTAAAAATGGTTCATTTCAAATAAGATTTTTTGCTCTTAAAATTGCTTCTCAATCACCTCTTGGATATGGTTGTCTTACATAAGCTATATTAGCCATTGTATTAAGCATTTTAACTTTTTCTAAACTTTCGAATTTATTAGAATCTTCTAATTTTTTTTCTAGTTCAAAGTTTGAATCAAAGTGATCTTCAATAGCTCTTTTGCTTCTTCCAGTAATAATAATGATATCTGTACATCATGCACTAATAGCTTCTTCAACCAAGTATTGCATTACAGGTTTATCAATTATTGGAAACATTTCTTTTGGTAAAGCTTTACTTGCTGGTAAAAATCTAGTACCAAATCAAGCTGCTGGTATTACACATTTTTTTATTCTAGTCATTGATTAATTTTTAATTAAATAAATTTAAAGTTTTATTATCTTGCATATGGAACCATTTTCAATTATGAAAATATGCTTTAACTGAATTGGTTCTTACAAATTTTGGAAAAAAATCAGATTCTATTTTATAATTATCGTTTATATCAGGTATATTTTCATTACTTATCAAATATACTCAAGCATTAATAATAAAAGATATATCTTCTTTATGTAATGGTTTTTCTACAAATCTTACAATATTATTACCCTCTAATTTTATATTTCAGTATCAGTCAGAAGCTTCTATTGTTTTAACTATTATAGATAAATCCTGACTATTAGTATTATGATAATATATAAAATCTGTTAAATTTAATCAGTGAAAGTAATTATCTCAAAGCATAACTAATACTTTATTTGATTTTAGATTTTTAGAACATTCATTAATTATTCTTCAACTTTGGTCATGCTCATCAAATTCTACAAATTCAATATCCATTCAGAAGTTTTTCTTTTTAAGAAAAGATTTTACTTCACTTCACATAAATCAAACAGCAATTACACATTTTTCAATATTTGCTTTTTTAAGCATTTCTAATTGTTTTTCTATTAATGTTTTACCATCAATTTTAATTAATGACTTAGGAATATCCAACGAATATTCTCAATCATTCCAATTTCTTTCATTTGCAATAATTATAGCTGCAAGATCCTGTCTTAATTTCATTCATTCTCTAACAAGACTTTCTATAACGTGTGATCTATTTTTAAAGTTAATTTTATCAACCTTACTATCAATTTTCTCTAATAATTCTCAAGAGATAGATATAGCAATTTTTTCTTTTGTTAACATAGAATTAAGACAAAAAAGTAAAGTGTTTTATTAATGATATTTTTTTTATAAATAATATCAATGTTTTTCTATTACTTTGTAATACTTTTATATATTTTTAATAGATTACTTCAATAAATTATTATTTTTAGTTAAAGCTTGTAATACTTTTGTAATACTTTTAATATTGACTATTTAAAGGTAAAAGATGTATAATTAATATTATTAATAAAACCATTAATGAATTATTAGTCATACTTTGTAATACTTTTAATATTGACTATTTAATATAAAACATTAAAAATAGAAGACTACAACAAATAAGGAGTTATCATGATAGAACTTGTAGCGCTAATATTAGCAATTATTATTGGTGGAATATCAGTAATAAACAAAACAGAGGTTGCTTTACTAAAAGACAATGTAAGGGAAAAACACCAAATTAGTGATTTTTCATTCATGTCAAATAGAGCATTGATGGGATATATGAGTGGAGTTTTCCTTACACCACTAATATTCTTAATTAATCTTAATAGTGAAATTATATTTTTTATATTACTATTTTCTATATTAAGATATTTAACTTGGAGCAGATGGACTTACTTACATGGGATGTTCTCAAATGCAAAACAACAAGCTACTACAAAATATACCTTATTAGAAGGTTATGTTGGCCCAGCAGCAAGTGCACTTGTATTTGGTATAGCATTTCTAATAAATACTAATTTTACATCTTTTTTAATATGGATTAGTATTGGTTGTTTCACTTTATTTATAGCATGGCTATTTAGAGATACTAATGAAAAACTTTCTAAAGAAATTAAGAAACTTTTATTATTTCAAGGTCTTGTTGTAATTGTTGAAACATTAGCATTGCAATTCTTTTTAAATAAAGAATATAGTAATAATGAAAACTTAGAACACTTAACAAATATATTGCCATTTTTAAATGAAGGCTTTATCGTATTTCTTGTAACTATTGGAATTTCTTCAATATTCTCAGGAATAAAATTTCATAAGTATTTAATTAATGAAATTGATAAAGTTGGGAAAAAAGGTGTATTACTAGGAACTGTTTCAGGTTTACATGATGCATTATACTTTAGTGCTTTTGCTTATGCAGGACCTAGCTTTTTAATTTTTAGAAGATTTTTAATGATACCTATCCAGACTATTTATTTATCTTATAGGGAAATTAAAAATCAACATAACAAGGAACATATAAAAGTATTTTGGCAAAAGATCATTAACTCAGCAAAATTACCACCACTAGAATCAAAAGATGGACGTGTAATTATAGCAGGGTTAATGGACCAAGCATTTAGTATACCAGCTAGAATGTTAGCAAAATTACTATAATTAAATGAGCCTTACCTTATAAGTAAGGCTCGGAAAAACAGAGCAGCGTAAACTGGATAAACTAAACAAAAATAAAAGGATTAAAATGAAAAAGATTATATTGGTTCCATTAGGAGCGACACACGGTCAAAATACGAATGAGGTATTCAAAGCACCTCTACATGCTGAAGCGGTTGAAAAAGTAATTGGAAATTTAAGTTCAGACATAAAATCACGTATAGCAAAAGCTTTTGTTGATATGAGTGGTGAAGACTACTTAGATCATGTGAAAAAGGCATTAAAAATTGCAGGTAAAGAAAATTTATTCTCTAAAGAAGTAAGTACAAATATAAACTTTGAATTAAATAATCTTAGTTCTGAAAATTGTCCTACAGTTTCTTCACCTTTCAAAAAACAATGTTTTAAATTAAAGTCGAATCCAGACTTTATTGATTTTTCAAACAAAGCCAAACAAGAAGGTTATTCCGTAATACTTATCAGTATGGGTGATGGCGATAGTGCAACACCTATTCCAAATGATGAAAATTTCAAAAACCTATATCAAGATGGTATTGTAGTACTTAGTAAACAACAAGCGAAAATCTTTGTTGATAACAGAATTGCAAAAGTATTTACAAATCACGAAGCTGCAGATAACAATCTAAAAAAATCTGGAATTAAAACAGAATTCAAAAAAGGAGAGAAATTAATTAATTTCTTAAAATAAAAAAGAGAAGACTTAAGTCTTCTCTTTTCTAGTATATAGTTTTTAAAACTATATTTTCATCTTTATTTTTTACTCAAGCAATACAAGTCATAAGTTCATTTTCCGCTAAAGGGAAACCTGGCTCTCATTTAAATGATTTATTTATATTATCAACTCATTCGTCTATATCACACATACAAGCTCAACATATACCAGTATAGCATGCTGAAGCTATTTCTATTCATTCATTTTGAAGTTGTTTTAAAAGTGTTTTATTTACATCAGCTTCTAAAGTTTTTATAATTTCTCAAGCCTGATTTTTAATTGTTATCATACTAATCTATATCAAATTTTTCAAATAAAATAGGAGCCTTCTTTACTATGTTATAAGTGACTTTTTCATTTCTAAGTTCATCTAATAGTCATTTTTCAAGCCTATCTGGATAATTACTTAAAGCTAAGGATTCAAAAACTTCTGTCATTTTTTCTGGGAAGAAAGGATATAGATTCATTGAAACATTTCTTAATGATTCACAAATAGTATACATAATTTCCTCTACTTCTTCCTTTTTAGAATCATCTTTCATTAAAGTCCATGGTTCCTTTTCTGTAACATAAAGATTAACTTCATCTAAAAATCTAAAAGTTAAATCAAGAGATAACTTAAGATTATTTAATCACATAAAACTATCAAAAAAAGTATTATATTCAAAAATTCATCATTTAAAATCAGATATTTCTGATTTACTTGTATCCTTAGAATATTTTATATTATATCATTTAAATCTTTCAGATATCTCTGCTTTTAATCAATCTTCTAGTTTTAGCTTTAAAGTTAATACTACAGCTCTATTTAAAAGATTTCAAAAATTATTAGCAAGTTTTGCATTATAATTTAGGATTGCATCTTTTCTATCATAATCTCAATCTCTTCATATAGAAAAGGCTGAAAGCATATATAGAGTTAATAATTCTTTATTATATTTTTTTGAATATTCTACAGGTTCAATTACATTTCATATAGATTTACTCATTTTTTGTCAATCTACTGTAAAAAATCATCATGCTAATATTTCATCTGGAAGAAACTTTAAATCTTTTTCCTTATCAAAGTGTAGTACTCAGTCAATTTCTTTACCCAAATCAAAATATGAAGCTAACATTGCTGGCCAAAAAATAGCATGAAATCTAATAATATCTTTTCAAACTACATGAAGTACTTTTCATTTATTATTTTCATCTCTAATCCACAATCACTTTTCATCTATAAATGATTCATTATTTTTATCTCATCCTCTACTTTTTAAACATGAAGTGTAGTAGTTAAAGAGCGCATCAAACCAAACATAAGTAACTTGCGAATCATCAAAAGGTAGTTTAATCCCAAAATTATTAGTTTCTCTAGAAATAGAGAAATCTTCTAATCACCTACATACAAATGCTTTTACTTCATTAAATCTAAAGTCAGGATTCACAAATTCTGGATTTGCATTAAAAAATTCTTCTAACCAAGTTTGATATTTAGTTAATTTGAAAAAATAATTTTTTTCCTTAATAGAATCTGGTGTTTTTAAATGATCAGGACAAACTTTAATAATATTATCTGAAACTTTCACTTTATCAGATATTGGAAAGGTATCTAAACTAGTTTTGTTCATAAAAACTAAGTCTTCATCCTTTTTAAATGCTTCACATCATACACAGTACATTCATTCGTACTCTCATTCATATACATCTCATTTATCATAACAATGTTGTAATACATTTCACACTACTTCATGATGCCTATCAGAAGTAGTTCTAATAAAATCAGTATAATCAAAATTGAAATGATCCCATACTTTTTTATGTTCTAATGCCATATTATCTAAATATTCCATTATATCTACTCATGCTTCTTCAGCCTTAATTACAGCTTTTTGACTATTTTCATCAATACCAGTTGTAAATCTAGAATTCTTTCATGAGATCTTATTAAATTTATGAATAGTATTAGCTATAGTAGAACTATAAAAATGACCTACGTGTGGTAATCCATTTCAATAATATATTGGAGTAGTTACATAAAAATTTTCTTTCATCTTTATTACTTTAAATTATTTAATTATATATTAAATGATTTTATATCTAAATAGCTATTTGTAAAGGATATTTTATAATAATAAAAAAAAGAAGCATATAAATGTTTCTTTTTTATAATCTATTATCAGTAATAACAGAATGTTCAATATTTGTAGAAAAGTCAAATCAACATTTTGTACAAAAATTAGAATCTTTTTGATTTTTAGTTTTACATCTATGACATATTTTTCATCTAATATGTTTTTCTTTATCACTATTATTAGAAGTTTCCATAAATACCATAATAGTAACAGCTGATATAAGTCATCATAATAATGGTCAAAGGAAAACTAATACACTTCATATTGCTTTTCACATAGGAGTTATAGGTGAGATATCTCAGTATCAAACTGTAGTTGTAGTTACAAGTCCCCACCATAATGCATGTGGTATAGAAGCAAATTGCTCTGAATTTAAATCTTTTTCAACGTAAAAAACAAAAAATGAACCTAGGAATAATATAACTAAATATAGTGTAAAAACTGCCCTATATTCATCTAAATAATCCTTTAATGATTTGATGAATCAAGCAGTAAGAGGTATTCTTTTAACTAATCTTAATACTCTTAGAGCTCTAAGAATTCTTAAAACCTTTAAAAATCATCATGCTGCAAAGAAACCTAAGAAAAATGGTAAAAATGAAAGTAGATCAATTATTCTCATTGGAGTAATAAGAAAAGTTCATTTTTTTCTTGATCTTATAAAACGGTATAAATATTCAAATGCAAAAACTATTGATATTACAGCATCAAATATATAAATTTCTTTTATGTATATTGCTGAATTATTTCAAATACTTTCAAAAGTTAAAACAAAAGGAAAAAGAATAACTAAAGATAAAATTATTGTATCTAAAAAGCTCCCAACTTTTGAGTTAGGATCATCTAAAATATTTTCATATTTTTCTTTATTATAAGAAAACAATAATTTTAATTTTTCTAACATAGTTATGAAAATTTAATTTATATAATAAATAATAGCATATTGCTCTTTAAATAACAAATAATTGACTAATTCTAAAAATGAAATACAATGCAGCTCCACTTCTTTTATTTAAAATAAAAAGCAAAAAAAAAAAAGCTCCTTATTTAAATTAGAATCAAAATAATAAAAGAAAGTGAATTCAGTCGAAAGGAGAAAAATGGCTGGCAATAGTGATAAAAATTGCAATACTGGAAATTCAGAAAAAATAAAAAATAATAATTCTGATATAAATCCAAATCAAATACTTGATGCTGACTTTGCAAATGTAGGAATTACAGATTACAAAGGTTCTGGCTATACTGGTACAAAACCATTAAAATTATTTGATTCAAAAGGTAATTTTTAAAAAAAAGGTTAAATCGTATTACGATTTAACCTTTTTAGTTTTTATAGAATCTAATGCTTTTATTCTTTTCAGTACTGTAGGATGAGAATAGTAGAAAAATTCATAAGCAGGATGCGGTCTTAAATTAGACAAATTATTTCTTGATAATTTAATTAATGCAGATTTTAATTTTTCTGGTTTATAATTTAATCATGCAAATTCATCAGCTTGATATTCATTTTTTCTTGATAAAATACTTCCTAATAAACCAAATATTATTGATATAGGTGTATATAAAATACCAAAAGCCACTAATCAAACTGCAAAATTACCTTCAAATGCTCATAATGCCTTAGATACTTCTGGAAATCTTAGAGCTAATCATAAAATAAATAACATAATTCATGTTTGAATCATTCAAAAAACTAGCATTTGAATAGTATGCTTTCTTTTATAATGTCCAATTTCATGTGCAAGAACAGCAACTAATTCATTATTAGTTAAATCACTAATAAGAGTATCATATAAAACAATTCTTTTTTTAGGTCCAAATCATGAAAAATAGGCATTTGCTTTAGTTGATCTTTTTGATCAGTCAATAACATAAATATTATCTAATGTAAATCAAACACTTGAAGCAAAAGCTTCAATTTCATCTCTTAGTTTTCATTCCTTAAGAGGAGTTTGTTTATTAAATAATGGCACAATAAGTGAAGAATAAAACATCATCATAAAAACAGAGAAGAAAGTAACTACTCACCAAGTATATAACCAAAAACTATTTCAAGTAATTGTATAAATCCAAGTAATTAATGCCAATATTCATCAACCAATTAATACAGTCAATAAGATAGATTTTATACTATCCATAAAAAACATTTTTTTTGTCATTTTATTAAATCAAAATTTTTCTTCAATAACAAAAGTTGAATAATAACTAAAAGGTAATGAAATTATAGTTTGGAAAAAAGTTATAATTCAAAAGAAATATAATGTTATTAAGATTATATTTGAAGTGAAATTATGAAGATAGTTATATAATTCTCAAAATCATGAAAATAATAAAATTAAAACCATAACATTAAATCATAATAGACTAGATATAGTTGAAAACTTATATTTAGTTTTTTCATAATCCATTGATTTAGAATATTTATCTTTATCGTAAATTTTTGATAATTCTTCTGGTAACTCGTTACTCCAGTTTAAAGTGTTCAGAAAAGATAAAGTTTTTGATAAAATAAATTCTGATACGTATAATATTAATATAGAAAAGAAAATATTTCTAGTTAATTCTAAAGAATCAATTCAAGATGCATTTTCAAAAGAAATACACGCACATGAATTAGCAGAATAAAATATTATATTTAATAATATAAAAAGTAATAAATATATTGTTTTTTTCATTTATAGAGATAAATAAAGAGAGTAAAATACATAAGGTATTTTACTCTCTTTATACATAAGTCAATTTATTTTCCTAAATATATTAAAACTAATCCAATAACAATAAATAGTCATAAAATCATCTTCTTCAAAATATCTTTTTCATTTAAAAATATTCATCACAACATAATAGTAAAAAGTAGACTTGCTGTTTTTATTGCAGACATGTATCATATAAAAATATACTGAATTGCTGTAAATTGAGCAATATGTCATAAACAATAGAAAAATAAAGTTACTATTAAAAGTTTATATTTATCTTTTATAAATAATATATCTTTTTTATAAGTTTTCTTAAGTCAAAATGAACTTATAATAAATAACGATAAATTCATAAGAAATATCCAAAATATAGGATATGATTCTTGTACTCAGATTTTATCTAAAATATTAGTAAAACTGTAACAAAAAATAGTAATTAAAAATAATCTTGATCATTTATTAGTAAATAAATGCTTAATTGGTTCTAAGAAATTTGTATGATACTTCTGTATATTAAGAATATAAACACTTATTAATATTATAATTATTCATATAAGTCATATTAAACTAGGTATTTCTTTTAAGATCAACATTCATAAAAACACAACTCATAATGTAACTAATCACATAAGAGGAGCTATGTATGAAATATCTTCAACTTGCATCGCTTTAAAATGAAATAATTTTCATATATAAAATAATACACTACCAACTATGAATACTAAAAATAATTTTAAACTTATTTCTGGTATTCATAAATTTACAACAAATGGTAACCAAAAAATTAAACTTCATCATGATAATACAAATATTAATGTATTAGAATTAATGTCTTTTAAGTTTAATTTTTGGAAAAATCACTTTAATGAATGCGATAGAGTTGAAAGAAGTGCTAATAAAAATCAAAATATTTCCATCTTCTATAGTTTAATTATATTTTTTCTACAAAACTTCATTCTCTTGTATCAACTATCTTATATCATAAAGATAATAATTCATCCCTAACAGAATCTGCAGTATCAAAATCTTTATTTTTCTTAGCTAGGTTTCTTTTCTCAAAAAGTTCTTTAATATTTAATGGAATTTCTTCAGTATCTAAAATATCAAAATCAATAATAGCTAAAACTTGATTAAATGTTTTAAACATATCTAAAATACTTGATAGTTCTGGTACAGAAAATAGTTTTTCTCTTATTCAAGTATTTGTAAATTTAATAAAGTTATGAAAAACAGCTAATGATTCAGGTATATTAAAATCATCTTCTAAATGATACATATATTCTTGTATATAATCCTGCATTGTTTCTCTAAAATCTCTTGAAACTTGAGCTAGATTATCGCTAGATTCTACTTCTCTATTAATAAGTTTAATCACTTCATCAACTGAATTAATAACGTTGATATTTGAATCCACTTTATCAAAAGTAAAATCAACACTAGAGTTATATTTTGCATTCATAAATGAAAGTCTAATAGCTCTATATAATGTAGATTTATTTGTATCTTTATATTTTTCTTCTAAATCTTTTATTCTATAAAAATTATTAGCTGATTTAGCCATTTTTTTACCGTCAACCATTAAGTGACCTGAATGTAACCAATATTTAGAAAATTCTTTTCTTGTACAACTTTCTGTTTGTGCAATTTCATTTTGATGATGTGGAAAAATAAGATCAACTCATCACATATGAATATCAATTTGTGCTCAGAAATATTTCATATTACATGCACTACATTCAATATGCCAACCTGGTCTTCATTTTAATGTTTGCTTTTTTCATTCAAATTCAAATTCTTCTTCCCAATAATTTTCTCAATCTTCTTCTTTCCATCATTTCCATAGAACAAAATCTGAAACTGAGTCTTTTTCATATTCATCATTATCAACTCTTGCTCAAGCTTTTAGATTTTTCATATCTAAGTTTGCAAGTTTTCAATATTTTTTATATGACTTAACATCAAAATAAACACTTCAATCTTCAGATATATAAGCATTTTTTCTTTTTAACATTGTATTGATCATTCTTACCATTTCAGGTATAAGAGTTGTAACAGGCACAATATTATCTGCAGGTACAATGTTTAATTTTTGAATATCACTAAGAAAAATATCAGTATATTTTTTAGTAAAATCTAATAATTTTTCTCATGCAGCTTGAGAATCTCTTATTGTTTTATCATCTACATCAGTTAAGTTCATTGTAGTATTAACTTTGTATCATAAAAATCTCAAAGTTCTAACAACAATATCTTCAAAAACAAAAGTTCTTAAATTTCATATATGAGCATAATTATAAACAGTTGGTCCACAGTAATATACTTTTACTTCCCTACTTGATAAAGGTTTAAATTCTTCAACCTGTCTTGACTTAGTATTATTTATTTGCATTTTTATTCTTATTTTTTTTAGATAATAATTCACTTGCTTTTAATGGATTCATTCTAGAAAAATTTTCATTTTCTATTGCCATATTAGGTCCTTCTTTACATCTTCACATACATAAAGTTTCCTCTATTTCTATATTCTTTAAATTAAATTTTTCTATATCATTTTTTAGTCTTGTAACAATATACTCTGAAAATCTATCAGAACACATTTTTCAAGAACATACTTTTATTTTCATTTTACTTAATTATAATAGAGTAAACCTGAAGTATTATATTAACAAAAAGAGACAAAACAAAAAAAAGTTAAAAAAAGATTTGATTATAAAAAAATTTTCATATAATACTTTGGCATTAAGTAATGCCGGGGTAGCTCAGGGGTAGAGCAGGGGCCTGAAAAGCCCTGTGTCGGTGGTTCAAATCCGCCCCTCGGCACCATTCAAAAATGTAAAAAAGAGAGTGTAATTTTCAACTAATTATACTCTTTTTTTTGTCTAAAATTTTTAATATAAAAAAAGAAATAAAACTATTGTTTTATTTCTTTTTTTGGTATTTCATAATAATCAAACAAATAAGTAGCAATATCTTTAAATATAAAAGCAGAAGTTGCACCTCAATATTGACTTGTTCTTGGTCTATCTAGTTTTACAATAATAGTAAATTTAGGATCTTCTATTGGTCAAAATCAAGCATATGAACCTATAGTCGATCAGACTCATGTTTCATATCTTCATTTGTAGTTTATTTGAGCTGTACCTGTTTTTCATGCTAAGGAATATCACTCAACAGCTCATGTCTTAGCAACTCAATTCACAGTTGAATCAAGAAGCATTTCAGTAATTAATTTAGAAGTAGAATCTTTAATAACTCTTCTTTGCGTTTCAGGTTTAAAATTAACAACTCTACCATCTGAATATCTAATTTCTTCAATAACCTTTGGTTTAACATAAACTCATCAATTTGCTAAAACATTATAGGCTCATGCCATTTGTAATGGAGTTACAGATATTCATAATCAATAACTATTTGTTAGAAGTTGAGATAGTGGCCATTTTTCCCAAGGAGAAATTTGTGAAAAAACTTCTCATTGCAAGTCTATACCTGTTACTTGTGAAAATCAGAAATCTTCAAAATATTGATGTAATAATACTTTTCAAACTCTTTGAACAATTCTTATCATTCATACATTACAAGAGTAATTAAGAGCATGTCAGAATGAATGATATCATAAACATTTATCACTTACATTTTTAATTGTAAAATCACCTACATCTACAAATCATTTATCCATATACATAGAATACTTATCTACTTCTCATGTATCAATTCAAATAGCAACAGTAATTGACTTCATAATAGAACCTGGTTCATATAGTGCAGAAATTGCATCATTTTTATAAACTTGAGCTCAAAAATCATTTTTATACTTATACTTTACTAATGCAACATTTCAAAGTTCTTCTCTGTCTGCTTTTCTTAAATAGATTTCTTTATTATCATAATAAAATTTTTCTCAATTTTCTGAATCTTCAATAAAAACTGGCATTCATAATAAATCTATTTTTGGATCTGGGTATTTAGAATATTTAACTTTTTCTAATTCATAAACATCTCAATAATTATTCAAATCATAAGTTGGATAATTCGCCATAGCTATAACATTTCATGTTTTAGGTTCAAGTATAACTACAGTTCATTTATTTGCCCTATATTGTTTAACTCATTTTTCAAGAATATCTTCAACTTTTTTTTGTATATTTCTATCAATTGTTGAAACTATTTCAACTCATTCTCAAATTAAATTATCTTTATTTAGAGAAATTGGATCTATTATTCTTCATTTAATATCTTTAGTACTAACAATTTGTCAGTTATTTCATCTTAATATTTCATTAAATTGTCATTCAATTCAATAATGTCATACTCATTGATTATCAACAAATCAAATAACTTGAGATGCTACATTATTTTCAGGATAGTATCTATTTGGATTTGGAGTAAGTATAAAAAATCATCATATAGATTTTTCATCTTCCAGAATTCATTTTCTAAGAGCTTCATTTTCTCATTTAATATAATCTTTTACATATTCTGAAGTATTTATAGAAAGTCTATTTAATATAGGTATATATCTTAATTCCCTTTTTCTAGTTAGGTATTTTAATCTTTCCTCATTTGTTCATACAATTTTTGATAAATCTTTAATATTTCTGTCTACATTTGAAAACTCTTCAGGATTAATATATATAAAATTACCTTTTACATATACTCACTTAAATCATGAAATTTTAATTTTTGAAATTTGTTCTGAATCTAACTCTTTATCTATAAAGACACTAGTAACTTTTGTTTGAACTAATTTTGTAATTAATCTATCTCTTATTAGCTCTTTTATAAATTGTTCATCATTTATAAAATCTTCTATTTCAAGTACTTTTAAAAATTTTGTAAGATTGGCTTCACACTTAGATTTAGTTTTAGCTAAACATAATTCATTATAAACTATTTCAACTAAAAATTCTCATAGTTTTTGTTTGTCTCAAGTAATTTGAGGATCAACAGCTATATCATATAAATTAAGAGAAGTTCAAAAAACAGTTTCCCTTTCTCATCAACTATAAACTGTTCATCTATTAACTGGTACTGTAACCTTTCAAATTTGTTGTCAATCAGCTAATTTAGTATAAAAGTCGTAATTAATCACCGTATAAGAAAAAAGTTTTTCAACAATAAATAAGCAAAATATTATAAAAAAAGCTGCTATAGTATGAACTTTTTTCCATCTTGCTATTACGTAATTTATATTCCTATATTTCTTAAATTTATTAAAAAAGTTTTTATTCTTCATTCTAGTTATTTAAAAGTTTAATTTTTAAATCTTCTGGTATTATATCTTCATCGTAAATAGTAACAAATTTTTTTTCAAGCTTTTTAAAGTAGTCATTATTACCATCAATTAATACCTTATTTTTAAAACTAAGTAATATTTCAGGCATATTATTTTTATCATATAATTTTAATGACTTGTATAAGCTATAAATAACTTCTTCAGCCTCTCAAACACACTCCAATGGCTTAATTCATTCTAATCAAGATAATTCTAAAAATGTCTTGTATAATTCTTTTTTATAAAAAAGATCTTCTCAAAATATTTTTATAATTTCTTCATTAGATAAATATGGTCTTAATATAGAAAAAACAAATGCACACTTTGAACATTGATTACACCATATTTGTCATGATAATCTTTTATTAATATCAATATTAAAATTTCTATTACAACTAGAAAAGCTAGTGAAATATTTTTTACAATTTTCAGAAAAATATTTTGCTATATTTAATTCATAGAATCATCTTAAAAAAGAAAAATAATTTATATTTTTTGTTATATTTTCATTTAGATATAACTTAAAATCTTCTTCAAATTCAAGACTTTTTGAGTATTGATGATTTATATCTAATCATCTCCAAGTTGTATTTCAAGAATTTGCAGATTTTTCATTAGATAATACAAGATTTTTATAATCATATATATATCACACTAATACCATTACAAAAGCTATTATTCATGTAATTGGTACATGACCATTATAATTTCAGCTTTTATTTAAAATTAATAAGTTATTTGAGATTTTTCTTTTTGTTAATAAAATTGATTTTCATATTACATCTGCACAATTATTCTTTATATCATCATTTTTTCAAAAAACATATAGATCAAAATCTAAGTTTTGTTTTTCAAAATGATTTATACTTACTAATGAGTCTTTTCATCAACCTAATGGTATTAAAGACCTATTTGAAACTTTAAATTCTTTAAGATTATACTTTTCATTTGATTTAACAATAAAGTTAAATAATCATTCTGGATCTATTTTATTTACAAATAAAAACTCACCTAAACCATTTTTGTAAAATTTTTCCCAAAAAGTTATTTGTTTTTTTGTTAAAAATCAATTTTTAATTATTAAATTTTTTGTTGGATAAGATTTATAATAGCTTATACCTAAAGCTATATGTATACTAAATAAAAAAGTATTTATTATACTTAAATCTAATTTTTCTCTTATTCAAAAATTTCAGCTAGAAAAATCTACTTCTTCTTCAAAGAAATATTCTTCATCAAAACTATAGTAAAATTTTGCAATTAAACTTTGTTCATCAAATGTAAATTTTTCAAAATAAAATTCAGTAAATTTTCTCATTCTTAGCTACTCTTAAATAAAGTTAATATATAATATATAAATAAATTTATTTTCAAAATGAATGTTTTTATTTGCATAATCAAGTTTTATTAATATAATCCTTTTTGTTCTATAACTGGTGTATTTTCCGGTTATAAACAATACATTTATATTTTTAAAAATACCGAATATGACAGTTACTAAAGACGTTAAAAGTAAAATTATTTCTGATTTCGCTAACCAAAAAGGTGATACTGGATCATCAGAAGTACAAGTTGCTATTTTAACAGCAAAAATTGAAAACCTAAAAGAACACTTACTAGAACATAAAAAAGATAATCATTCTAGAAGAGGTATATTATTAATGGTTGCTAAAAGAAGAAAACTATTATCTTACCTTAAAAGAAAAGACGCTACTAAATATGCTGAAGTTCTAGAAAAATTAAACTTAAGAAAATAAGAAAAAATATACAAAAAAGAGAAAACATAATGTTTTCTCTTTTTTTATTCTTTGATTATTTTTCAAATATTAAAATCAAATAGTTTTTCTCAAAATTCTAATTTCACCCTTTCTACAAATCTATCTATCAATAAATAATCATAATCAGAAATTATTAATTCAAGATTAATTTCAGTTTGTAGGTTTCATATTTTCTTAGTATTAATTCAATCTACATTCATTCACATA
>Ga0193963_1000269_pt1 | contig 27168 bp, 31 predicted proteins | sample FB_6_MG_FD_140359 | JGI IMG/M metagenome (GOLD analysis project Ga0193963, IMG submission 140359) | Microbial mat bacterial communities from the Broadkill River, Lewes, Delaware, United States - FB_6_MG | ecosystem: Environmental > Aquatic > Freshwater > River > Microbial mats | place: USA...
AAGTTCTTCTTCTGTATCTTCACCTAGATCTAAGTCATCAAGATCTAGATCATCTTCACTAGATTCTTCCTCTGTATCTTCTTCAAGGCTAAGTTCTTCTTCTGTATCTTCACCTAGATCTAGTTCATCTTCACTTAATTCTTCTTCAAGGCTAAGTTCTTCTTCTGTATCTTCACCTAGATCTAAGTCATCAAGATCTAGATCATCTTCACTCGATTCTTCTTCTGTATCTTCACCTAGATCTAGTTCATCTTCACTCGATTCTTCTTCTGTATCTTCACCTAGATCTAGTTCATCTTCACTTAATTCTTCTTCAAGGCTAAGTTCTTCTTCTGTATCTTCACCTAGATCTAAGTCATCAAGATCTAGATCATCTTCACTAGATTCTTCCTCTGTATCTTCTTCAAGGCTAAGTTCTTCTTCTGCATCTTCACCCAGATCTAAGTCATCAAGATCTAGATCATCTTCACTAAATTCTTCCTCTGTATCTTCTTCAAGGCTAAGTTCTTCTTCTGTATCTTCACCTAGATCTAAGTCATCAAGATCTAGATCATCTTCACTCGATTCTTCTTCAAGGCTAAGTTCTTCTTCTGCATCTTCACCTAGATCTAAGTCATCAAGGTCTAGATCATCTTCACTTGATTCTTCTTCTACATCTTCACCTAGATCTAAGTCATCAAGATCTAATTCATCCTCATTTTCTTCTAAAAGGTCTTGTACCTCTTGCACTTCATCTTTGTCCAAAATTGAATCAAGCTGATCATCAAGATCCAATTCTGCTGAGTCTTTTTCTGTACTTTCTTCTTCCGTATCTAGGTTATCAAGGTCAAGTTCATCTTCTAGATCAAAGTCCATTTCTTCTTTTTCAGCAGGTTCTTCTATTTTTTCATCATCAAGACCAGCTAATTCATCATCCGAACTAAGAGTGTCATCTAAAGAATCAGAAAAATCATCTAAGTCCCCTAAATCGTCATCCAAATTTATCTCTTCATCATCATCCATATCAAGATCATCTAAGTTAATATCTTCAAGGTTTATATCATCTAAATCATCGCTAAATGTTTCTTCATCATCCAAAGTAGATTCGGAAGTTTCTGACACACCTGATTCTCTAGCTACTTGAGAGAATGTTTCTACAAGGTCAGTAGGTAAAAAAGGTTTTTGCAAAAATGAACTAAAAACTTCTTCTCTTTTGGCATCTTTAGAACATATAAACAAAGATTTACTAAAAGTTATCTTTTCTTTTAGTTCTGCCATTAACTCATCCGTATACACAGCATCATCTACAACTAGCAAATCATAAGAACTTGCCGATATATCCTCAACGTTTGAAGCTACATCTAACTCGTTAGAAGTTTTTTGTGCACTAAGTGTTACCAATTTATTTACAACTGGGTTATCATTTAAGAGTAAAATTTTCACAACTATTTCCTTTGTAGTTATTGTATCAAAAAAAAACTAAAAAAGTATCTCCAAATAATTAAATGCTTCGAGTACATGATTTTTAAAGACCAGCATTGTTGAAGTTAGTATAGCAATAAGTACAATAAAAGCAAAAGCAATTTTTATTGGAAAACCTATAACAAGTAAGTTAAACTGTGGCATTGTTTTCATAAGCATACCAAATATTACATCTTGTAAAAATGTTAATGCTATGATCGGAAAAGCTATCATAAATCCAACCAAAAACATTTTAGAAGAGGCTTCTATGGTGTAGTTAAATAAATTTTCTTGCATTAAAAACCCACCAAGAGGTATTTGTGATAACGATTCATTAATAAACAATAAAAGCCAATGGTGCATATCGATTGAGAGCAAGACCATAAGTGCTAAAAGTGATAAAAACTGTGAAATAATCGGCATCGATATTCCCGTTTGTGGGTCAATGGCACTTGCCATTGAAAAACCCATCATAAACGAGATCTGACCACCTGCAAAAGTGATAACATTGTAAGCAATTTGTAAAATAAGACCAATGGCTAAACCAAAAAGAATTTCACTGAGTATAGCAACAATTACACTCATTATATTTAAGGGAATATCCAAAGGGGGCATGGATGAATAAAACACAATAGTAAAAGTAAAAGCCATTGCTGCTTTGAGTGTTATTGGTATATTTTGATGAGAAAAAATGGGCGTTGACATAAACATCGCTGCAAAACGAAAAAAAAGAAGTATAAATCCAACCACATAATCTTGTGTAAATACCTGTGCCCATGACATCTATTTTAACCTAATCAACTCTTTGTTATCGAGCTTATACACAATGTCGCAATCCATAGCAAACTCTTCATTATGGGTTACAAGAACCATTCCTGCATTTTCTTCTTTGATATAATCAAAAAATATTTTCTTTACTTCATCACTTGTAATGTTGTCTAAATTTCCAGTAGGTTCATCCACAAAAAGTATTTTAGGTTTTTTAGTTAACACCCTCGCTATTGAGATCCGTTGTTGTTGTCCACCTGAAAGCTCTGTCACTTTTTGATCTAGAGTATGTTCAACACTAAGGCGTTTGAGTAAGGTTTGATCTATCTTTTGCTTTGATAACATAGCCGATATTTCAAGATTTTCTTCAACAGAAAAACCACGAAAAAGGTAGTGTTGTTGAAAAACAAGCCCTAGTTTATCTCTTTTTATAATTTCCAGCTCTGTGTCTTTCATCAAAGCTACATCTTTGCCAAATAAAACGACATTTCCCTCTTTTGGGGATAAAAGTGTCGAAAGTATATGTAAAAGAGTTGATTTTCCACTACCACTTAACCCAATAATTGCCATACTTTGTTGTGCATGTAACTCCAAAGATACATTCTTAAAAAGTTCTGTATCAAAGGAATGGGATAGATTATTTGCTGTTAATAAATTCATGGATGAATTATAGCAAAGTATCTTAAAACTTTTATGTTTATTGTTTAATCCTTAATACAACGAACCGTTCGACCATAGGCATAACTACCTGAATATGAACTTACTCTATTGTTACGAAAATAGATAAAGTGTGCATAATTTTCATGTGTAGATGTTGACCATAAATAACCGTGTGAACGTTGAAAATATAATGCTCCTGAAGTGTAACTTCGGTATCCAGAAGAAGGCACTTTTAAAAAATGTTCATACATATCTGCATTATTTTCTGGTTCATCGGGTATTGAAAAAATTTCCCCTTCTAGTTCGTACTTATTAGGTACACGATAACCTACAGGACAAATTGAACTGCCGTCCGTATTACTCCAGTTTAGTTGTCGTTTGCTTCCATTATCATCTCCTAGCACCCAATCATAAAATGCCCCATCATCTTCTGCATTATCCGAGTCATAAATAAACTTACTGTGTCCCGTATTATTAATATCGGTTGCTTGGGTAGAAGTGGCCAATGTATTGGAAAGTTGATGCCCATCAGCAGGACGTCCCCATTGATAATAATTTCCATAACATTGCCCATCATCGTATGCGGTACAAACTCTACTTGCACCAAGGTTCCTGTCTAACCAAATTCTTCCCGTATAAGGCGATTTTACCGTTTTATATACAAAACCTTTCCAGCTATCTCCACTTTCAAAAGGTCTTAGTTCTCCACTAAAGCTTATATCAAAACTTTTGCTTGTATTTGTTTCGCCATCACTAAGGTTCAGACTAATTCTAACTGTTTGCATATTATTATTTGATTTTGATATATTAAAGTCTAATGTCTTGTTTTCATAATCTCCTAACGTTAAATACTCTGAAAAGCTTTCTTCTAGCACAATAACAGATGTATCGTTTGACTCTACTTTTAGTGTTAAGCCATCTCCATCAAAGTCACTGATATTTAATTCAAAATTTTGAGTATTAATATTATCAAGAACAATATTTTCAAAAACAGTATCAATACTCGGAAGGTCATTAATATTGGTAATACTAATATTTACAACACTTTCTTCACTCTCTAGCGTACCGTCATTAACCTTATAAGAAAAACTATCGCTTCCATAATAATTTCTATTTGGTGTATAAGAAAAGAGTCCATTGCTTTTAAGAGTAAGTATGCCATGTGATGGTTCATTATGCTTAATAAATGTTAATACATCATTATCAGCATCTCTAGCATATAAAAGCCCATTGTATTGTGAGTCTTCTTCCATGCTAATAAATTCTGATGTAGTAATAGGTGCTTCATTAACGTTATTTACTTTAATAATAACACTTTGTTCAACATTGTTTATCCCATCACTTACACCTACGGTAATTATAAACAGATCACTTTTTTCATAATCTGGGGCTTCTTTAAAACTTATAATTCCATTGCTTGAATCAAGTGTAAAATACTCCCTGTCAACCCCAGAAATGGAATAAACCAAAGTATCTTCTTCATAGTCAGTTGCTCTAATGACATAAGCTTGGATTGTATTTTCAGGTACTATCGATGCAAAATCTGAAATGATAACTGGTGCTTGGTTTTGTTTAGTATCTGAAACCGTAATGCTAATATTTTGAACATTACTTTTATTTTCATCACCAATATTTGTCGAAAAATCATATGAATTTTTCGTTTGTGCATCTAAGACAACTTGAAATATTACCATCCCTGTTTCTGGATCTATTTTAAAGTTTGCATTATTATTTTGAGATAAATAATTTAGACTAGTAACATTATTTTCTACCGTAGTTGTATTTGTATCTTTTTCTTCTACTGAAATGTTATTTTCCAAAAAACTTGTATTGGTATCAACAGGTGTACTTACGTTAATATCATTATCTGTATTTTCAATATCGGAGGTATTTACTACCGGTATTGTTGTATTGGACTTATTTGAGTTACTGCTACTTCCACTACAGCCACTTAAAAAAATTAAGCCTAAAAAGTAAAAAAATACAGATTTTCTCAAAATACTCTTCCCCTTGAAGTATTTAGTAAAATCAAGCATATAATCCCTTCTTTTTTTGTTGCAATATTATAACATATTTTTATATATAACTTAAATAAATAAAGGAATTTACTAGTTGTTATGCTCTAATGTAAATGGGTTATGTTGTTGTATTCATTTCCACCTATAATGTGAGAATGAGAAAAGTAGTTACACACTAGTTCCAAAGTAAAACTTGGGAACTAGAGGGAAGAGTCAGGGCAAGCCACCCTACACTCAAATAAAGGGGGATTAACCCATTTGTGCTGCAACTTCAGCAGCGAAGTCGTCTTCAGCTTTCTCAATTCCTTCACCTACTTCAAGGCGAACAAATTCAGTAATCTCAGCAGTACCACCAAGAGCTTTAGCAGCAGCAGATACAGCCTCTGCAACCGTTTTCTTCTCATCTAAAACATAGTTTTGATCAAGAAGAGCTTGTTCTTTGTCTAAAGTAGTATTGTCAGAGATAAAACGAGCTAAAGAACCAGGAACGATTTTGTCCCAGATTTTCTCAGGTTTACCTTGAGCAGCTAAATCAGCTTTGATATCAGCTTCAGCTTTTGCTAAAACTTCATCCGTTAATTGACTCATAGAAATATACTGAGGTACATTTTTAAGAGGTTTTTTAAGACGAGCTAGTTCTTCATTATCTTTTTTGATAACTTCGATTCTACCCACAGTTTCAGCTTCAACATAAGCAGCATCGAAATCTTTATATGAAAGTGTAGTTGGTTTCATTGCTGATGCGTGCATAGCAACTTGTTTCATTACATCTCTCATACCCTCAGCAGTTTTAGCTGAATCACATTTTGCAGTAATAATAACAGCAATACGATTGTTTGAGTGAATATAACCATTTAAAGCTGTAGTCTCATCAGCTACTAAAGTGTTAAAACGACGTAATTCAATCTTCTCACCAATTTTTGCAACTTCAGCTACAAAAGAAGCACCGAAGTCACTTGCATTAAATGCAGCAACATCAGCAGGTTGATTGTTATAGATTTCTTCAGTTGTGTTTTTAACTAAAGCTTGAAAACCTTCATTTTTTGAAACGAAGTCAGTTTCTGAGTTGATTTCAACTACAGTAGCTTTAGAAAAATCATCAGCAATTTTAAGACCAGCAAGACCTTCTGCTGCAACACGACTAGCAGCTTTCTTAGCAGCTTTAGCGATACCACGCTCTTTTAGCCACTCAGTTGCTTTTGCCATATCACCATCATTCTCAACTAGAGCTTTTTTACAATCCATCATCGGCGCATCAGTAGCTGCGCGTAATTCTTTTACTTGTGCTGCTGTAACTGCCATGATTATGCTTCCTCTGTTGCTGGTGCTGCTTCTTGTGCTTCTGTCGCTGCTTCAGTAGCTTCAGCGATTTCACCTTCAGCTTCTTCACTTTGACCATCTCTTAATGCTTTACCTTCGTTAATTGCTTCAGCCATTTCTTTACAGAAAAGTTGAATTGAACGGATAGCATCATCATTACCTGGAATTGGGAAATCAATAACATCAGGATCACAGTTAGTATCTAGTGGAGCAACAACTTTAATTCCAAGTCTGTTAGCTTCTAAAACTGCTGTATGTTCTTTAACTGCATCTACAACAAACATCATATCAGGTAGAGTTTTCATGTTACGGATACCACCGAAGTAAGACTCTAACTTAGTTTTTTGACGAGAAAGCATTAATGCTTCTTTTTTAGTTAAAAGATCAATTTGACCATTTTCTTGCATATCTTCAATAACATCAAGTTTACGAATTGATTTTTGAATAGTTGGGAAGTTAGTAAGCATACCACCTAACCATCTGTTATCTACGTATGGCATACCACAAGAAATAGCAGCATCACGTACTGATGTACGAGCTTGTTTCTTAGTACCAACGAAAAGTACAGTTTTACCTTCAGCTGCAGCATCTACAACAATTTGGTAAGTGTTACGGAAGTAACGTAAAGTCTTTTGTAAATCAATAATATAGATATTTTTACGAACACCGAAAATGTATTTTTTCATTTTTGGGTTCCAACGACGAGTTTGGTGTCCGAAGTGTACACCACATTCTAATAAGTCTTTCATAGTTACCATTTAAGGTCCTTTAAGGGCTTACAATTTGTTCTTTTGTCAAGCCAGAAATTTACTAGTTTACTTTGAAAATACTGGACAATTCTTTTTAAAAATAAAAAGTTGCACTAGTTTTTAGTATTATCTGTTTAATGTTTTCTTGTGTAATACAGAAGAAAAATCGCGCAATTATACAAGAAAAATATTTAATAAAAGCTTCAATTTCCTACTAAATTTTCACTTAATCCTATTCTTGTCATACTTTAAAATTAGATTTATCTTAATTCATGTATAGTATTTCCTTTTGAATATAAAAAAGTATTATAACTACATCAATAAGGATGAGTATGAAAAAGCCCTTAGTATTCTCACTTACAGCATCTATCTTATTAGCGACAAACATCAATGCTCAGTCGATGTATGAAAAGTTTCAAGAGATGCAAACACAAATTGAACTTCTTCAATCGGAAGTGATTTTTTTAAAACAACAAACGGCTTTAAATAATGATTCAGATCCACAAGATGAAGATCTTTTAGAAGATGAGAACAAAGAGGATAAGAATGAAGAGCAAGAAGTTTCTGAAGACGAGGAAGACGACCTCGAAGAAACCTTAGAATACTTTGATGCAAAAATTTCTAAGCTTAATAAAGCAACCAGCGGTAATCATCTTAAATTAAGTGCCGATTACAGATTTAGCCTTGATCATATTAGCTATAAAATGGCCAATGGTGATGAAATAAACAATGATTCGTTTATGAGTAATCGATTATGGATTAATACTTTTTACAAAGCAAATAATCAACTAAGTTTTCGTGCTCAATTAGCGTATCAAAAAGCTTTTGGTTCCAGAAGTGGGACAAATGCAACCATGGCAGATCCAGCATACAATGGCTATGAAAACTTTGACTGGATCACCAATGAAAATGCTTACGATGGGCAAATTAGGCTTAAAAGCACTTACTTCTTATATAAAAATGACACCTTTGCAGGTTTAGATCTACCATGGACGTTTAGTATAGGACGACGTCCATCAACCAATGGGCATCTCATACATTTACGTGAAGATGACAGTAGTTCATCTCCTATGGGACATACTATCAATGTTGAATTTGATGGTTTGAGTTCAAAATTTACACTTTTTCAAGAGTGGGGAACCTATGTAAAACTATGTGCAGGTCGTGGTCTAAGCAATGCAGATGTCAAATTTAGCCCAACACCCTATGCCAAAACATCCGACATTCCTGATATAGATCTACTAGGCTTAATCTTTGTTCCATACAACGATGGTCATTACTCTTTTAATACACAATTTTATTATGCCAATAATCTAATCGACATGAAAGACCCAAATGCAAACAACAAATCTATGGGGTTTGAAACAGTTGGAGGACTAAGCAGTGCATCTGCCAACTTTATTGCTCAGGGTATTGGACATGAATTGAGTGATTTTTTAGATGAATCTCTCTTTTTTGTTAGTGGTGCTTATACCAAAACCGATCCAAAAGAGGATAAAAGTATGCTTGGATCTAGTAATCAAGAAGAGGGTTATTCCTATTGGATCGGTGTGCAATTTCCTTCTTTAATAAGTAACGATGGAAAATGGGGATTTGAGTTTAACCATGCAAGCCAATACTTTCGAAGCATAACCTATGCTGAAGATACCAATATTGGTTCAAAAGTAGCAGCTAGAGGAAATGCTTATGAAGCCTACTTTACACAAAACCTTATAAAAAATTATTTAAGTATGCAGATCCGTTTTACCCATATAGACTATAAGTACACAGGTAGTAACGGTTTTTTTGGTAGTACAAGCGGTAGATCCATGAACATAGACAAAATAAAACAAGCTGCCAATGCAGGAGATACACAAGCTAAAGCCATGCTCTCAAATGTTGTCGATAAGGCGCAAGATATTCGATTTTATCTACGATACAGATATTAGTTCAAGAGATGTTTTAACGAACTCTCTATATCAGGATACTTAAACTCAAAACCAAGATCAAGCAAATGCTTAGGATAGATCTCCAAAGACCCGCTTAAAACCGATGCTCCCTCTCCAAATAATATTTTTAATACAAAAATAGGTAAAGGAAAGAGGGTTGGTCTATACAGGGCACTTCCTAAAGCTTTAGTAAATTTTTTATTTGTCACAGGGTTTGGTGATACAGCATCAAAGGTACCCTCTAAGGTATTGTCAATAACATAATGATATATTTGCATTAGATCCACCACATCGATCCAACTCATATACATTTTACCATCACCAATCACCCCACCTAAACCAAGTTTAAATGCAAACAACATATTTTTTAAAGCACCACCATCCGTTCCAAGTATAATACCAAAACGTAATATTGTCGTTGGCTTTTGACACTTTAATGCCTCTGCTTCCCAATCTTTTGTCACACTGCTGAGAAAATCATCCCCATAAAAACCAATGGCCGAGGTGGAGATAAAATGTTTAACTTTACTTTGATTTATTGCTTGAACAAGCTTTTTTGTGGTTTGTATTCTACTGGAATAAAGTATTTTTTTATACTCTTCATCCCATTTTTTCAAAATAGGTGCGCCTGCTAAATTAATAACAACCTCAACACCCGCTAATTTTTCAACAATCTCATCTACCGAATCAGATCTACCAATAACAACAAAATCTTGAAATTCATTTTTTAGATGAGTCCCTACAAAACCATTACTTCCAGTTATAGCTACTTTCATTTTTTAACCTTTAAACTGTTTTATACCTTTGGCTTTATTCTAAATCTTTGTTACGCTCTCTTATGCTCCAGCCAAACGTTCTAACTCTTCTTTTACTTTAGCTACATGATCTTTTACACGTACCTTTTCAAAAACCGCTTTTACCACACCTTGTGGATCTATAATATAGGTTGAGCGTACAATACCCATGTATTCTTTTCCATAATTCTTTTTTAATTGCCATACACCAAACTCTTGCATCATATTTGTGTCTTCATCGCTTAACAAAGTGATACCTAGATCTTTTTTCTCTATAAAGTTACGGTGTTTTTTGGTTGTGTCTGCACTTACACCCAAAACAATAGCATCTAGATCTGCAAAATCAGGCAGTGCTTCTGTAAACTCACAAGCCTCAGTTGTACAACCAGGTGTATTATCTCTAGGATAAAAATACAACACCAACCACTTACCCTTTAGATCACGTGAGCAGATCTCTACATCGTCTTGATTTGGTAAACAAAACTCAGGTGCAATATTTCCAATTTCAATCATTCTTATCTCCTTGCATAAATTTTAATTCATTCTCTAATACTAATTTAAAAAAATGTCCCTGCCCTAAAGCCAAAGGGATTAATAAACAAATAACAGTAAATACACCCATATACCCGTAAGTGAGGTTAATACAATTCCAACAAAAGTCATTTGTCCCATTTTTACATGTTTTTGTTCTTTTAAATATTTTTTTGCTCTAGTTAAAGAAAGAACCCATATGTACAAAGTACTTACCGCAATAATTATATGAACAATCAAAACAATTAAAGCATAATTATGCCCTACACTGCTCTCTAGCATAAAAGCATCAAAACCTCCACCTATACGAACACCCATTTCAAAATATGTTACAACGATAACCGATACTATAAATAAAATATATTGGGCTATTTGATGTGCTTTGTATTTTTTTATTTTTGCAAAATATATTGCACCCATCATTAAAAATGGTAAAAAAGCGACGATTAATGTCACGAAATCCATAAAGAATGGTGCTCTTGTTCCTAAAAAACCTGTTTCAAACATGTAGTTCATTTAGTTTGTCCTTCTTGTTTTTTGATATCTATAATACAAAAATCCTATTATAATTAAGCTGACCAAGATTATATAAGTTATTTGTTTAAGATATATACTGATTAAATCTTGATTTTCACCTATATAATACCCAAGTAGTGTTAATACTAATGCCCATATTCCTGCACCGAGCGCTGTGTAAAAAGAAAAAACTGCTAAATTCATACGACTTAAACCTGCTGGAATCGATATAAGTTGTCTTATACCTGGAATTAATCGACCTGTAAAGGTAGAAATCGCACCATGAGATGCGAAAAATCTATCCATTTTATCTAAAGCGCTCTCTTTAATAAAAAAGTACTTTCCATATTTTTGTAAAATCTTTCTACCGAGTAAAAGTGCTAAATAATAGTTTATAAATGCACCTACTAAACTTCCTCCTACTCCGCTTAACATAACCATTGATAAACTCATTTTACCCTCAGATGCCAAATAACCCGCAGGTATCATAATGATCTCACTTGGAAAAGGGATAAATGAAGATTCTACCGCCATAAGTAAAAAAATTCCAACATACCCCCAATCAAAAATAAGGTCCACCAACTCTTGTGCTAATTCTTTAATCATTTATTACCTTTAAAACATCATCAATCATTTCTTTAGCTACATCTTTATGTGAGTATTCTAACAAGGCTTCACTTTTTTCTTGCAATGGCTCTTTTAATATATGTAGCAATTTAGATCGAAGATTTTCACCCTCTCTCTCACACCAGCCTAAATCTTTATCAACTATAAATGAAGCATTATGATATTGATGGTCTTTTGCTGCGTAAGGATAAGGTACATACAAAGCAGGACATCCAGAAGCACTCAATTCCCATAACGTAGATGCACCCGAACGACTCACTGCAAAATCTGCTTTTTCTATTAGCGATGGTAACTCTTTAGTAAAAGCATACAACTCAACGTCAACACCCATTGTTTCATATTCAGACCGTACACGTTCATAATCTGATTCACCTGCTTGATGAATAATTTTTATATTGTTTTTTTGAAGTTTATGTGCCACACTGATAGCCAGATCGTTTATAGCACGTGCACCATGACTTCCACCTAAAAATATAATCGTGTTAAGCGTAGAACGAACACGGCTGTTTTTAAAAAAAACCTCTTTTACGGGATAACCTTTAATAAGTGAGTCTTCATCATAAGCAGAGATAAAACGCTTAGCATAAGGTTTTAAGAGTGCATTTAATCGTCCTAGCACTGCATTTTGCTCGTGAATAAAAAGAGGTTTAAACAAGCTCAATGTTGCTAAAGATGCGGGTGCAGCAGAAAACCCACCAACACTGTAAGTGGCTTGGATCTTGTGGCGTTTTAAAATTTTTCTTGATTTAAAAAAAGCACTAAAGACTTTAAGGAGTGCGGTTAGTTTTGCAAGTCCTTTTTGATTGACTACGCCTGTTGTATCTAAAAAATAAACATGTGAAAATTTTGAGTTGTGTTCAAAGTATTTTCTATCTTGTCCTTTGAGTGAACCTATAAAAATAGCCTCATGCCCTTCTCTAACACATGCCTCTACCAATGCCTCTGCTATCATTAAGTGACCACCTGTACCGCCACCTGTTATACATAATTTCATAGTTGTTTCTCCAAGTCTACTTTTTTACTTGCCATAAGTATCATACCTATACCCACAGAAGCCGCTAAAATTGCACTACCTCCATAACTTAAAAAAGGAACGGAGATCCCTTTAATAGGAGTTATACCACTTATTCCATACGCATTAACCATAAATGCAAACGATAACATCAAACCAATCCCTAAAGAAAAAAGATAAATATGTGAATCACTTGAGCGGTTTGCAATGGTAAAGATACGTTTAATGATCCACAAAAAAATAAAAACCACAAATACCACACCAAAAAAACCAAATTCCTCAGCAAGTCCAGCTAAAACAAAGTCGGTATGCACTTCTGATAAAAAACCCAATTTAAAACTACCATTAGCCAAACCTGCACCAAAAAAACCACCATTATGAATGGCGTTTAAAGAGTGTCCTATTTGGTAAGGAACAACTTCTGTAGGTACCCTTAATTCACTCGCAAGCGAAGCTGGAAAAAAAGACAATACCGTATCTTGTGCCAAGGCCCACCATGATTTAATACGTAAGATCCTATGTTCTGCTATTAAAATAAAAAACATAAAAAACAAAAATGCTCCAAGAAGTAAAGAGAGGAAAAAACGAAAACTACTTCCTGCAAACATCAACATAAACAGCAATGTCAAGCCCAAAACAACTACTTGACCAAGATCATTTTGTACAAAAGCAATAATAAACATTGCACTTATGAAAACCAAAGCATAGGGGGCAAAACGTTTAAATTCATTTCCTAATCCCATCCCATCGTGGTGACCAAGTTTTCGTGAAAAACTCCATGCTAAAAAGTAAATAAATCCAACTTTAAAAAACTCAACTGGTGCCAAAGAGAACCCAAAAAGTTTGATCCACCTTTTTGCACCACCCACCGCAGAAACCAAACTCTCGGGAAGAAAAGGCATTGCTATCATTAAGATGGTTGAACCAAAAAATAGGGTGAAACCTAAAGGAGCCAGATGTTTATCGGGATTGAGTTGCGAAATTGTCCATATTACCAAAATACTAAAAATACCAAAAATACTTTGTCTAATAGCAAAATGAAATTCACCCACTCCAAAAAGTATGGTGGTATAAGCAGAAAGAGAATACGCAAGTACAATACTGATACCAATAAGAATAACAACTAAGGTAAAAAGTTTTCTATCTGCCAAGATCTATTCCTATTTTATTACTATTTGATTTTATTAATTTTTAGTACAAATTCAACTTCAGCTTTTGATAAATGTAACTCTCTTGATATTGTTTCTAGATCTATCCCCTGCTTGTATAAAGAGATAACTTTTTCATCGTCATTTGCGTGCATTGAACCTGGCATTGAGATCTGCTTAACACCGCTTTCAAGATTTGAAACACGGGAGTCAATTTGACTCTCAATCATCTCTACCGAATTTTGCATTTGGTTGAGTGCTTGAGATAAGGGATGAACAAGGTCATACACACTGCGTTCTATCTCTTGGTAGATCTCTTCATCGCTCATATGTTTTGAATTGACCTTACTTTTAACTTCTAGCTCTTTTGTATTTTTTTTAAGATAAAAAATCTCACGATTAAGGTCTTCAACAACCGAGGCTATGGAGTGAATATTTTTGTTATACTGTGCATCTTTTGAATAAACATAGTACAAAAGATATAAAATAATGCCAGCCATAATTACTATGATATATTCTAATTGAAAATATTGTTCGTAATTAGCCATTATTATTTTTCCTTCTCTTTTGATTCACGTATTAAAATACGCTCACGAGCAGCAAAATAAGAGTTCCACTCTTTTGTATCACGTTCGTGCATCTTAATTATTTCAGCTAAAGAGCTATCTTCTGCTCTAAAATACACCGCCACATCTCTTTTAGGGTGAACAGGCATTGTTATTCGTGCATAATACTCCGTTGCTTCTTCTAAAACAGCATCTTTAATACGAAAATGATCATAACCAATAGCATCAATATCTATGGCTTGATCCAGATCCAGACGTTTGGGTTTTTCACCTTTAATAGTCATCTCCAGTTGATCAACTTTTCGATGTAACTCCACCATTAGGTTAAGTAAAACATCGTCAGTATCTCGTGTTTCACCTCTTGCTTTTGCAAGTTTCAACCATTGACTAATTGGGTCTTCATCACTGTCACTTAGTTGTTGAAATTCTCTTGCATACTCTTCTTCTGTTTCTTTTGTCAGTTTTGAAAACACCAAACTAATAGGTGCGGGAATTAAACGTGCACTCATACTGCCAACCTATCCATTACTATTAAAATAAAAAAGAAGATCCCCAAATAACCATTAACTGTAAAAAAAGCTCTGTCTATTTTTGTAAAATCACGTCTTACAAGTTTATGTTCATAACCGAGCATAAAAGCACTTAAGAAAACTGCTGTCCATGCAAAAAAACCTAAGCCCGCCGTCCATACAAAAAGTGCCCAAAAAACAACACTTAAAGCATGAAAAATAGAGGAGATAAAAAGTGTCGCTTGTGAACCGTACTTTGAAGGGATAGAATGCAAGTCGTTGTCCACGTCAAAATCAATATCTTGAAGTGAATACAACAGATCAAAACCCGCTACCCAAAAAATAACACCCAAAGAAAGTAAAACAGACCACGGTGTGATCTGCGCACTAACAGCTATCACTCCTGCAATGGGAGCAAGACCTAAAGAGATCCCCAAAATAACATGTGCCAAAGATGAAAAACGCTTAAAATACGAATAGCTTCCTAAGACAAAAAGAATAGGAAAACTCAGCCAAAACGCCAAAGAGTTGATAATATATGCCACAGCAATAAATACAAAAGCATTCACCCCTATAAATATTAACATACTGCTTGCATCTATACGACCATCGACACTTGGACGATTTTTTGTTCTTGGATTCTCTGCATCAATATCTCTATCGGCATAACGGTTTAAACCCATCGCAAAATTTCTAGCACTTACAGCTGCTGCAACACCTAAAAGCAAAAGGTTAAAACCAAACCAACCATCCGCTGCAACAACCATTGCTATGAAAATAAACGGTAAAGAAAAAATGGAGTGTTCGAACATCACAAGTTCATTAAAATCTTTTAATTTATTAATATATCTTTGCAAACAAAATTCCTACACAATTTAATTTTAGATATTTTATCTAAACATTGATTAAATTTTACACGATTTTAACAGAGCATGTACTTTTCTATCGACGCCACTCATGGCAATTTCTTCCATTTGTTCAAAAGTAAAATACAATTCTTGTGTCTTTTTTGGCTCATTAACTAACAAAACATTTGCCACTAGATCAAAATGTGAATAACTTTGTTTGACTCTTCCTAAGTCTTTGTAAGTGTGTTTTGGTTTGTCCGTATTTTGAACAAATCCCCACAGTCCACCCAATAACTTGTTGGTATTTTTTGACAAAGAGTAGCTTTTTTGACACTCATACACCACGATGAAACGCTCTTTTTTTGGCTTGTTTTTTTTCGCCTTTTTTGTTGGGTACAAACTCGGTTGAGTTTTTCCTTGACACAATGTTTCTAAGGGACATTCATAACATTTTGGATCTTTTTGTGTACACACATTTGAGCCTATGTCCATTAAAGCTTGATTGTACTCGTAAGGGTTTTTCTCATCTAAGAGTTCCCATGCTTTTTGCCAAAGTTCTTTGTCTTTTTTCTCTTTTAAAGCAAAAAAACGACATAAAATACGTTTCACATTGGCATCGAGTATGGGTTTTGCATCTCCATAAGCAAAACATGCAATAGCATGAGCAGTGGAAGGGCCTACTCCACTAAGTTTTTCTAACTCTTGTGCGCTTGAGGGTAAAGAGGTTTTACATAAAATAGCACTTTTATGTAAGTTTCGTGCACGGGTATAATAGCCCAGTCCTTCCCATCTTTTCATTACGGCATCTTCATCCGCTTGTGCTAGATCTAAAAGGGTTGGAAAACGTTTTAAAAAGGGAAAATAAAACCTCTCAAGCACCGTTTTAACTTGGGTTTGCTGGAGCATAATCTCACTAAGCCATATTTTATAAGGGTCCTTTGTTTGTCGCCATGGCAAATCGTGACGCCCATTTTTTTGATACCATAAAAATATTGATTGGTGGATATGTGAGTACATAAGAAGGTATTTACTGCATGAAAGATGCAGTAAAAAGTTAGTTAATTTTTGCTAAAACATTCTCAACTGAAAAACCGAATTTTTCAAAAAGTTGAGATGCTGGTGCCGATGCACCAAAACTGTCCATACAAACCACTTCATCAGCAAGTCTGTACCATTCCATACCACGAGCAGCTTCAATAGCTACTTTCTTTGTATCTGTTTTTATAATAGACTCAATGTATGCTTTGTCTTGCTCAATCAATAGATCAAAACATGGTACCGATACAACATTTGCCGATACACCTTTTTCATTCAGTGCTGACTTTACATTTAAAGCCAATTCCACTTCAGATCCACTCGCCATTAGCGTAACAGTTGCGTCTGCATCTGAAGCTAAAAGATAACCACCCTTGCTTGCTTCACCACTAACCGCTTTTGGTAAAACCACAAGATTTTGACGAGAACATACAAATGCCGATGGAGATCTATCCATGCTAAGTGCTGTTTTCCAAGCTTCAACATTTTCCACACCATCTGCTGGGCGCCATACATAAAAGTTAGGCAATGCACGAAACTGTGAAAGATGCTCAATTGGTTGATGTGTTGGACCATCTTCACCCACACCAATAGAGTCGTGTGTCCATACAAAAAAGTGTTGAATCCCAGAAAGTGCCGCGATACGAGCCGATGGTTTTAAGTAGTCTGAAAATACAAAAAATGTTGCAGAGAATGGTAAAAGACCACCATATAATCCCATAGCATTTACAATAGAAGCCATTGCGTGTTCACGGATACCAAAATAGATGTTACGACCTTTTGGAAATACACCCATATCATTTAAGTTTGTCTTATTTGATGGACTTAGATCTGCTGAACCACCTAAAAAGCTAGGAACCGCACGAGCGATTGCATTCATAATTTTTCCATTGGTTGAACGCGTAGCTTCTGCTTTTTCAAATTCTGGCCACTGAATACGTGAAAAATCTGGATTTTGCAATGCTTCAAGTGCTTCATTTTGCTCCATTAGAGGCATAGTCTTTTGAGAGTGAATCCACTCACGTTCAGCTAAGTCGCCCTCTTCAACAGCGCATCTAAAACGTGCCATAACATCTTCATCTACTGCAAATTTCATTTGAGGATCAAAACCTGCATCTGCTTTTGCTTTTGCTATAACATCATCACCCAATGGTGCACCATGAGAATGGTGTGAACCCTCTAACTCTCCAGCACCCTTAGCTATAACAGTATTTGCAATGATTAAAGTTGGTTTAGAGTTAGACTTAGCTTTTGTAAGTGAAGAGTCAATTTCATCAAAATTATGACCATCACACTCTAGTACGTCCCAACCTTGAGAAAGAAAACGTTGAGTAATATCTTCTGAGATTGAAAGGTCCGTAGAACCTTCAATAGTAATACGGTTAGAATCGTAGATAAGTACTAAGTTATCTAGTTTGTTGTGACCAGCTATTGAACATGCTTCATAAGAGATCCCCTCTTCTAGATCTCCATCACCACATAAACAGTACACATTGTGATCTATCATAGATGCCGTTTCAGAATTAACCTGTGCACCCATAAACTTAGAAGCCATCGCAAAACCAACTGCATTGGCGATACCTTGACCCAGTGGACCCGTAGTAATCTCAACACCCTCAGTATGACCAAACTCTGGATGCCCCGGTGTTTTAGAATCTAACTGACGAAAGTTTTTTAAATCTTCTAAAGATAACCCATATCCCCAAAGATAATACAGTGAATAGATAAGACCCGTTCCATGTCCACCTGAAAATACAAGGCGGTCACGGTTTAACCATGAAGGATTTTTAGGATTATGATTCATGTGTTCACTTAAAACAACTGCAATATCTGCTAATCCCATTGGAGCACCAGGGTGTCCTGAATTTGCCGCTTGAACCATATCTGCTGCTAAAAACCTAATTGTATTTGCCATTTTTTGACGCATTTGATTACTCATTGTATTTTTTTCCTTATCTGTGTCTGTTAATGTATTTTGTAAGTAGTGATGATAAAGACTTTTTCAAGTTTTCATCAAAGTTGTTCAGCTCTTCTTCGAGCTCATCCGCCAAGGTATTTGCTTCGTTCATAGATCTATCTAAACCTATCAAGGTAACAAAACTGTTTTTATCTTCATCATTGTTTGTCAGCTTGCCAGCTTCTTCACTTGTTTGAGTTACATCTAAAATATCATCTTGTATTTGAAATAAAATACCAAGCTTAAGACCAAAGTCATAAAGTGTTTCACCCAGTTTTTCTTCACCCACTATAATCGCACCCATTTTAAGTGAAGCCGCTATCAACTTAGCTGTTTTGTTGGTATGAAGAATTTTTACATCTTCTATATTTAAAGGTTGATTCTCAAAGTAACAATCTATGGCTTGACCTAATACCATACCGTTTAATCCACCGTTTTGTGCAAGCTCACGAATAAGCTTTACCCTTGTTGCATCTGAAAAGGGTGCATCTGCTAAAACTTCAAAAGAGTAGGTATTGAGCGCATCGCCTACTAAAATAGCCGTAACTTCATCATACACAACGTGCAATGTAGGTTTTCCACGACGAAGAGGTGAGTCATCCATAGCAGGTAGATCATCGTGAACAAGTGAATAAGTGTGTAAGAGTTCAACCGCATAAGCAGCGTGTCTTGCACCTTCAAGCATTAAGGTGTTATAAGCACTTACCACACCCAATAAAAGTGCAGGACGAAACCTTTTTCCTCCTGCTACAAGCATCTCTTGTAATGCTTTTTCATAGGTTGGATGAATAGACTTAGATGTTGGTAAATTCTCTAATAAAAACTTCTCAAAATTTTGCATATGAAATTTTATTGTTTTTCTTGTTAATTACTTATTAATAATAGAAAATATATTTAATTAATATTCACAAAAAATTGGAAGTGATTTCTAGTGAAAAGTAGTGAGGCATAAAATTTAAAATCATCGATGTTTTCTCTTATTTCATCAATAGATTTTACCTTTTTCCCATTAACTTGCAAGAGTTTATCTCCCACTTTTAATCCATATTTTTTAAACTCTTCAGAAACTTTGGTAATACATAGGTTTTGATCAAAATATAAGCCTTTTGACTCTAAGAAAGTATCGCCTATATTTCCACCGCCATATCTTTTTAGTGTTTGGGCATTTAAGATAATGGTTTTGTTATCCCTTTTAATTTTTAGTTTGTGTTTAGAACCCACTTTTGAGAACAAAATTTTTCTCATAAGTTGTGCTGCGTTATGCACTTTTTTAGAGTCCATCTCTAAAACTTCATCACCAACATGAAAGCCCAAAGATTTTTCAAACGGATTGACTCTGCGAATAATGGTTTTGTTTTTAACATCCCACACTCTGATCCCTATATCACCATAGTGCAAATTTTTACTCTTTAAAAAGTGATCGATATACTCTTTTTGAATAATCCCTTTTTGAGTAACAATCCCTTCAAGTGCGCAACATGAACTTAAAAGTAAAGAGGGTGCTGAGATAACTTCTGAAAAGTTAGCTAAGCTATTTAAACCAACCTGTTCCTTTGTAATTCTTCCCTCTATTGCTCTTTGATTATTTACAGCGGCATGACCTAAAGATAATTTGTAGTTTGTGCTAAAAGGGTATTTGAATTTTGAATAACTTTTAACTAAATAGAGATTTAAAAAAGGATCATGTTTTAAGATTTTTGCTTTAGGCCTAACCTTTGAGTAGATCAGTTTTTGTGTTTTACTTACTGGTATTTGAAGGAGTTGATTGTGTATGGCATGAGAATCTTGTACCTTGGCAATACAAGTTTTGTATCCACCCTTACAAGCATATAAACTTACTAGCACTAAATTAAGAGCGAAGAACACTCTTAACATTTATTTCGTTCCAAAAGGATTCATTCCACCCATTCCACCTAGCATACCAAGGGCTGAGTTTTGTTGGTTTTTCTGAACCATATCATAGGCATCGTTCATCGCTCCAATAAGAAGGATCTGAAGGGAATCTTTGTCGTCTAACAGGGAATCATCGATATTTAGATCCACAATCTCACCTTTTCCATTAATGCTTACTTCAACCATTCCTCCGCCAGATTTTACACTGAAAGTTTTAGATTCAAGTTCTGTTTGAAGTTTTTGTGCATTTTCTTGCATACCTTCAAGCATCTTGCTCATGTCACCCATATTTCCAAACATTAGATTTCCTCTAAGATTTCAACAATGTCGTTGTTATCATCAACAAGAACAACATTTGGTTTATATGTTTCAAGTTCTTTTTCACTGTATGAAGCGTAAGCGACAACAATAATTTTATCACCTGGTTGAACTTTTCTTGCAGCGGCACCGTTTAAACACATGTCACGTTTACCACGCTCACCTAAAATAATATAAGTAGAAAAACGCTCACCATTGTTAATATTTAAGATCTCAACTTTTTGTCCCACTCTCATCTTAGAAGCTTCTAAAAGCTCCTCATCAATGGTAATAGAACCTACATAGTTTAAGTTAGCATCTGTAACAGTAGCACGGTGTATCTTAGAGTAAAACATCTCAATATTCATAAGACTTTCCTACATTCCCATCTGTTTTTTCATATCAGCAGGTGAGATAGCATCGTCCCATAATTCAGAATCAATAACGTATTCTTCAACCACGTTACCTTCCATGATATGCTCTTTTACTATTCTGTCAATTTTTTCTTTTGTTAAGCTGGTGTACATTGTGTGACCTGGTTCTACTAACATAATTGGACCTACATTACAACGGTTCATACAGCCCGTTCTAATTGGTTGAACAGTTCCCATAATTCCTTCTTGCATAAGCTTTTGTGCAAGGTACTGAAAAAGTTGTTGTGACTCTGGATTTTGTGCTGAAACACATGATGGTTTTGGCATACCTGGAGGTGCTGACTGTTCACATTTGAACATATAAAAAGCTGGTTGAGGGATTCCCATTATTATTTCCTATTTAAATTTAATTTTGGAATTATATCAAAATCTATCTATATTTATAAGTTAAGAAATAAGTTTTTGGTTATAATTCAAGAAAATATTAATATTGGGACTATTATTTGAAATCATTTCTTATGTTATTTGTGCTCCTTAGCGCATCACTTTATGCTGAATCTAAAATCTATTTGGGTGTTAATTATGGAAATTTAAATGAAAATTTCAACAATTCTAAGGCTGAAAGTTCATCGGATGCTTTAAAAATAGAGATAGGTTATGGTATTCGAGAAGCTTACGCTATTGAGTTTTCAGCAGAAGCAATTGAAAATAAAGCCAATATTTTTTCAAATAATGATGGCAAAAAATACAACTTCAACATTGAACTTGTAAAATCATTTGATTATGATCTTTATCTTCTACCTTATATGAAAGCTGGCTTTGGTGCAGGCTATTTAGAGATTGAAAGAGAACTTCAAACAAAACTAAACTATGGGAGCTTTAATCTCGAATTGGGTGTTTTATTACCAATAAATGAACATTATGATTTTGAATTGGGCTATAGCTACAAAAGTATTTCGTACGAAAGCATTGATACAATTGCAACTCAAGTTACTCTTGAATCAAATCTTAATACGCTTTATTTTGGCTTTAATATCAGATACTAGGAAACAACATGAAAACAATACAATATACTCTTTTTATCCTCTTAGCCTTTTTATTTACAGCGTGTGGGGACAACACCTTAAAAAGTATCGTTTCTGATGTTAAATCTATACAGATTAATAAAAATAATTTAAGGATATACTCAACAGATACTTCACAACAATTAAGTGCCTCTGTTACATATAACGATGGTTCTAGTGAGCCAATAAACAACACTGATATATGGTCAAATAGTGACTACAGTGTACTTAATATGTACGATGGTGAGATCAGTGCTTCAGGTAATGGAGGAAGTTCTCTTGTATCAATAAATGTTGGAAAGTTTAGTGATGAAATTAATGTAAGTATAATTAAACTTACTGATTATAACATAAGCAATGCAGATATAAATACAACGGGTGAACACACACTTCAAGCAATAGGGCTTTTTGAAGACAACACCTCTAAAATAATTTCAAAAAACATTACATGGTCTGCGAACAATGGTGCAACATTTAGTACAAATGATGAATACGTCACCACTATAACAATTTTAAGTGGTGACACAAATGTAACTGCCACCTTATTTGGCGAAAAAAATACGAGCAAACCATTGGCTCCTATTACAAAAACCTACAGTATTAATTAATTACTAAAGAATTTAAAATCTCTCGAATAACTTCTCTATCATCAAAGGGAAGTTTTTGATCATAGATGATCTGATACGCTTCATCACCCTTTCCTAAAACAACAACAACTTCATCTTCTTTTTGTTCGCTTAAAGCCATCTCTATAGCTTTTTTACGGTTTAGTTCCACTGCCACCTCAGATCTGTCTTCTATACCACTTAAAATCTCTTCAATAATACGTTCTGGATCTTCTGTTCTAGGATTGTCACTTGTAAGGTATACTTTTTTTGCTAAGTTAGATGCAACGCGTCCCATTAAGGGACGTTTTGTTTTATCTCTGTCGCCACCTGCTCCAAAAACAACAAGTAGATCTTTTTCTTTAAGTGCATTTAAAACTTGTGCCATTCCATCGGGAGTATGTGCAAAATCAACAATAACATTAGGTTCATCGCTCACCTGTTCCATTCTTCCACTCACACCTGCAAAATTATCGACAACTTCTACGACATCTTTTAGTTCTTTACCCGTTAGTAAATGAACAGCAGATATAGCCGCCATAAGGTTGTAAAGATTAAAAAAGCCATGCAGTGAGGAGGTAAAAGGAACTACATCGTCTTGCATATATTGGATAATACCACTTGAAGCATTATTAAGAGAATACGCCATTAGCTTGTATGTTGCTGGATTTTCTATACCATATGTGAATGTATTTTTAATATTAAAAGAAGCTTTGTCTTCATCTTTGTTAATTAACTTTTTACTCTCATCTTGAAAGAAAGAATTTTTTACAGAAATATACTCACCCAATGTTTTATGATAATCTAAATGATCCTGAGTAATATTGGTTAAAATTTTTAAATCAAATTTCAAACCTTCAATTCTTTTTTGAACAATCGCGTGTGAACTAACTTCCATAATAAAATATTCACATCCTGAAAGAACTGCTTGATAAATATGTATGTAAGTGTTAAGTACACTTGGTGTGGTTAAACTTTTCCCCTCAACAACTTCATCGTTCATAAAAAAACCACGCGTACCTTGCATTGCTGTTTTATAGCCTAGATCCAACAAGAAAGAATACAACGCACTTGCGGTAGTTGTTTTACCGTTTGTCCCTGTAATTCCCACTACTTTGATCTTATCTATCCCAAAAAGTTCAGCAATGTTTTGTATGTTTATAACTGAATGAGCTTTGTTGTCTTTGGCATTTTGCAGGTATTTTTCATTTTGAGTTGTGAGAACAAATGCCGTTTGTTCATCACAATCTTGAGAGTTTTCACTTACATACTTAAATGGCTGATTTGGCAATTCAATTTTCAATAATTTTACCTTTTGAGAGTTTGTCCAATAACTTTCTTAGTTTTTCATCTGATGGGTAAGCATTTAATGCGCTTTCCAAATAGTTAATAGCCATTTTATTAAAATTATTATCAATTAAAGAATCTAAAAATTCTATAAAATCTTCTTTATCTGTAATAATTACACGTGTAGAGAACATAATGTTTTCAAATGTTTCTTTAAAGCTTGTACCATTTTTTAGGATCTCTTTAAAGTCACTGTACAAGATCCCATCTTCGTATTCTAATCTATCACGCATTGGTTCGGCAAACATCTCACCCAATGTATCTAAGGTTCCATCGATATTTGCTAGTAGATCTGACATGATAACATCCGCTGATTCTGAGTCCTCTTCTTTTAAGATCTCATAATAATCAAACAATGCTTCAGCACCACCTTCACCACTCATAGCCATTTCTGAAAGTATAACACCATTATATGCCTCTTTAGAGTTTGGATAATTTTGTAATACGGTAGCAAATTTTTCCAAAGCAACATCAAACTCTGCTTTAGAAAAGCTGTCTTTTGCTTGTGATAATATTTTATATTTGCTAATTACACCCATAATATCCTCCTACTTAAAGATTGTCTATATCGTTTTCCATACCTAAGGGTACATTGACCACTGTAAGTTCAGGATGTATATCCATTCTAAGTTGACGTTCCACTCCGTACTTTAAAGTAGTCCCACTACTTGCACAACCTATACATGCACCTTTTAACTGTACATACACACTTCCGTTTTTTACCGCTACAAAATCAATGTCTCCACCATCTAAAGCTATAGATGGTCTAACTTTATCTATGACATTTTTAACTGGTTCTACTAACTCTTCATCACTAAATGGAATCATTCTCTTCCTTCTTGTGTATAAATTATCTTTTATACTTTTTATCTCAATTATTTAATAACATAAAATATGATAAAAGCGCTTAACAATTAATAAATTTATTGTTCTAACATCATAATTTCATGAACATAAGATGCTTTTCTCATCCCTATAGCTATATGATCTATATCGTCCATATTTAGTAAATATGTTATTGCGCATTCTTGCATACTCATGTCACACTCTTTAAATAGATCTAAGAGTGTTGTTTTTGTTTTTTTTGAACATTCATACTCAACCATCTTTTTATACTCTATTAAGAATAGATCTATAAAGTTTAGCATGGTTTGAGCATTTTTTTCATCAATCTCTTTTAAAGCTTTTTGTATATGAGGGATCGCTTGTGTATATAAAAAAGTTTCATAATCACCCACCCATCCAAACTTATGTTTTGATGTGTCTAACTCTTCAAAAAGATTAAACAAGGGTTTTAAAAGTTCGTTATCACAAACTTCTAAAAGCTCATTTAAGTGATGGTAATACTCGTGACTTTCATCATAATCAGCCAATCTGTACACTTGTTCATCCATAAGCGCATTTAAAGGACGTGAGGCTACAACTTTTAAAGCTTTTTCTTTTGCCCATTTAGCGCATTTTAAACCTTCATGTTCTAGCATGTTTATAGGCAGTTCAATTGTACTTAACCCATGTGTTGGGTTTTTTAACTCTTGTGCTGCACTTTGCGATAATGCTATAAGGTCTTCATAAGGCAAAAACCTATCATGGTTATGATCTACAGAAAATGCCTCACTACTTACACCATAAGATTTTATTTTTTTACTTTGAATAAGTGTTTCACATTCCAAAAAAGCTTCAAACATTACTTTGTTCATCTCATCTAGTCTATCGTCTTTACTCATACCTTTTTCTAAAGACTTGTAAAGTATTTGTTCGGGATTTTCTACCATAAAACAATCGATATAATCCAGTTCTAGATCTTTTAAAGAAGACTCAAGTACTTCACTGGGATTTAAACCAAGATCAAACTTAGAGATAATCTCAATGTTGTCTTTTACATCATCTTCAAACTCTCTAAAAGCTAAAGCAATAGTACGCTGTGCACCTCCATCCATGTAAGACGGTGAAGTATCTATCATACTGATACCTGATTTAATAGCCTCTTTTAAAGCTTGTAAATGTTGCGGATTGTGTTCAGAAATTCTTTGTGTTCCAAATGCGATTTTTTTCATGCGGAAGTTTATAGTATTTGGCGTTAAAGTTTGCTTTTACTTTATTAGATTTTGGCACGACAATCAATATATGACCATTATCATTTTTATTCCATACTGAATAAAACTCGTTTTTTGTCATAAGTCTTTTTCCATTATTTGGGTCATACGATACTATAAAATTACCTTCTAAATGATGTATTTAAATCATAAAGATTTATTAAAGTAGCCATCGATGATGCACCGCAAGACTCCTCATAACTCTGCTGAGTTACATTTTCGTATTTTAGTTCTTTAAAAGATTTTACTTTAAATATATCATTAGCTTCTAATGATATGATCAAAAAAACAACAATTAAAATTTGTGCCATAAGGAAATAGACATTATAGAATCTGGTGAGTTTGAGCTAGAGCCTACGCTAGAGTTTATCGTAAACGAATAACTTTGATTTATACTGTATGTTACTCCAATTCCCATAGTTGGTAATGTTGTTGTTGGATTAACAGCTTGTTGATTTTCTTTTAGCTCTGTTTAATATCTTTATGCAAAACTAAAATTCATTGATGCTTTTGGATTAAGGATTAAAGACATATCAAATCCCATTGAATAACTATCTGGATACTTTATAGTTGTAGGATTTATTTTTATTCAAAATTTTTAAGAGCAGAAATGTAAAAAGTAGTTACCAACGGATCAGAGTAGTTTCTTAGAGATACTTTGCTACTAAAAGCTTTTAGTGAACTTGTGTTTGACATATCTCTGTAATAATCTTTTTCAAAGATTGGTAACTGAAAATTAAACACAAGTTTAAACTCACCTAGTATTGAACTAAACTGATAATTCACACCTACCCAAAGAGAACTAAAGTCTGACTTACTTTTATCATTAAAACCATTTGAATCAGCATATTGTAAATTACTATACGAGCCATTTGCACTTAACACTAAATCCATTTTTGAATTAAATCCATACATAAATGTTTCATTCATAGCCACTGTTTTACTATCTACTAAAATTTCTCCATCATCTATACCTATCAATGCAGGATAAGATGTGTACTTTCTACTTCCACTAGAACTTATAAACTCCAATGTAGTAACATTTCTAAAACCATTGTTATTTTTAAAA
>Ga0193963_1000274_pt1 | contig 26999 bp, 48 predicted proteins | sample FB_6_MG_FD_140359 | JGI IMG/M metagenome (GOLD analysis project Ga0193963, IMG submission 140359) | Microbial mat bacterial communities from the Broadkill River, Lewes, Delaware, United States - FB_6_MG | ecosystem: Environmental > Aquatic > Freshwater > River > Microbial mats | place: USA...
TAGGCTAAAACCATAGCCCAAGGCTTGCCATTTTTAACGCCCGCCTGTTGTGATCTCCACTCAATATCATGAGCTTCAAACGGAGCCTGCAACGCTATCGCTATATTATCCATAATCTAAGCTCCAAAAGTTAGTTTTTTGTGTGCTAGAATGACCTTTTCAACGTCGTCAATATTATATTCAGCAACGTCTTTATATCGCCCATCTTTCAACGCATCCCAAACCTTTGAACCGTCAATATCACCTTTGCCTGATAGATTTAGAGCTTCACATAGATTGTCTAGTGAAATACGGTCACGAATACCAGCCCAAGCCTTTGACGTGCAAAAATAATCACGCCCATGATAACCGTCAAAAGGCAACCCAACACAAGGCTTAACGCCAAGAATGATTGAGCGATGCAAGATGAATTTAATGTCAAAAACAACATTATGGCCAATAAAATTAGCTTCTTGTACATTATGTGACTTTCCATTAGTTAGCTGTAATCCTAATATTTCGTAAAATTCACATAAAAAATCAGTTTCACATTGAAGAGAATCTAGCTCGCCACGATCAATCTGTTTCATTTCGCCATCAACTGACCAAGCAATTGACCATAACTCTCCCTTAGCACCGTCTAGAGCTTCTTTTCGCCACTCATGCTCTGCCACTTCTGGCGCTTTTTCTTCACTAAATTTCTCACACCACAAGCGAATAGCGTCATCTTTACTTGTGTACTTTGCCTTGTCGCCAGACAAACCCAAATCTTCGCAAGCCTTACCTTTAGTTAGCGAGCTAGGTGCTTTAAAATTCGCCTTAGCCTCCGATAGATAAGACCCTAAACTACCTTGACCTGGTATTGTCTCAATATCAATAAATACGTTTTTCATTTAATTAAATCCTTTGTTTGTTTGATTTTTTTTGCCAGCTTTGGGTGATGCTCCGCTATTTGCTCAAGCTCATACTGATAACCAAAACCAGACTTGAAGTCATTAGTTGCATCAACAGGACATAATCGACCCTCAACACAACACCTCTGACCATCAATAAAATCAGCAGTACTATTGTGCATCATACTGCCCCTTATAACTACGAGCTGCTTCTTCTGCTAGCTCTTGTGTTTTTTTATCGAATGCTTTTGCGTCCGACTTGTCTTTAATAATCATTTCAGTAATGATTTTGTTTGCTAGGTCGCTATCTTCTTCAATCATGGCCAGTAATACGGATACATTATCAAGCTGATCAAGCTCATACTGAACAATATCGCCACGAACAACTATTTCGACTAAAGCATTAGTATGCTCACCAAAATCTGACACCCGCCAAGCTGGGTTATCAGCCTTGTAAATCTCATTCATTTATTAACCCTCTTTGTTAATTTCTGTGTTGAATACTAGCGGCTTATTCCAATCCAATCAAGCACTAATTCAATTTAATTTATATTTGATTTAATTATTATTCTATCTTACTATTAGCGGCATAAACCAACTAAAGAGAACATTATGGATATTGCACTATTAGAAGTAGAAGTAAGTGAAGGCATTAAGAACTTTATGAATAAACACGGATTCGAAACAACTTACCAGGCACACAAGGCTTGCGGTCTAGGTGGTAAGACTATCGAATCTATTATCGAGAGTGGCCGCATAACAGTCACCACGCTATATAAGCTTGGCTGCGGTGTTGGCTATAAGGGCAGCGCCTTAAAGATTGTTAATCGCGTACTTAAAGACTTTGAGGGTAAGTAATGAGGCCAGTTAACGCTACTGCTGCAAGGGTTGTATCAAGCGGCACTCACTTCAACTCAAGAAAAATCATACAGGAGTTTGAAAGTACATCACCGCACCCTATCAAGCCACTTCCATTCAATGCCGAAGATCTTACTGGTATTAGATTTGGCAGATTTACTGTGCTGGGAATGTCACGCGAGTTAAAAAAACGATGGGTTGTTCGGTGTGACTGCGGTATGTATTCAATTCGCCGCCGTAAATCCATATTAAATCCAGCAAATAAGCTAGACAGATGTGGTGAGTGCTTAGAGCAGATTCAAATAAAAAAAGCATATCACTACAGCAAAACAGGGGTAGACCTACCTCGCGAACATTTCGACAACTAAAGGCTTAAATAATGATTTCACGACAAGCAACTAAAGACGCATACGAAAAAGGCCGCTTAACCCACCAAGAGGGTGAATCTAAAAAAAGCTGCCCATTCGGTGATGCTGAGCTATGCCTAAAGCACTGGTGGCTAGCAGGCTGGCACGACAAGGATATGGAACTATCAAAATGAACATTAACAACTTAAACACCTACCAAAAGCCAGTCATTTCAATGGCTGACATGTGCCTTGCTCGACTTGAGAAAGTAGAGCTTATTATGGACGTAACACCGCGTCGTAAAAAGATTCGAAGTCGCGACTGGGTTGATATGAACGGTTGCGAGCTAAACGATCTAGAAATGATGAAGACTTCAGGGCTAACCATGGTTTCGCTTAGACACCTATGGAATAAATACAAGGGCGATTGCAGAAAGATTTTAACCTGCCATGGTCTTGGCCTAAAGAAGCGCGGCGGCAGAACCTGCACCAAGTACAGAGACAAGGATGGCAATAGAGTAGGTCAGCGCCCAATAATGAAGGAATACGGATTGAGCCAGAAAGTGATAGCCGAGATTTTCGAAGGTGTTGAATTTGACCATGTAAAAGCTCACGAAGCTATTGAACTACACCTAATTAACGAGGGTAAATCATGATCCCACAATCAATAAGCCTTATTTTCTTCTTTATTGCCGCAGGTTTCTCTAGTGGGTTGATGATTACTAGCATCTGGACTAAATCAATGCAGCCTAACGGAAAGTGTCATATTTTTATTATGCTTGTATCTTTTGCGCTAGCTGTATTGGCCGGTGTATTTCTTCATCAGTCAGGGTTTTATATCCAGGTAGGATTCAAATGAACGAAATATTACTAGCACTAACAGCATGGATTGGCATTTGTGCGGTTATCTGCCTACTCACCGTACTTTGCATTAAGAATAAGTAATCGAACCATTAGGAAATTCCGAATAGTTGCCCGCTATCGCAATGGTAGCGGGCTTTTTACTCTAATCAGCCTACTCATAACTAAAAAGCAATGATTCAGCCATTTAACTGGATCGGGTAGAGCGCCCCAGCCAGCGAGGTAGTGCTTAGCAACGAATCAATTATACCCAATCCTGATTTAATTTCATTTATTTAACTTTCTGCACGAAAAAGGCTTTACTTTGTGCGGATATGGTTTAATATTAACCCATCACTAACAAAGAGAAAATATTATGAGTCGTTTAATTATTAAGAAAATAGACTTTACTTCGCTAGACCTAAAACAAGTTAATGACCGATTAAAGGAGCCACACACACTGTCTTTCGGTGACTTATCCTATATAGGAAATAGAATAGATAGATTATTCAAAATAGATACTGAGTGGCACAAAATAAAAAATCCCGATACAGGAAGCATGTGCTTTCAACTAGTAGAAGTTACCAGAAAGGATTAAAAATGACCCCAGCCCAAATAACCAAAAAAGGAGGGCTTACCGTTACTAAAATGGTAAGTCTGACCAATACGCCGCGCAGAACGATCTACGACCTGTTCGAACGTGACCAACCCAAGTTCATCGACTTAGCAGTTAAAGCCCGTACTGAGCTATACAAGCAGGACTTAGCGCGTGTTACTGATGAGTATCACCAGGATATTAACAACCTAACCAAAGAGGGATAGATTATGAAAAACGGATTCTACAAAACATACCCAAAGCTAACGCCAAAAATGACGCGTGAAGTTGAGGTTAAAGACGGATTGGTTCGCCTTAGGAATGGTGAGCAATGGTATCAAATAGGCTTCTTTTTTGAAGTAAACGTATTGATTGAGGATTTATAAATGAGTAACAATAAAGAATTAACACAGATTGAGCGTGAAGGATTACTAGCAGCAGGGCTGCCGGTCGATACACCTAGTCAGCTATCGGATGCTTTCCGCTTGGGAATGACGCAACTCCAAAAAGAGAATGACGAGCTGCGGGCTAATCACCTAAAGACCTATGAAATGAATATTAAGTTATGCGGTTTGGTCGCCAGTATGCACTTGAGAATAGATGACGAAAAAGCATCTGAAATAGTTTGCGATGAGTCTGTAAAAATAATCGGCGAGTTTCGTGCCGACCAACTAACCCCAGCCCAATCCCTAGCAGACATAAGGGCTGAGGCTGTGATTGAAGCTGCTGACAAAGTTATTCGCCACAATGAACATAGCTTCTGTATTCATTGCAGCTTAATCGACCACGCAAACCGTATTAAGGAGGGTTAGGGATGATTGAGGCGCACCCGCTACATAAGCAGAAATTAGTTTTTGCATGGCTTCCTGTCAAGCGCTGGATTATCAAGGATGGATACGCGTCAACTAGAGGTCGCTACTGGCTAAGATATGTCGTAGTGGTTAAGGCTGGAATTCTTAATGAGTGGACTGCTTACGCTAGATATAATGATGCCTAACCCCAACCAGTAACCATTACTTACAACTAGCCTCAATAAAGAGGCTTTTTATTAACCTTTGCATGAAGTGTAAAACTTGCACCTCTTACCTATGAGTGTTAAAATTGGCACTTCTTATTTAGGAGTAACGAAATGAACGGTTTAATTAATATGAATAACGGCAACCCTACTGTGTCATCAAAAGACATTGCAGATAAATTTAACAAGGTCCATAGGACCGTACTTCGGGCAATTCAAAAGCTTGATTGTAGTGATGAATTTAGAGAGCACAATTTTGTGCCGTCCTCTTATTTGTCGGACCAGAACAAAAAGTTGCCTTGCTTCAATATGACGCGTGATGGTTTTACTTTTCTTTGCATGGGCTTTACTGGTCCTGAATCAGCAAAATGGAAGGAAAGCTACATTGCAGCATTTAACGCAATGGAGAAGGTCCTGAGTGAAGCACCCGCCACAATGATGAGCCTAAACTCTATCGTAGCGGCTATTGAGCACAGCAAAGACGCGGCAAGTATTCACGGCCGAGAGCTGGCCAAGTACAAGGTAGTTAAGAAAGAGCAGGAAGAAGAATTTAAAATAGCATTGGACCAAGCACAATTAGCACTAGGCTTTCAGGGGTAGTTTATGAAATGGTTTAAACACGACTCAGCAGCGCACATTGATGCACGCATTAAAAAGGTAAAGCACAAGTACGGAATAGTCGGATATGGGTTGTATTGGTACTGCATTGAGCTAATTGCACTCGATATTGGTGCAAAAAACATCACTTTTGCACTCGAAGAAGATGCAGAAACGATTGCAATGGAATGGAACCTTGACCAATTAAAGGTGCAAGAGATGATGCTTTACATGGTTGAGCTTGGGCTGTTTGAGAAGGATGCGCTAGGGCGTGTAACATGCCTGAAACTCGCTAAGCGCCTAGATGATACTAATAGTAAGAACCCTGAAATACAGAAGGTTTTAAGCGAGCTAAAAAAGTCTAAAGAAGTGCAAATTGCACCTACTCCGACAAACTCCGAGAATGTCGTGTCAGATAAGATTAGATTAGATGAGACTAACTTAGATAATAATAAAGATATCAGTGCAACTGCGTTGCCCATTGTTGATCAGTTAGAAGTTTCATTTGATCAGTTTTGGATTGCAGGCATGAGAAAGGTTAATAAGAAAAAAGCCTTGTCTGCGTATAAGTCTCAATTCAAAGCTAACAAAAAGAGTCTTGATAAAGTTAATCCAGAACTACACTTTGCTAACCACTTGATCATGGATATAAAAAAACGACTTGATCTTGGCCAGCTTGGTTTTGCAGAGATGCACCCAACGACCTACCTAAACGGTGAACGCTGGAATGATGACTATCCCGAAAAACGGACTAACACTGATTTTATAGATCATGCAGATACAAACTGGGCAGAAGGCTTGGAAAATGAATTTCACGGGGTGAATAAGTAATGAATAACAACAACGGCATGATAAACGTATCTCAAATAGTGCATCAGGTTGAACGTAAAGCTCGTGACGGTGATTTTCAGCCTCACTCAGGGGTTTACGCAGGTAAAGAGTTTGTAGACCGTGTGTGCGATAAATTACGCGTCTTGACAAAGGGCTATAAAAACAAAATGGGATCAGCTGGCGGTGAGGTTGATTACAAAAGACAATTAATGCTTCTTCTTGCCGAAAGCGAGATAACAACTGACGAAGCTATTGAGCCAGCACTTAATTACTATCGAAGCAATGACAGCTGGATGCCTACCCCTGCTCAATTTGTTGGCGCTTGCAAGGTTCGCCATGTTGAAGGCTGTCCAACTGCCAAACAAGCATACCTGGAGTATGTTTTAAACTATGCCAAGCCTAGCCACAAATGGAGTCATGAAATTGTTCGTGCCGCTGTTCGTATTAGTAAACAAGGCTATGAGATTAAATCACTACCCGAAGAACGCGCTTTTCCTATCTATGAACGCGCATATCAAATCCTAATGGATAGAATCTTGAAAGGTGAGCCAATAGATACCCCTATCCCTAAAGCGCTACCACAGGAGGCGTCAAGCCGTCAGACGACACCTAAAGAGAATGTTAATCACTTGGCAGCAATGCGAGCGAGCTTAAATATATGATTGCCGAATATAAGGAAGTTAAATACTTTGACGAAGATGGTGAGCCATCAACAGCCATGGCTATAGCCAAAAAGCACAAGGTTTCGAGGTTTAAAGTTCGCGATCTGTTTTCTAAATACTCGCCTGAGAAGGCTTATCAATTAATTGGAATGGATCAGCGCAAGCTTAACGGGCAACGTGGCGTGTACTTTGACAATAGCGGATTAAGTATTAGTTCTGATGAATTAGGCAAATTATACGGTGTTAGTCGCTCCACTGTTCAGCGTAAATACAGGGATAATAACAAAGACTACAAGCTGGCAAACAAGGCGCTTGAGCAGTATTTAGGTAAATAATCAAAATAGCGGTTTACTATTGGAATAAGCCGCTATACTATAAGGGAAATTAAAGAGGAGAGAGATTGTGAAAGTATTGAAAATAAATGAAGAGTGGCAAATTGCTGTAGATGGTCACGGTAACTATATGCCAGAGCGCTATGTTAAGCGTGAAGGCGGCAAGATTGTAGGCGGAAAGGAAACCGTTGCTTTTGAGGGTTGGGATAGACAAGGCGTGTTTTTATCTAATGAGGTGCAGGCTGTTCAATGGATTGCAAAAAAGATTAACCACGAAGGTGGTGACGAATACCTGATTGATAGCCTTGAGGGTATTGTAAAAACATCCATGGCGCTACTGGATCAGCTTAAGGAGCAATCAAAATGAATAATGCGGATATGCCGAAAGATGCAACGCACGAGCATGAGGGGAATTTTAATTTTCACCCTCATTTCATAAAGGTCGAAGGTGATAAAGTTTACACTTGGCTTACGGGTTTTAAAGCGCCTAATTGCTGGTCTGATATTCCCGCTCATGATGACCTTGATCAATATATAGAACTCCAGCAACTAGAGGGCGGTAAAGATGAGTAAGTTCTTTCCTGTTTGCCCGCATTGCAATTACAGCTTTGACTCCGACGAAACTTGGCACTCTCAGCATTCAAATGATAGCAGAGTTAGAACTGGAGATGGGGACGAAAGTATTGTTACTTGCCATAACGATGACTGCAAAAAGAAATTTCATATAGTGTGCGAGCATGTGCCAATGTTTACTAGCGCTGAGGAAAATTGCGATGAGTAATACAGATATTAAGATGGGTGATGTGTTTGATTTGCCTTTCAGTGTTGAGCCTTCTGGTGTTATTTCAGATGATCACTGTATCGCAATAGGTGAATTTTGTGGAACGATGGAGCAATCTAAAGCAGCAGTCCACGCAATCAACAACCACGACAATCTAACCAAGCAAGTAACAGAGCTTAGGGCTGCTCTATTGTCAATCAAGAGTCGTCAACAGGTGTTAACGCCAAGCGGATTTGAGTTTTCTAGCGTCTGGCAGATTGCAGACAAGGCACTAAAGGAGAGTGAGTGATGAATAAAGGTAAGGTGGAGCTAAAAGAGTTTACAAATAGCAAGGATAGCCAGGCTTTTTGGTACTCCGTTGAGCATAATAATGGTGCAACTTCTGTTGAGCAGTCATTAAAGATAAGTAGTATTGATGGGGTTTTCAATCCGACTTGGGTGGCTAGCTTGGCGCTTGATGATTTTCCGCCTCAAGATACGCCTTTAGAAGCTGCTCATAAAATGGCTGACTGGTTAGAAAGGCTAGCATCAGCAATTAGAGTAGGAGATTACCTAACAGTTCAAAGGGCTGAATTTAAGGACATAGAGAGCGAATAAGTGACTAACCCTAAGCGCTTTGGTGAGTTTTAAAGCAAGGCGCTTTGTGTATAATGAGTGTGTGGATAGCCTTAGCGGGCGAACGCTGGCTTCAGTAACCAGCTTCCACTTCAAATCTTACTGATAATTCTTAACTGGAGAATTGCATAATGAATATTATTCAATCAGGTACAAATAAAATAAGCAGCGAAGACCTTTGGGCAATGGTTTGCCAGTCTCGCAAAGAATTCAACGAATCAACACCGAGACTTAATGATTTTCATAGTCGTGTTGCTGATGAGCTTGAAGGTGAAGACTACGAAACTTTCGTAGTACAAAATACGAACAAAACAGAGTCAACCTATTACTGGCTAACTAATGAGCAGTGTATGCTGGTCGGTATGCGTGAATCAAAGTCAGTAAGACGCAAAGTTATTGATAAAATCAAAGCTCTAGATAACGGCTTTACTCCAGTCATTCCTCAAACACTATCAGAAGCACTACAGCTAGCAGCAGATCAAGCTAAACAATTAGAGCTTGCAGCGCCAAAAGTGGCATTCGTTGAGAACCTGGTAGAGCGCGACAATCTAATGACAGCCACTCAGGTCGGCCAGAAGCACAAGCTAAGCGCGGTCAAGATTAATAGGTTCTTAGATGAGCTTGGCGGAGTGTATAACAAGTCAGTGAAACGTGGCAGGGCATTTACTCAAGCATTCATAGATAAAGGCTATGGTGAGCTTAAGCAGACTGAGATGGGATATTCTCAGGCATTGTTTACGGCAAAGGGTGAAGTTTGGATTAATGAGCAACTAATTAGCGAAGGGGTGGTGTGATGAGAGAGATTAAGTTTCAGATTCTTATAGAAGTTAGCAATAAGGATTTTACAAAGAAGATTGTTGAGCATCACACGAGTCTGGACTGGCTTATGAATGGCCATGATTTAATGGATTATTCGAAAGTTGGTATTATAGCCAAGCGTCAATTCACCGGCCTAAAAGACAAAAACGGCACTGATATTTATGAGGGGGATATTTATTTTGACAGAGGTGTTTCATTAGCTTTTGGGAGAAAAAGAGAGTATTGCAACTTTAGAATTGTTCAGTTTGACTCAGATAAAGCCTGTTTTAATGCAAAAACACATTGTGGCACTTCGTCTATAGATAAAAACTGCATTATAGAAGGTAATATCTATCAAAACCCAGAATTAATAGAAAATAACAATGAATAACCACTTTACTATGTCGGAATAAGCCGATAGTATATACGCACCAACTAAGGAGAGAGCGATATGGGTTGCGATATACATTTATATAAAGAAAAGAAAGTTGATGGTGAGTGGGTTACTGCTGACGAGTGGGTTGATGAATATAATGATGGTCTGGATGTTCCTTATGAAGAACGGTTTAGCGCTCGTGATTATTACTTGTTTGGTTTTTTAGCTGGCGTTCGCCGTGATAATGACTTCAGCCTAATACCCACTGGAATTCCTGATGACGCATCTGAAAATGTAAAGGCGTGCTATAAGCGCTGGGAAGGTGATGCGCACTCAGCTAGCTCAATAACACTCGAGTCATTAAAGTGGCACTGGGCAGACCTTTCAGGAAAGGTTATGACGGTTTCAGGCATGAAGGACACTGAAGGGTTAAATAAGCTTGCACGATCAATAATGGGAAAAGGTGAAACGGACTGGGGTTTGCTTTACCCGTACTGCCAAGGCACAAATAAAGATAACTATGAAGAGTTTTCGATTGATGTTCCGTGCCACTTTAAGCTTAGCAACATAGAATCTCTAATAAATCTATTTGACGACATTGAAGCAGAAGAGTGCCGTATTGTATTTTGGTTTGATAATTAGATTTCATAACTGAGAGGTGATGTTATCTCGACAGGCTGTGGATCAGCTCCAATCTTGCCGCTGCGATAGCGTGAAAGACTTTTGTTTATAGGTGTGATTATAACCGCAACATTAACGGGCGTCTTGACCGTCCCTTTTAATTATTTGTTATACGTGGAGATAAGAATGGATATTAAAGAGTTTGCAAAGAAAATTGATGGCTTTGAGTACCCTGCGCATCAACTAGATAAAATTAGCGATGAAGCCAAGGAGAATGGCTTTCTAATTATATATGGCATGTCTGATGACCTAGTTGAGATGCGCGGATTATTCATAGATGAAATTGACGCCTATAACGGAATTAAAACTAAGGTTGGAACTAGCGGGGTCGCTGTAAATGCTATATGGAGCCCAAAAGATAAACCGAATACATCTTGGGATATACAAGTTGATTGCCCGCATGAGAAATTCACAATTGTTGACGATGGCGATGTTTATTGTATTGGAGCTGTTGTTCATAAAAGCAGTTTGAACGTATAGCATTAAGATATTCGGCACGAAGTGTCCGTATATTGATGTGCTATTAGGATTTAATTAACAAAGAGGGTTAGGGTTATGAATCTAAAGAAAGAAGTAGTTGATCGAATCAAGGCAAAGCTAATCCGTGATCAGCAAGACCTTCAGTATGATTTAAAAAAGAATAGTAATGAAATCAACAGATTGTCGGATGAAAACACAATTAAGAAGCGCCAAATTGCTAAGCTTGGTGAACTAATTAAAAGTATAGATTAACCGCAAATAGCGCAAGGGGTGGGTATGGCAAAGAAACGCAAGCAGTATGTCGCGCACGTACAAAAGGCTAGGAGTGCCAAAGCAGCACTTAGAGATTTAGGTATTGGCTTTGTTGCCAGTGGTGATGGTTTAGAGTTAATTAACGTGGAAAAGAATCGCATTGAGGCTTGCGGGCCAAGTATTGATGCGGCACTTAGTAAGATTCGCTATAAGTGGCAGATTTATATAGCTGCAATGGGTCGCACAAAGACTAAGCAGGCGTATATTAAAAGTGAAGTTATTGACGCGCCAAGCGAGTATTTTAAACATGAGCTTAGTTCTACGGTTTCAGGGCTTCATGATGAGCTATCAAAACTAATACCTAGCGATCAGCTATCGAATCTAGGCTGGATAGCCTTACCGGTAGCTCGTGAGATTAGCGAGAAAGAGTTGGAAGCGTTATTTAATACGCTGGGTTGCTGGGATAGCTTAGCACCTTGGCAGAATGAGATATTAAGCTGTGAAGCTTGAATTCATTAAGCAGGCTGGCGGAATACTTATACCTGCGGACGACTACAGCGCTGAGAAGATGACGAAGCTAAAAACCGGAGGTCAATATCCTGCTGAAGTTAAACTGGCTAGAAACCCTCAGTTTCACAGAAAGGTTTTTGCCTTCTTTAACTTCTGTTTTCAGCACTGGTCTGGCGGGCATAAGTTCCAAGATGAGTCTTTGCAGTTTGATCAATTCAGAAAAGAGCTGATCATAATGGCAGGCTTTCATAACGCTTACTACTCAATAGGCTCTGAGGTGAGGCTAGAGGCAAAATCACTGTCTTTCGGTAGTATGAGTCAAGATGAGTTCGAGCAATGCTATCAGGCGCTAATTCAGGCAGCCATGAGCAATATATTTAAAACAGCGGACGAAAGAACGCTAAACAATTTAATGAGCTTTTTCTAAAGAGAACTAAAATGACAAACGAATACACAAGCACAATTAAGAATAAAGATGACGTAGAAGAGGGTGGAATTACCCTAGTAAAGAAAGAAGACGGGACTTGGGCTGTTCCTGGTGGCTTCTATGTTACCAATGAAGGGTACGCCAAGGCCGTGGCAAAGCGCCTTGATTATGAATTCAATATGCCTAAGCTGCCAATGACTCAGTTGGCCGATAAGGTTGTTACTCGATTAACTGCTGCCAGTCGTGGTGATGGTTGCGATATGGTTTTGGGGGTTTAGTTATGGGTCCTGATATGATTAGCCTTATTGCCGACTGCGTTATTGGTGCGGTAATTACCCATAAGAAAACCAGCACTGATTACAAGATCGTAATGCCGGTAATGGTTAAAATAAATGACGAATGGCGCAAAGGTATTGTTTACACTAATGGTATTTCTGAGTTTTGCCGACCTATCGACGATTTTCAAGGGTTCTCTAGTGTTCATGAGGCCATTTCATAATGGCTCGCAAATGCACGCTAAATCCATGCAAGTCTGAGCTGCCTTCTAAGGCTGACTCAGATAAGTGGCAGGCCGTCGGGTTCTGTGATGATGGTTGCATGGCTAGGCACGGTCTAGCTAAGGCTAAGAAGCAGGCAGAGCGCAAGCGCAAGGCTGATGAGCTTGGTATTAAAAAGCGTAACCAAGCACTAAAGAAAAAGGTTAAGGCTAATCCGAAAGCTAAGGCATTAGAATCCGCTCAATTATTAGCTAGAATATCTAGTGCTGATGATGACGGATATTGCACTTGCGTGACCTGTGGTCATGTAGGTAAGTTTAACGAAGGCTTTGACGGTGGTCATTTTATTGCTAAGGGTAACTGCTCATTCTGGATGCTAGACCCGCGTAATATCTGGCCACAATGCAAATCCTGTAATGGCAATGGGATGAAGTTCGGCAATAAAGAGGCCGCCTATACATTGTGGATGCTTGATAAGTTTGGGCGTGAATTTGTTGATTATATGAGGTCTATGGAAAAGGAGGTAACAAAACGCACAGCCAAAGACTATGAAGAGTTCACAGTTTCGGCCAATGCTCAGATACTAATTCACAAGAAGCGGATAGGTATTAAATAGCGGACTAATCAAAGTCCGCGTTACTGTTTTAGATTAGAGGAGGCTCAGGCCAAACAACACTAACCGGGTCTTGCTGAGTAATATCAAGCAAAGCCTTTCGATACGCTTTAACCGAATCCTTTTGCGCTGCTGTTAATTCAGCCCAGCGTAAAGGGTTGTAAATATCAACGTATTTGGCTAGCAATAAATCACGCTCTGCTCGAATATCGGATAGCGTTTTAACTGGCTCGACGTATGGGGCGACTTCCACCCCTTGCTCAGTAATTAATTCTACCTCTGAAGCTGTTAGTGTTGCTTCTACGCCATCAATAAATGCGTTAACGCCGCCTATTCTGTTTATTGTAAATCCTGTGTATTTATCAATCATTGTTTTATCCATAATCCATAACCGTTATTTGCTATTGATGAGCCGGAGGCATTTAACCAGGTGCCAGATTGAGCTGGCGTTAAGTTAGACCCCGCTGTCGTTGAATTGCTTGCAATAGGGTTTCCGCTTGTATTTTGTAAGTGATTAAAACCTCCTGATTGAAAGACCTCTAGCCAAGAATCTGAGTTACTACCTCTAAAAAGCAAACGATTTTCAGTATGGGAGATAAAAACTTGACTGACTGCACTAGTTCCATCGGAACCCAATTCGATAATATAACCGCTCGGCAAACCAGTAGGTGAGTTAGTAGAATTAACCACAAATCTAAATGATGACCCATTTCCAGCAAAGGGGGTATTTAAGTCTGGACTATTCTCAAATTCTGTTAACCCTAACCCAAATGCACCAACTTCCATGAGCTGGCCAGCGCTGGTGCCTACGTCTCGGCTAGCTGCATCACCGAACCTAATATAACGCCATAATTGACTTTGCCCTGTTCCGGTATCCTCTGCGTTTACACGATAAGTTCCAGATCCTGCGTAAAATTGCGCGAATCCGTTGCTGTCAGCAAAAAAAGGATTTGCTTTTGCCGCACCGCCAATCGTTGAAAATATTGTTGCAGGTAGTCCGGTGTCCTCATCTGTAACCGTTATTTCTGCGCCTGGGATAATATCCCCAGCCTCATTTTGTATTGTTGCTTGCCATATTGAATTAGCCATTATGGTACTATTGCTCCCGCTATTGTTCCGTTGTTTGTTATTGTAACCGTTTTACCACGCTTTAAGATAGCATCGCCAGCCGCTCCGCCGTTTCCACCTAAAGATGTCCCTAGAACACCTGATTGCCCAGCTTGCCCATTTTGTCCAGCCTGACCGAAGTCGCCGCCATTGCCACCTTTACCATTAGTTACAGTGCCTTGTGATCCGGTTTGAGATACGTTCGCACCGCCAAAACCAAGTATTAACTCACTAGAAGATTGCCCAGTCAGTCCAATAATCGGAACATTGATTTCATCGTTAGGCTGTAACACCCCACCCCGCGTGCCGCCAAAGTTAATGAATGGTCCGGCACCGCCACCGGAACCAGTAGCTCCGCCAAAATCACCACCGCCCCCACCAACCTCTAAAATACCTTTAGCAGCTCCGCCACCGCCACCGCCGCCACCGCCACCGCCGATAAGTCCGTTATTAATGATGTTAAATACTGTAGGTATTGCAGCTCCAGTAACAGGCAAATCTATTGCTTCATCGCCATTTTTGCCGTTGAATCCCGCTGTCAGAGAACCGTCGCTATTAATGCGAGCACCAGCGCCACCGCGACCACCGCGACCAGCTATAGTTCCATTATTGGTTAGGTTGATAGTTATATCTTCATTCCACGAACCGTAATTTAAAGATGCCGATCCCGTTGATGCACCACCAATAATCACGCCTTCCTCAATAGTGAAATTAATAGTATCTCCGGTATTAATGACTGAAAATACATCGAAGAATTTCTCTCTAAGAGAGATATTGTTCTCGTTGGTTACTATTGAGACATTTTTTATTGTTGGATCTTCTGGAGCCACTGTCTGATTATATAAAACCTCTTCAGCAAGTACCGAGAATCCTGTGTCGGAACTCTTGAGCTGAACAACCTGTATAGGCATATCAACCGATAGACCTGTCTCATCTTGAACCGTCCAAGATTTAGCCTTGTAGCCTCCGCCAAGCTCGGGAGATATAAAATTCACCCCTCGCTGTAGATTATATGAAATCAATCTAGGCGGAGTGGAGTATCTTGAAAGTATTAGTCTATTCAGTCTATCGGCCGCATCTGCACCGGTATCGGGTATCCATCGGCTAAATATGCGCTTTACACTTGGCACACCATTAAAGTTTGTCTCGCTATCAGGATCAACTACCGCCAAAGTAGAGGCGTAATTTTTTGTTTCATCTAACTTTTCTAGAGGGTTAATTTGGCCGTAATAAGTCCAAACTTGACTAACTCGCTTCTCTGGCTGGTCTTTAGCGCTAAAGCTTCCTGCTACTATTTGAGAGTCATCATATAAAGCTGCATCCGTGGCAACCGAGCGTAATACCCTAAACCTTAAAAGCTTAGAAATATCATCCCACCAAATAGTAGAGGCGGTCTGCTCTAATAGCTCATTTATAAGCTTTTTAACTTCTGTCGGCTCTGCAATTAGCGCTGAGTAATTTCTTGCTATGTAGTTATTATCTTCTGTTGTCCAGTCTGCAAGTGGTATAAATTCGGACGGCACGTTTGCATAATTCAGTAGTAAGTCATTAATAATAGCCGTAACTGTATCTTGTGAGTATTCAACACACAGCTGAACGCGGGCGCCCGCATCGTGCTCTGTTCCTTCTGTATTATACTGCCCCCTAGTAACCGTCAAGACATCACCAGAGCGGCTAAAAGATACTACCTCTTCACCACCAATCTGAGCAACACCGCTAGAAGGGTATTCAGAGCCGATACCTACAGGATCAAGCGTAATACTTGTTTCAGTTCCATTAAGCGCATTAAGGCTAGAGCCGTTAGATAATACTGGTGCTTGTGACTGCTTACCATCTGCAAGTTGTAATGCATCTTTGCATTGAATAGTAAACCCACCAGAACTGTCAGGCCCTGCGACCTTTTCAACTATGAAATGTCTGGTTTCCATTTGATCTATTGATTGGTCAGAGCTGCCACGGATAAGTCTAATGTCAGAGCCTTTAACAAATGGCCATCGAGCTCTAAACTTACCCCAGTAAGTACCCCTTTCGTAAGGATCGTAATCACGGTCTGAAAGGTATCTGTCACCCTCTGGCCCTGTGTCAGGGTATCTTGAATCTTTAAAATCAACATTAATTGAAGCTCTAACACCGATTGATTCGCCCAACTCTAATTTAGCCGGACGAATTGTAACCTTATTAATATTGGGTATTGCTTCGTAATCAGTAGAAAGATTAGAGGTTGCTGTAGAGTATCTAGCTGTAACCGTTTCTTCGGTATAGTTTGGCTTGTCCTGACAAGTTGCAAAACAGTTGAAGCATTTTATTTCACCGGTTGTCGGGATAGAAGCCGTGCAAGGTGCTTGGCCATACACATTGGAGCATCGGTCTAAGTCAACCTCAACAAGAGTAATTCTTTCAATCATGCTATACCCTTAAAATTCCAGTCGATTTGCATCATTCCGTTACTTCTCTGATTTGTTGGTTTTGGGTCGCCTTCAACCCAAACATAGCCAACTTCAGCAGGGTATTTAGCAGGCTTCCAAGCAAAGAAGCAAGGAACCCTAGGTAGTGCAGAGAAATAAGGATCAAGCATTGACCGATACCACTCAGGGGTAAGATTCTGCAAGCTCACCTGATTAGAATTAGTTTGCCTTACTACAATCTCACCTAAGTATTGACCGTTTTCAGACACTCCATTAATTGCCAGCCTATCACGTCCGTATGTAATTGGAGTATGACCAACATATAGGCCGCGCTGCAATTCAAGCTTTTTACCAATATAAATAACCCCAATCTTGGGTGCCTCAGTTGCACCTGTTATGATTATTTCAACCGTTGTCGGGGTTGCTATCCCGCGCAAAAACAATATTGCCTGAGTGTCGCTAATCGCCTGAGCTGGAACAACAGTAGTCCCGTTATATTTAATTGATACAGTTAACCCAATTTGATTGAGGTTGTGCCTAGCGATGCCAATATAATCAACCTCTGAGCCTCCGGTAACAATTGTAATTGTCTGAGTAGCTACGCTTGTGGCTTCCCATAGATAAGCCGTTGCCGGATTCGCAACGCTCTCGATAGGGTTTTCAATTGTTGAGCTAGTAGCTGTTATGTTATTTCGCGTCACAACATTATTAAAACAAAGAACGCCTTTATCACCAGCTACAGCCTCAGTTAAAACAAATCCTGTGCTTATTATTGTCGCCATTATACCACCAGTTTAAAACCGTCATTTTGAAGCTCTACCAACTGCTCCGCGATACTATTAACCATTGATCCGCTAACCAGTGCGTTAGGGTCTAAGGTGTCCACTCTTACCGTTCTTGATTGATCAGCTCCAGCAGAAGCAGCAGCAGGTACGCTAGACGTTGCAGCAGCGCTAGCACCAGCACTAACCGAGCCTCCGCCGCCAAAGCTTGTGCTGTTAATTGCTTGGAGTCTAATTCCGCCCGCCACAATCGCAGCACCGGCAGCAGCAGCACCCAAAGCAGGCCCAACTACAGGAATACCAGCAAGTGAGGTGTACGCCTTTTGTGCGCCCTCGTAGGTAGACATGACAACTTGTGCTCTAGCAGCCGCCTTGCCTATTTCAAACATTCTTTTATTGCCGGACTGCTGAAGTGTTGCAAGGTCTCCAAACATTTTAGATACTGCGCCGGTTTGCTGACTGCCCCAGCTTTGTCTAATTTGCGCCATTGCGCTCTGTATTTCTTCTTCCTTGGATAGTCTCTGCTGACCTGCCATGTCATCGACCATAGCCATTTGATCAGCTTGAAGTTGCTTAGCTTCAAGTATCGCTGGATTGTTAATACTGGCTATAAATGCGTCAATCTGCTCAGTAGGAAGCGGAGTCATTAGCTTATTATGAAGTTCAGAGGTTGCAGCTTGTAGTTCGGTATTTGCCTCGATAGCTGCGTTTTTTATTCCAGCAATCATTTCTGATTGGCCGACAACCAAATTGGATACGTCAACACCCGGGATATTATTAACAGAATCAATCAGCCCGTTAATTGTCCCAACCGCCCCCTGTATTGCACCCTCTATTGACTCGGCAATGGTCGAGGCAACGCCTAAAGCACCAGCTTTTAATGCTTTAAACGCCAGTATTGTTCCGTCTATTACAACCTCAACACCAGTAAAAGCATTGCCAATAAACCCGACCGCTTTTGCTACACTATGAACTGCGTCAGTAGCCTGTTGCTGAAACCCTCCGGACTCGATAGCAGCTTCTTGAAAGTTTAGTGCTAACTCTTCAAGGATGGGTGCAAGCGCAATGGTTACTTGCTGGCTAACACCTTCAACGGCTCGGCCAATACTACCCATAGCATCATTAGCTGCTTCAATTTTTGCCGCGTCAACGTCAGAAATGGCAAGTCCGAAGCCCTCCATTTGTCGTTTTGATTCTGCGATTGTTTCCGGTGTTAACTGAGATATTGCAAAGCCAGCTTTTTTACCAAAAAGATCAGAAGCCGCCGCCGCTCTTTCTGTTGCTGGTACATTTTGTTCTAATGCCTGATTAATTGTTAATAGCTTTTGGTCAAGGGTCATACCCTCGAGATCAGAGGCAGAAAGCCCAAGTCTATCAAGAGTGTCAGCAGCCGCACCAGTTCCTTGAGCAGCCTCGCCCATTACAACCTCAAGATTCTTTGCTCCCGACTCTATTTGCTTCATGGATATGCCGGACATCTCAGCAGCTCTATCGAGAGTCGCCATTGAAGCGCTAGAGGTTCCAAGTTGTTTGGCTAGCTTAGCTTGGGCATCTATTGCGCCCAATGAATCTTTGACAAACTTGACGCCAATAGCAGCTCCAGCAACAGCAGAAGCCGCCGCCATTTTAGCCATTGCGCCAGTTGTTTTTTTTGCTTGTGCGCCAAACTTATCTAGCGTGGTTGTAGCTTCTTTTGTGCCGCGTTTTAATGGGTCAATATCTGCCCCAAATCGCACAAAAATATCAGACTCAGCCATTTAAAAACCTTCTTCAAGTAGCCTTAAAAGGCGTTTTCGTTGCGGCTCTTCAAAAAGATGCGGAGCTTTAGACTCGACAATCCACCAAAACTCTTGAGGGTGCAAAGACCAAAACTCACTTGGCGTAAGTCCAAAGCTTGTAATGGCCGTCATATACAAGCTTTTTACTAGACCTGCGCCGCTTACTTTCCCTGTTTTTCTTCGTCAGGCTGGTAAGTTTCAGGCGGGAGCATCATCATAATTAAAGTGGTGATAGAATTCTGAACATTATCAGAGCCACCGTCACCAAATAATGACGCATAAACCTCATCAATCATCACCTTCCCGCCCGCGTAATTAATTGCAAGCGCGTAAGCTTCAGCTAGTTTCGATAGCTTTGGTTGGGTAGTTAATTCCTGCAAGGAAATAACGTCCTCAACCTGAGCGATTAACTTCATCACCTGATTGCCTTTGATGGTGAAATCATCACCACCAAAAGTAAGCGTAATATCCTGAAAGATACCCATTAAACGCCCGCCGTGTAAGTCCACTCGCCAGAGCTTTGTAGTGTGCCGTCAAACTCTACCGCGCCATCAGAGCCTCCGCCATTTTCAGTGAATCCATTGAAATAGAAATCACCTGAGATAGTATCACCAGCAGCTTGAGCGCCGTACTTTGGGTATTGAATAGTAATGTCGGTGAGTAGCATACTTTGCTCAGTCATAATTAAAGAGCGCAATAATGTATCTTTAGTTACGCCAGAAAAAGAAATATCTAGAGACTTTGTTCCAGCTTCAGATAGCAGCGTTCGATAGCCGTTATCCTCGTCCGTGGTAATGTCGATAGGCTCTTTTGCAATAGCAATAGACTTTGAGTTAACACCAGCAATTGCAGTGTTGTTTTTTTCGATCAGTAGATCGCGTGAAGCTCCACCAGCCATTTATAATTCCTCAATCAATAAATTAAAAGTTTGTACGCCATGCCTAGTAAATCCGTCCGAATCTAAAAAAGATTCTGAACCCACTTGAGCAATATTTATAAATTTGTAATTTGGCTCTGATAAATTCGCCCTGTGTAGAGTATCATAAATCAAGCCCTGTATTTGTTTTGTCTCGCTTCTTCCGCTAAATCTAGACCATGTATGAATAGTAATACTAACCTGATTCATAAGCTCTAAATCAGTGTCTATAGTTGTGTGAGAATCCTCACCTATTGACACATAAGGGAAGTTTGTTTCATCGCCAGAGCTTACAGCCTGCGGCACGTTATCATAAACAGCTTTGATAACCGCCATTAGCGGCGCATTGTTAACTAGCTTGTCGTAAATAGCTGTTTGAACCACTGTTTCAAAATTAGACATTCTTAGCTAGCTTCTTTTGTTCGCGTTTAACTGCTGCGCCTAGTTTTTTTATGAACTGTTCTTCAGCAATTTTTGGTATATTTGATTGTATCATATCTTTTGCAGGTCTTAAAAACGGTTGCTCAGGCTGCGGTACTGGGCCGCCAGTCCCAAACTCAACAAACCGCCAATAAAAACCGTCATTTTTCGCATTTTTGCCCGATTCTACAATAACATCAGAAACAGGTTGCCCAGGTTTGCCCCGTCTTCGTTTTGCCTTAATTGCCTTTCTTAGCCTTCCAGTATCCTTTGGCACGCGCTTTTTAGCCTCTTTTGTTGTCTCTGAGGCCATCCCGTGAACCATTGCGCGTGATAAATTGGCTGCGTGTCTAGGTGCAAGCTCCTCTAAGACCTTTTTAATATCATCCAGACCAAACACCGCAACCTCAGATGCTGCCATTACTGCGGAACTCCGCGTTCTGCGTCAATTTCAAGGTATAAAGCTCTACCCTTTGGCTTCTTGGCAGTAACAATATTAAATGGCTCACCATCCCACAAGATGCGATAGCTTTCCAAAATATCAGGGCGGTTTCTAATGACAAATAAATAGCCAGCTTCAGCATTTACTCTGTCGTATTGCGTAACTTCTCTACCGCCTTTCGTGCGCGCATGAGCCCATACCGAAGAAAGTGTCGAAATATTAACCCAAGTATCAGTAGAGCCACCCATGCCGTCAGAAACAGCTTGGCGCTCTTGAAAAGTAATTCTTTGATCAAGCTCACCCGCTCTGTATGTCATATTCCCAAGCACTCCCGATATGGATACAGCAATGCTTTTAGCGCTGGATTTTCAGCAAGCGATACACCTACCGCCGTTTCAGTTCTTAGCTCGTACAAGTCAGTAACAATAATCTTTATGGCGTGCCGAACACCGACAATCTGAACAGGGGCGCTAGTTGTTGCTAAAACCTGATAATTCAAAGATTGATAGGTTTCAGTAAATGTTATCGTTTGATTTTCAGCGTCTACAATATAGCTAGCTGGATTTACTGTTTGCTGTGCGTTGTCGCTGTCGGTATAAACTACCGATGTAACAGTTAATCCGGGATAAGGTAGTGAAATAACCGTTGGTATTGATCCAGAGTATAATATTTTAATATCTTGCTCTGTAAAATATTGATTGCAGTAGCTTTCGCACCGGTCGCGAGCTGCGCTAATTAATGCCGATATGTAACTATCATCTTCAGTAAAGGCAGGTTCAATTCTAAGCTGCTCTTTTGCTTCTTCTAGTGTTACCGGCTCAACCGTTGGTGCTACTAAAACAATCGTTTTCATTATTTAGTTTTCTTCTTCTGCTTATTAGGCTTTGTTTCAATTTCTTTCTTAGGTTCAGGTTTTGAAACGACCTCTTCAATCAATCCGCCATCTAACCACGCCTTATTATACAGCGTAACCTCACCTTTTTTCACTTCACCAACCATGTAAGCTCTAAAATCTTGTGTAGCAATATACATTCTTAAACTCCAAAAGTTAGGGCGCTATGTAAGCCGCCCTGTTTTACTACTAAGCAGTGATAGCGGTAATATCGCCTGTGCGAATCGCAGCAGGAGTGAATACCAACTCAGCACCGCGAGTTTCAGCACGAACAGTAACCAAGTTTTTGGTCACGTTGTCGCTGTCTTGCTCGAACATTTCAACGATAGTGCTTTCGCGGTTAGCGTACATGTCAGCATCCATTGACTTACAAATCATTGTACCCGCTGGCACGTTGTTTGAAAGTACAACTGGCAAGCCCCATAGCAGCGGAGTTAAACCGTTGTTAACGTAGCTAACAGCACCAGAGGCCGCAACGAACGCATTATCACCAGCAGCGCGGCGAGTAGTTTCAGCTACGCCCCAGTCAGCAGGGTTCATGTAGAAGTAGCTTGGCTCGTAATCTGCTCCGATAACTTCCATTTTCATCTTGTTAGCAAGACCATACACATCAACAGTAAGCAAAGGACTTGTTACTGTGTTGTTTGCAACAGCTAACCAGCCATCAGTAGTGTCGTTAATAACGTAGTTTTCAACTGAGTTATTAACACCGTGACGCAAGCGGCGCTCAATGTAAGATGCTAAGAAGGTAGAATCTGCTAGTGCTTGCTTAGAAACGCGCAAGTAAGTTGGAATCGTCTTAACCGGAGTATTAACTTCTTCAAAAGTCAGTGTCGATTCTGGCTTAGCATCACCTTCAGCAGTGATTGCCGCTGCATTAGTCCACAATAGCTCTTTAGAGTAGTAGATAATGTTTGAAGCTGCTGATCCCTGCATAACAGTAGGCATTACAGTCAGCTGGCGGAAGGCACCAGGAACAACGCCTGATAGTTGATCGTGAACAGAGGAAGCATTGCCAGAGTTAACAATAGTGTTCTTAACTTCTGTGCGACCCTTGTTTGTTTCGCCATCAATGAAAGATTTGATACCAGCAGATTCTAAAACCTGAGAACCAAAGCTTTTCGCTTCGATTGCTTCCGGTGCTACTGAGTGCTTTTGAGCCAGTTCTACAATCTGATCATTTAATGACTTGATTGAAGTGTCTAACTCAGCAATGGCCGCTTTATATTCAGCGCCTTTTGTTTCTGATTTCTCAGTAACAGCTTGCATTTTTGCTTCGATTTTTTCGTGCATCTCTGAGAGAGCGGCTTTTAGTTCTAAATCAGACATTAGTATGTCTCCTTAATAAAGTTTTTAATTGTTTCAACTTCTGTGGCTTTCGCCTTTTCTTCTTCACGCTCTCCGTGAATTTTCTTCACTGCTGCCACAATCTCTGTAGCTTCTTTTTGTGAAAAACCTTTTTGACGTAGGATATGCTCAACGTCTTTTAATTTTGTGGCGCTTTTTACTGTTGTGATGTGCGCGTTATTGTCTGCCGGAGTTTCAACGATTGAAATTTCAAATAATTCAATGTCTTTCAGCACTCGAACTACACCATCTTGCTCTGAATCCCGAACAGCGTAACCAATAGACATCCCGCTAATTGCACCATGACGCAATAATGCAGCGGTATCTTCAGCAACAGAGTGGCCTTTAGTTAGCTCGCCAGATACAAACAGGCCTTTTTCATCTTCGTAAATTTCAGTAAACTTACCAATTACAGGCCCGTAATGATTCCAGCGCAACTGAACAGGACGATCGCGGCCCTCTATTGTGTTGCTGTAAGCGCCTGCTTTGATTGTGTCGCCGTATGAGTCTAGGCCATCAAAAACCGAGGCATAGCCGCTAAACTTTAGCGAACCCTCAGCACCCATTTTTACCTCACACTGAGCTAAACTTAATTCTTTATGCTCCATTATTAGCATCCGCCTGTATTTGTCGTTGTTGTGTTCCAGCAGGAACCAATGTGCTATTCAAGTAAATTGTATCACCACCAGCAAGAGGCGGTAAGCCTTCGCTCGCTCTGACTTCATTCGGTGCCTTTTGAGCGGAGTTAATTTGCTTGCTTGCCGTTTCTGCTCTTGTTGCAGCGTCAGCACGTAGCAAGCTATCAAAACTAAATTCTATGTCGATAGTTTCCCAGTCTTCTCGCGGCATGAGATGGCGTTTAATGCTGGATTCGATGCGCTCTAAGTATGGCTTTAGATTAAGTTTATAAAAGCCCATATTAATCTCAGCGATACCGCTACCCCAAGTTGAGGCGGTTTGATCGTTAATCAGTACGGATGGCACACCCATAAAACGCGCAATATCTTCAATCGAGAATCGGCGGCTTTCTAATAATTGCTGATCGGTCGGGCTTAGGCTAGCTTGCTGGTAGTTAAAACCAGCCTCCAGAACGAATAACTGATCGTTATTACCTTCCTGCAATCCTGCGAATGACTCCCTAACAGCTTCTTTTTGTTCTTTCTTTAAGGCTTGATCAACAGTTAAGATTCCGTTTGTTTTCCCACCGTTGGCAGCTAGTTTGCTCTGCCTATCACTTAGGTTTTTACTTAATCCTAATGTATTGCCAGCGTAGCCAAGAGGGGAAAGACCAACAATACCATTACCAAAGATTTTAACGTGCCAGATTGAGCTTTCAGCATAAACCTTTATATTACTATTAGCATCTGTGTACTGATATGCCACCGAACCATCGGGAAGTAATACCGCCTCAGTCTGAGAAGATGGCAAAACCATAATAGAGACAATGCGAGAACCAAGGCGCTCAATAGTCATGTAGGCATTACCCCAAGTGACTAAATTTAGCATCATTGATTCAAAAAATTCAATTCGAGTTTGATATCGGTTGGGTTGGTAGTTTAAAAGTTTCCACAAGTCGTAATCAGCAATAGGCTTTTTAACCGTTGTTGCAGCATCGCTCTCATAGCAAACCAAAGGCATAGCTGCCACGGTTTCAGTTAACAGCCTAACCGAAGCCCAGAACGCCGATTGAGTCATAGCTACATCAAAATCTTTGACCACCGTTGGCGTATTTGGCAAAGGATTCTGAATGCCAGTCTTTACAGTGTCGCCACCGTTACTAAATCCGAAATTCCACCAAGCCATATTACAAAGTCACCGATAAAAGGTTATCAAAATCAATTGCAGCTTCTTGCTCGTGCTGACATCTACCTAAAGCCATTAACAAGGCAATAACTCCATCAATTTTATTTTCTGCACGTTCTTTGCGAGGGTAAACATTTTCTTTAGCGTCTTCCTTTGCAACTACGTTTGAAATCATCCACTCTTGAACAGGGTCAGAGTTATGTTTTATTTTCTTCGCCCTAATTAAAGCGTCTAATGACTTCATAGGCTCAGAGAAGTTTAACACAGTAGGGCGCATCTCAACAACCGGAACGCCTTCAGCCATTAATTCTGTTATCAACATGGTAGCCTGAAACGGATCATAGGCCAATTCTCTAACTTCAAACTGAGAACAAAGCTCTAAAATATCCTCCTTGATAACATTGAAGTCGATAATCTCTCCATCAGTTACCGTAAGCCATCCTTCACGCATCCAAGCTGTGTACATTTCATTGCCTGACTCTACCGCCGACTCAGGCAGGTAATATTTACCAAACCTAATATAATCATCGCCATCAGGTATAAGAATTTCAATTGCTGCAATATCTACGCGGCTCGCCAAGTCCATACCCATATAAATCGGCTGACCGAAGTAATCAGCTAGCTTTATTTTATCTGCGCACTGTCTCCACTTGTCCACGTTGTAAAAAGCATCCCGCGAACCTACCCACACATTCAAATGCTTGGTTAAAAAAGTAGATTGCTTTCGTGCGTTGTTCTTAGCGTCCTGTAATCGCGACTGCAAGAAGTCATCAGAGACAGATACGCCATAGTTAGGGTTAGCTTTCTTTAGGGTTTCTAAATCTGCCCAGTCATCTCCCTGGTCAATGCCGTAAATCAATGAGAATAATTCGTTATTCTCCATTACCCCTTCAAGACATTTCTGCGCTTCAAGCTGCAATTGATAGCAAGGCCCGCTGATATTGTCGCCAGCAGTTGTGATATACAGCATCATTGGCTGTTCGCGAGCACCCATACCTGTGATCATTGTGTCAATCAGTCGTGAGTCTTTATGCTCGTGAACCTCATCAACAATGGCGCAAGATGGGCTAGAACCGTCAGGAGGGTTTCCGATGATAGGCTCCATCTTTGAGCCGTTTTGAGTTATGCAGATATTAGAGGCATTAACATCAATACCAAAGTGATCAGTCATAGCAGGATTCATCCGTGCCATGATTTGCGCCGGTGTAAATACTTCCTTGGCTTGCTTCTCAGAAGTTGCACCAGTGTAAACCTCAGCACCATACTCATCATCAGCAGCAAGCATGTATAAACCGATAGCAGCAGCTAAAGCACTCTTTCCGTTCTTTCGCGGAACAAGTAAAAGCACCTCTCTGTATCTGCGGATACCTCTGTCAGCCTTCAGCCAACCAAAAACATTGCAAACAAAGAATATCTGCCATGGCTCTAGCAGTAAGTTCTTCTTCTTTTGAGCCCATTTGCCCTTCGTATGGTACTGAGCTTCGATGAATTTACAGGCTCTATGCGCCTTTTCCTCACTGTAAACGTATGGATAGTCGCCGTTCTGCTGTGCTTTCTTGTCGTCAAGGTGACGCTGAGCCGCTAGCTTGATCCATTTGGATGCTAGAACCTGCCCACTAATAACATCATAGGCGTAATTGTCTGCTGTTAGTGAGTAGTCTTGCACCTACATCTCCGCAAATGGGTTTGTTTTTTCTTGCTTAGGGACAACAATCTTTGTTCGGTCGCTCGGTGTCATTCCATATCTACCCATCAAGGAATCCAGTCGCGATAACTCAACGCCATTCAGCGCAGGACATACAGAATTCTCTTCGTAGTCACCATGACGGAAACGATAGAATAATATACTCATCATCTCCATAGTTGGGCGGTCGCTCTCAGCAAGAACACCAGCAAACATAACACTAACTAGATAATCCCATACTTCTATCTGCATCTCAGTAAAGTGCTTAGGCGCAGGCCCGATTCCTCGCTTGACTTCTGGCTGATCAGGATTGTCCCTATGCTTATTTCTATTTGCAGTGCCTTGAATTTCACGCAAAGCCTGTGGTTTTTTATGTGAACCCATTATTCACCTCGCTTATGTTGTGTATTGATTTCCCAAATGTAAATTCTGTGCATGTAAAAAA
>Ga0193963_1000275_pt1 | contig 26868 bp, 30 predicted proteins | sample FB_6_MG_FD_140359 | JGI IMG/M metagenome (GOLD analysis project Ga0193963, IMG submission 140359) | Microbial mat bacterial communities from the Broadkill River, Lewes, Delaware, United States - FB_6_MG | ecosystem: Environmental > Aquatic > Freshwater > River > Microbial mats | place: USA...
ACACTTATTTGGATGAATCTGCTAAAAAGGCCGTACAAAGGGCAAATCCCCTGCCGGAGCTGCCCAAGGGGATGTTCTCCTATGAATTGGTGCTGGGGTTTTCCCCCCGGGGCCTTAAATAGTTTTTGTGGAAACCCAATATAAACAGGTGGTCAAATGAGACAACGCAAATATTTCCATATGCTGTACAAGGCGGCATGGGTATGGGCAATTATAGTTCTGCTGTCTGTCCATGCTCTGGCAAAGGATTATGATTACATCAGTATTTCAAACCCCTTTTTAAATAAAACCCCGATTGCGGTGACGTCGTTTAAGGCTTTCAGCGGCCATGAGGCTGAGGTTGCTGCAGGCGTTCAGGCGGAACGGATTCTGAAGGCAGGGCTTGATTTTACAGGATATTTGAAAATTATGGACCCAATCGCCTTTTTATCCAATCCTGCGGAATCAGGTATCCAACTGGGGCAGATAAATTTCAAGGACTGGACAGGCATCGGGGCTGAGCTTTTGGTTACAGGAGGCGTAGAAGAGCTTGACGGCCAGGTCAAATTGCAGCTTCGTCTCATGGATACCTTTAATACAAAGCTTTTAGTTGGGAAAATATACAGCGGGCCGGCTACTCAGATTCGGGCCATGGTTCATCGGTTTTGTGCGGAAGTTGCCAAAGCATTGACTGGAAATTTCGGGGTTTTCGGATCAAAAATCGCCTTTGTTTCCACCGTCAATGGGGATAAAGAGATTTATTCTTGCGATTTCGACGGATTTAACCCCCGACAGATTACCCATCATAAAAGTATCTCATTGTCCCCGGCCTGGTCCCATGACGCTCAGTGGCTGGCTTACGTCTCCTATGCCAAGGGGAAACCTGATATTTTTGTTAAAAATCTTAAAAAAAACCTGGGAGCCATTGTCAATTATAAAGGGATTAATATTTCTCCGGACTGGATGCCTGGAAAGCTTGATCTGGCGGCAACGTTAAGTTTTTCAGGGGATCAGGAAATATATTTGTTGACCCGTAAAGGAGAAATTATTAAAAGAGTGACCAAGAGTTGGGGATCCAATGTGTCACCTAAATTTTCCCCGGACGGCGGAAAGATCGCTTTTACCTCATCCCGGTCCGGCAATCCACAGATTTATATTCAGGGGCTGGATTCCCAAGAGGCCCGGCGCATAACATTCACCGGGAAATATAATACCAGCCCGGCATGGTCCCCGGACGGAAAAAAGATTGCTTATGTGGGGATTGAAAAAAATAAAATTAATATTTTTGTGATATCTGTTTATCCGCATATCGGTAATCCGGCGCAGTTGACTGCAGAACAGGGCGATAACGAAGACCCCTGTTGGTCCCCGGACGGCAGCCTGATCGTCTTTAAATCCAACAGGAACGGCGGACGGGCGCATTTATTTGTCATGACCGCAGCCGGTACGGATCAGCGCCGACTTCTTTCCATGCCCGGCATCCAGAGTGAACCGGATTGGTCGGGTGATACAGGTTTTTCAGCTGAATAGGAAGTATAAGCAAGATCGTTAAAGGTAAATCAAAAAAGGAGAAGTACGATGAAAAGACAATTGTTGATGAATGTTATGATGGCAGTAATGGTTGCGGGGCTTTTAACCATGGCCGCCTGTTCAAAACCACAGGTAGCTGATCCTGGTGATGTCTATCAGGGGCAAAGTGGGGAGACGGATGCTGAAAAAGCTGCCCGTCTTGAGGCTGAAAAAGCTGCTCGGCTTGAAGCTGAAAGAATCAAAGCCCAACAATTGAACGATCAGCACCGGGCCCAGATTGTCGAAGCCAAGTCTCGTTTCCTGAATCAGAATATTTTATTTGATTATGACAGTGATGAGCTTACGGATCAGGCTAAGGGCCTGCTGCGGGAAAAAGCGGCTTGGCTGCAGGCCAATCCCTCTGATGCCGTTATGATTGAAGGTCATTGTGACGAGCGTGGTACCACGGTCTACAATCTGGCTCTGGGGGAAAGACGCGCCAACGCAGCCCAAAATTATCTTGTGGATTTAGGTGTTTCAGCCCGTCGTTTGGGGACGGTCAGCTATGGAGAAGAAAAGCCTCTGGATCCGGCATCCACAGAGGCGGCTCACCGCATAAACAGGCGTGCACAATTTATATTCAGGTAAAAATAAAAAGGTATCTGCAAGATAACCCTGTTGGGGATGTCTTCTTGTGCGTGTGACGGGTATAGACAGACGTAATTGCCTGTTTGTACCCATATTTTATTTAACTATTTTCGGATTTCGTATCAAATGAAACCTTTGCGTTTTTATCTTTGTCTTGCAGCCATGGTTTTAATGGCGGGCTGCGTGGCACCCAGTCAGCATGAGGCTCTGGAGACCCGAGTGGCGGTTATGGAACAAAATAACAGCCGCCGGAATGCGCTTGATCAAACAAATATCGATGACCTTGGGCACCTTAAACAACAGGTGGATGAGTTTTCCAAAACCACCCGTGAAAATTATGCTGAGGTGAAGTATGATATTCAGTTGTTAAAGGACAGCTTTCACAGAATTCAGGGTCAGCTTGAAGAGGTGCGTTACAAGTTCGGTATAACTGGGCAGGAACGTCAGGGGAGTTTGGAAAAAAGGCTGGAACGTTTGGACAATGCCATTTCCCGGAATTATGAGAAGGTGATTGCCCTGGAAAAATATATGGGGTTTGAGCCTAGTGTGTCAGGATCGCCCGACCGGAACAATGATCCGGTGCCCAGTGAGATGCAAAATTCCGAGGACGGTTTGTACAGCTATGCGAAAAAACTGTTTGACCAGGGCGACTTGGAAAATGCAAAGATTCAGTTTGAAAATTTTATCAACAAATACCCGGATTCCAAAAACGCTGACAATGCAAGATTCTGGATTGCCGATTCTTATTATACTGAAAAATGGTATGAGAAGGCCATTCTAGAATATCAGAAAGTGCTTGAGAATTATCCAAACTCAAATAAAAATGCGGCCGCCCGACTCAAGCAGGGATATGCATTTGCAGCCCTTGGTGAAAAGGCCAATGCCAGACTGATTCTCAAAGAGCTGATCACGCGGTATCCCAATTCCAAAGAAGCCAAGTATGCCAAGGAAAAGCTTAAAAATCTTAACTGATTTCGTTTTTCTTTGGTTGCGAAAATAGAATATGAAAATTATAGGCATTGATCCCGGCCTTGCCGGAACCGGCATCGGAGTCATTGAGGGGCAGGGTCGTCATATTGCCGGATATTCCTTTGGCAGTATCTCCACAGATGCCGGTGAATCCACACCGGTGAGACTGGACCACATTTACCGTAAAACCAAATCCTTTCTACTTGAACAACAACCGGATTTGGTTGTTATCGAAGACATTTACTCCCTTGAAAAATATCCGGGATCGGGTATTATGTTGGGCAAAGTCTCAGGCGTGCTGATTTTAGCGGCTTTTAAGGCGGATGTGCAGATTCGCGAGGTGGCTGTCAGGGAAGTTAAAAAGGTAATTTCCGGAAACGGCGGTGCGGATAAGCGTCAGGTGGAACGTGCCGTGCGTCACTTATTAAATCACCATGAGCCCATTCGTCCTTTTCACGCTTCGGATGCGTTGGGAATGGCATTGACCGGGCTTTTCCGGTATGGGGGGGATTGGGGCATTTAAATATGATCGCTTATCTTGAGGGAAAGATTCTTAGTAAAGAGGCGGATGGCATTATTCTGTTGGCCGGCCATATCGGTTATGAGATCCTTTTGGACACCATTACGTTGTCTATGTGCATGGAAAAATCCCAGGCCAATGAAACCATTGCGCTGTATATTTATTACCATGTCACAGAGCGGCAACCTAAACCCGTACTCATCGGATTTTTGACCCCGGATGACAAGGACTTTTTTCAGTTGTTCATCACCGTGGCCGCCATCGGGCCCATGAAGGCAATAAAGGCGTTGACAAGACCTGTGCCCCAGGTGGCCCGAGCCATTGAAGACCGTGATACGGCCTTTTTGTCACAATTGGCAGGTATCGGAAAAAGAACAGCAGAAAAAATTGTGGCCACCCTTAACGGAAAGGTCCTGGCGTTTGCTGCGGCCCAAAGCCCTGAACCGGACCTTGCGCCAACTGACCCGGCAGACTTTCTGCCTGAAGAAAAGCAGCTCATGGTCAGTCAGGTGACTGAGGTCCTCACTGAACAGCTTGGGCATTCTGCGTCATCGGCAAAAAGAATGATTAAACAAGCCCTTGAAAAAACTCCGGGTATCAGTTCCCCTGAAGACCTGTTTGACGAAATTTATCAGGAGACCAGATGACGGTTGACGATGACATTTTAAGCTATAGTTCAGATAAAAAGGGCGTGGTTTCAGAAAAACTGAAAATCGAAGATCATTCCCAGGAGATTGTTTCCCTTCGTCCCGGGTGCTTTGATGATTATGTGGGACAAACCGCTGTCGTGGAAACACTCAAGATTGCCATCCAGGCGGCAAAAATGCGAGAAGAACCGTTAGATCATATCCTGTTGCACGGTCCTCCCGGGCTTGGGAAAACAACCGTGTCTCACATTATTGCAAATGAAATGGGAAAAGATTTGACCGTTACCTCCGGTCCAACCCTGGAAAAGGGTGGGGATCTTGTGGGTATTCTGACTAATTTGGGGGAGGGCGAAATCCTTTTTGTGGACGAAATTCATAGAATTCCTAAGGTGGTGGAAGAGTTCCTTTATCCGGCCATGGAGGATTTTGCCGTGGATTTTGTCTTTGACAAGGGAATCCATGCCAGAAGCCACCGGTACCGGCTTAAACAGTTTGTACTCATCGGGGCAACCACGCGGGTGGGACTTTTGTCCGCGCCGTTACGAGACCGTTTCGGCATATTTCGTACCCTTGATTTTTATTCTGTTGAAGAGTTGACGGTGATTATTCAGCGGTCGGCCCTGCTTTTGAAAACCCGTATCACAGATGGCGGTGCTTTGGAACTTGCCAAAAGATCACGGGGAACCCCTAGGGTCGCCAACAGGCTTCTCAAGCGAGTTCGGGATTATGTCATGGTCAGGCATCAGGGACTTATGACGACGAAGGGTGTCCAGGAGGCCCTGTATCTGGAAGGTATTGATGACCTGGGTCTGACTCCTTTGGATCGCAATTATCTTGAAACGATTATTCGGTTTTACAATGGCGGGCCTGTGGGAATAGAAGCCATTTCAGCGACCCTGCAGGAGGAGACTGATACTTTGGTGGATGTGGTGGAGCCCTATTTATTGAAAATCGGCCTTGCGCTGCGCACTTCCAGCGGCAGAAAAGCATCGGAAAATGCGTACCGGCATTTGAATCTGGAAAAAAGAGGGTAAATGATCAACAAAACAAAATTGACAATCCTCATGGGCGTAATGATTATAGCCGGCTGTCTGGTCTGGTTTTATCCGGGGACGGCCCCCGCGGCATCGGTGCCGGGGGCTTTGATTCGGATACCTGAAAATGAAAATGCCATTATCGTAGAGAAAAAAAGCCAGATGCTTTATGTTTACTCAGAAAAAAAAGGCCTTGACGGCCCAACGTTTCAGGCTCCCTGTTCCACAGGCGCAAATCCGGGGCCCAAAACCCGGGCCGGTGATAAAAGAACCCCGGAAGGTGTGTATTTTTTAAAGGATGAATTTGAGGACCGCTATTTGACACCGGTATACGGGGAAAAAGCGTTTCCGTCAGACTATCCTAATTTTTTGGATCTGCGTCTTGGCAAGCAGGGCTCGGCCATATGGATTCACGGGACAGACAAGACTTTGAAGCCCATGGATTCAAATGGATGCGTTGCCCTGAAAAATAAAAATATCATCGCCCTGTCCGATTTTATACACCTGGACGCCACGCCCTTGATTATTGTTGAGCAGATTGATTATACTTCCATTGATACGCTGGCACTGACCCGCAAAAAGATTAACAGAATTCTTGAACAATGGGCCAAAGCATTGACGGCACAAAGTTATCATGCCTATTTGTCGTTTTATGACCAGAGCTATCTTCCGGATATTTCATGGTGGGAAGCGTGGCTCAGTATACGGGATAAAGCAGGTGCACAACGCACTGATGGGCTTGAAATTGTGCTGGAGAATACAGGTATCTATGCACAGGGTGGCGTTGTTGTTGTTCTCTGTGACATGAGCCTTTCCCGAAATGCGGGGAGTAAAATTTACCTTGGTAAACGGCAGTTTTTTATTCGTCAGGGAACTGCCTCGCCCCTTATTATAGGAGATTTTTTCCAGACAAAGGACAAAGCTTTTAATTCCGGTGAGCCCCCGCTGCTGGCAGCGTCAAGGGCGATTTTCCAGGATGAGTCAACAGATAATCTGGTGGTTGAAACAGTTCAACAATGGATGGCTGCGTGGTCTTCAAAGAATATGGATAAATATGCACGATTTTATACCAGTGATTTTGTCTGTGAGGGCATGGGAAAAACTGCATGGGTGAAACGCAAGAAAAAACTTGCCCGAAAATATGACTATATTTCGGTTACCGGTAAAAATTTTAAGGCCTCTCCCACTAAAGACGGGTATACGGTCAGCTTTGTCCAGTGTTATCAGTCCAGTGGATTTTCAACCCAGGGAAGAAAACAGCTTAAACTTGTCAGACAGGATGGCGAATGGAAGATATTTCGAGAGAACTGGAAAGGGAAATAGCCCAAATAAAACCTGCGCCGCATAAAATGCGCAAGGAAAATAGTATCCTGATCATTAATGATTTCGGTGAAATGCGATCCGGAGCGTTTCTGAAAGTTTTTGTTTGTTTTCTTTTGGTGATCAGCTTGGCAGGAGGGCTGGGTACTGTTGCTTTTTATCGGCTTTATGCCAAAGTGAACCATCAGAATATTCAATTAAAAAATTCCCAGGACGTTTTTGAAAAGAAAGTAAACCGTTTGACCAGTGAAAAAGAGATCCTCATGGCCAGGCTCGTGATGACGGGCAATGCAGCTGAACTTGAAGAATTGACCCGTGACGGCAAGATCGGTCAGGACCCTCCCAAGAAAGAAAAGCGCTCAGGCATGAAGGGCAAATTGGATGGCGCCGAATCCTTGTCTGCAGATACAACGCCTGATTCGAAAATCGGTAAAGGTGAGCGTGTTGGGTCGGAAAATGAAAATTCGGTATCAAGTTCGGCTCAATCCGGTGAACGGTCTGTAGAGCAATTGTCTGACGCGTTGTCCAACGTAAGCATTGGATCATTTTCGCTTTCGCCGGGCAGTAATGCCCATGAGCTGATTGTTCGGTTTAATGTCAAAAATACTGCAGAAAAATCTAAGGAGATATCCGGTCGGATTTTTTGTGTGCTCAGACCCAAAGGTGTCGCCCCTGACAAGTGGGTGGTGATACCCAAAGCCTCAATTATGAAAAGCGGTGTTCCCGGTCCATATAAACAAGGTCATTATTTTTCCATTTCCCGGTTTAAACCTGTTCAGTTCACCATCAACACCAAGACGCCGCTGCAGGATTTTTCCGATGCTTCCGTATTTATATTTGACGAAGCGGAAAAACTGTTGTTTAAGACCACCTTTGACACTGAAAAAAATAAACGGGATTGATACGGATTTTCAAATTTTACGTGCTTTGTAAGGAGGCCGCCGTTGTGAGAAAAAATACGAAAAATTTAAGCATTATTGATAAGGAACTCAAGATTGACGGCTCCATAGAAAGTTGTGGAAAACTGATCATCAAAGGAGAGGTAAAGGGCACAATTGATGGAGATGTTGTAATTATTGCCCAGGATGGTGAGGTTAGCTCAACTTTGACAAAGGTATCTAGCCTGACTATTGGCGGCAGTTTTAAAGGAGAGTTGATCGCCTCTAAGGAATTGATCATTCTGGCAACCGGCTCCTGTGCAGGGAAGGTTGTATGCCAGGATCTGATTGTGGAAAACGGTGGGGTGCTTAATGCGGATATATCCTGTAAGACGTCCAGCAAAATGGAACCTGTCAAGCAAGAGAAATCGTTTTTTTCAAAGGGGCGGGAATCAAAGAAGAAAGATGAAAAACAGATAGAATTATAAAAATACTTGACTTTAAAAACGAAATTATGTAGTTATGCCTGATTGCGTTTATTTAGAGGAGCATGGAGAACAGTGGAAAAATATACATACAGTGCGAAAAGATCTGACAACAAAGAGAACTGGTGCATTATTGATGCAAAAGACCAGGTGCTTGGGCGGCTTGCTTCCCAGATAGCGTATAGAATCCGGGGTAAACATAACCCACTTTACACCCCCCATGTGGATACTGGTGACTGGGTGGTTGTTGTCAATGCGGACAAGGTGCGTTTGACCGGAAATAAAATGGGACAAAAAACCTATTACCGCCATTCCGGTTATATTGGAGGAATCAAATCCCAGACGGCCAAAGAGATGCTTGGGAAAAATCCCGAAAATGTTTTAATAAAGGCTGTTCGCGGGATGCTTCCGAAAAACAGACTGGGCCGTAAACTTGGGAAAAAGTTATTTGTTTATGCGGGCGACCAGCATCCCCACGCTGCCCAGAAGCCTCAGGTTGTCGAATTCTAATACATAAGGACTTGATACAATAAATGGAAAGTGCAAACCAATTTTACGCAACAGGTAAGCGGAAAAACTCTGTGGCCAAAGTGTGGCTTATGCCTGGTACAGGAAAAATTATTGTTAATGACAGGGAATTGGATGAGTATTTTGACATCCCGGTAAACAGGAATGTGTTGACTTCTCCTCTTACTCTTGTCGATAAAAACGATGCCTTTGATGTCAAAGTTACTGTGATGGGCGGTGGATATACCGGCCAGGCTGGCGCCATTCGTCACGGCGTTTCCAAGGCGCTTGTTTTATCCGATCCGGATCTACGCGGTGTCTTGAAATCTGCAGGCTTTCTTACCAGGGACGCCAGGCAGAAAGAGCGTAAAAAATACGGGCAAAAGGGAGCAAGAGCCAGCTTCCAGTTCTCAAAGAGATAAAATATACCAGCGTATTTCACGTAATTCAAGAAACATCCAAGGGAAGCAAATTTATATTTGCTTCCCTTTTTGAGTTTTAACATATTGGATTCGTTCCCTTAATATAAGCAATGCAGACACTTTTATTCTACGATATCGAAACTTCCGGGTTGAATCCGGCCTTTGACCAGGTACTGACCTTTGCGTGTATTCGTACGGATCTGTCTTTGACTGAGATCGGCAGGGAGGATATTGTCATCCGCCTCAGGGAGGATATTGTGCCCTCTCCATGGGCGTTTCTTACGCACAGGCTTGATGCTAAAATACTTGAGACCGGTATTAGTGAATATCATGCAGCCTTGAAAATTCATACGCTTTTGAATACGCCGCAGACCATCAGCATAGGGTATAATTCCCTTGGATTTGATGATGAATTTTTACGTTTTCTTTTTTATCGTAACTTACTGGATCCGTATTCGCATCAGTTTGCCAACGGGTGCGGTCGAATGGATATGCTGCCGATTACATTGATATATTATCTTTTCTGTTCCCAGGCTCTTTCCTGGCCTGTGCTTGAAAATGGTCAACCAACCATGAAGTTGGAACATTTAACCCGGCAAAATAAGTTCAAAACTTCGGGCAGGGCCCATGAAGCCATGAGTGATGTTGAATCTGTTGTCGGTCTTGCAAATGCGTTTTCAAAATACGGGAAAATCTGGTCGTATGTCCAGGGTTTTTTTGACAAGGGTGCTGATCTTGAACGCATGAATAATCTTCAGAGTTCGAGATTATCTAAGGCGTACGGAATGGATTTAGCCCTTATGGTATCAGTCTCATTTGGCGCAGAATGCAACTATATGGCCCCTGTGGTTTATGTGGGTGGGTCTGTTCCTTATAGAAATCAAAGCCTGTGGATTCGTTTGGACAAGGATGGGTTGTTTGACCAGGTAGATGAGGCCCTTGGTGTATATGATCTTATGACAATACGAAAAAAGCCGGGGGATCAGTTGTTTGTTTTGCCGGTTCTGGATCGTTTTTGGGAAAAACTTTCATCTGTATCGCGTAGGGTGTGCCTACGGAATCTTGATTTTATCAAGCAGAACCTGTCCGGTTTTAATAAAACAATCAGCTTTCATCTAAATTTTAAATATCCCCAAGTGCCTGATATAGATCCTGATGCAGATTTATATCAGAGCGGGTTCTTTTCATTTAAAGACAAAAAAGAGATCGCGATTTTTCATAAAGCAGAAGAAAAAAAGAGATGTCGGATTGCCCAGAGCTTTCAAAGTGCAAGGGTGCGGATGCTGGCCCAAAGAATCCTTGTGCGAAATTTCAATGAAAAACCGGGTTGTGCCCCTGGATTCTGTGCGCATTTAAAAGGCCTTTGTGGCAGTGACTCGGAGGCATCTATCAAAGGATACAAGGCGGATGTCAAACTGACCTGTGCCAAAGCGCTTGATGAGCTTGAAAAGATTGAAGCGGAAACAACCCACTCCTTTGATTCCGTCCAAAAAGATCTTTTGAAGTGGCTTAAAGCCTATATTCAGAGGCAATCATCCTTTTTTGCTGATGCGTTTTAATTCCTCTATCTGGGCCGTGTGGATGAACTGGTTTAACACCTCTTCGTCCTCCCTGGTAATATTGGTGATCTTCAGGCCGATCAATGTATGGAGTTCTGAATAATTCATATTTATTCGCGCAATCTGAATTTGAACGGATACGGTTTTTATAGCCCCGGGCTGGTCACGATCCACTAACGCAAGCCCCATGATCATTTTTGTACCGGCTTTCCGCGCAGACAAGGGCGGCGGGTGCTGCCCTTTTTTTTCAAGTATGATAAGGCCTAAGCCTGAAAAAGAGATGTCCTTTATTTTGAAATCACCCGGTGTTCGGTATTCCTGGTTGTGATGGATTATTTTGCCCTTTACGCCATATCTGCTGCCGGTCATTGGAAGTCTGAATGCGGACCGTATATTGGTTTCTATGGCCGGTAACCGGTATTGTACAACAACCGCTTTGACCGGGGTGCCGTTGGCTATGGGGTAGTTGTTGATAAATCGGATCGGCTTGCAACGAATTCCTATCCGGATCCTGTGTTGATTAATATAAACAAGCGTTGTCAGGTGAAGCTGTTCAAATGGTGTGTTTGGGGTTACAGGAATGCTTGGTTGGGCAATGGTGATGGTTTGGTCTTTAAAGTCTGCATCATAAATAATGGACGATTTTGAGATGGGAAAATCGGTATTTATGTTAAATACCAGATTTACTCCCACCGAAGGGAAGAATATTTTTTTGACGTCAAATTCCATGCCCTGTAAGTTAGTATATAAAACTCCATTTTATAGTAGCTGGCAGTCATCAGTCCGCCCGAAGGGTGTTAATTTAATCAGGCAGTATCGACTCCCCCGTCAATACTGCCTGATTGATATCTGTGTAATGGAAATTACTTTACAGCGTCTTTAAGTGCTTTTCCGGGTACGAATTTGGGGACATTCCTAGCTGGAATGTTGATTTCTTTTCCTGTCTGGGGGTTTCTGCCTTTTCTCTCTTTTCTTTCAGCAGTTTTGAATGTGCCAAAACCCACTAAGGTAACAGAATCATTAGCAGCCAGCGCGTCAGTGATTGTTTCAATCATGCAGTCAACGGCTGCCTGGGCATCTTTTTTGCTGCTGAGGACTTCTGAAACCTTGTTAATTAAATCGCCTTTATTCATCGTGTTCACTCCTTTTTTTGGGGGGGTTGTTAGGAAATATTTAAGTTAAAAGTATATGTTTAGTGAAAATGTTTTCATTCAGCTTTTCTGGTTACGTTACGTCGTTGAGCCGCGCGTGTCAAGTCTTTATTCCGTTTTATTAAAAATTTGGTTGCCTGTTTTCTTTGGACAGCATAGAATGTTTGAAAACAGGAGGTAAAAATGGATGTAGCGCTTGTCAATCCTTTCATTGAGGGAACTTTACACATTCTTGACACCACTGCTCTAGTAAAAGTAAAGCCAGAGCCGCCTTTTTTAAAGGAAGATACCGTTCATCATGGTGATATTTCTGGACTTTTGACGGTTGATGGGGATTTGGAGGCAACCGTTGCGATTTCTTTCACTGAAAAGAGTATATTAGGTATTGTGTCGGCCATGTTTGGCGAGGAAATGACTGAAATTAATGAAGAAATTACCGATGCTGTTGGTGAAATCAGCAACATGATCGCCGGACATGTGACAACAAAAATTGGGGAATTGGGAAAAAAAGTAAAAGTTAAATTCGTGAGAGTTGTGACCGGTCGAACCGAGGAAATTTTACATACCGAAGCAGGTAGTCATGTTGTCGGTATCCCCTTTCGCACAACCAAGGGTAAGGTATTGCTTGAGATTTGTTATTCGGATCAAAGTTCATGATCAAAGGTCTGTCTATCCGTGGTGCTTGGATTTTGATCATGAACCCGAAAAAAGTTTAGGGCCGCGGTCAGAATTAAATTTTCCGCGAATGCGCCGGATTTTAAGAGCCTGTTTAAAAATTAGAGGATCGAAGCTAACTCTCATGGGATTGCAGCCGATTCATTTATTTTTAAACAGGCTCTAAGTCGCCATAAAGGCACGCCAATGTAATCAAATTGTTCTTGATGTCCGTTGGCGTAACGCCGAGGGGGAATTAAAAAACAGCAGATGTGCGATTTTATTCCGAGCATGGGCCTTGGACTATTTCAATAGGGGGAGGTTTGCGTTGTGCCAGGCAAATACGCCGCCGGCCAGTGATTTTATATTGGTAAACCCTTGATCTTTAAGAAAACCGGCTGCGATATTGGACCGGTATCCGCTACCGCATTGCAGAATAATTTCCTGGTCCTTGTCTGCTTTGGGTATTTTGTGATCTAAAATATCAGTCAAAGGACAGTGAACTGCGTGTTCAATACGGCCGCTGTTCCACTCTGCCATAGTACGAACATCCAGGATCAAAGGGCCGTCAAGGCTATTTTTTTGGTGCAGTTGCAGGGGAGATATCTGGGCCAGTTGATCCACGGGCCTGCCACTCATGAGCCATTCATTTATGCCACCCGAAAGATATCCCAGGACAGTATCATAGCCAATGCGGTGGAGTTCGGTAAGCATCCGGTCGTAGGCATCCCGGTTTTCCACCACCAATAGCAGTTCCGTGCCCGGATCAATCACCATACCTACCCAGTTGGCCAATTGTTTTTCAAATCCGATATTAATGCTGCCGGGAATGTGGAATCCGCCATATGCTGCACCGTCCCGGGTGTCCATGACCAGCGTGGTGTCCTCTTCCATCAATTCCTGGAACTGGTCTGGTGTCAGTCGCTTGTCCAGGGTACAGGCATCCAGCAGGTCTGCACCTTTGCTGTTCGTAGAAATGATATGCGAAAAGCTTTTGGGCCGGGCCGGGAAGGCAGACATGATATTTTCCTTGAACGCCTCAAAGGAATCGAACTGCAGCATGGGGTTGGCGCTGCGTTCGTATCCCAGTGTGGAACTCTTTTTTGAACTCATGCCCCTGCCGCACAGAGACCCCTCTCCATGGGCGGGGTAGACTTCAAGGTAGTCGGGAAACGCCGCAAGGGTTTTGTACAAGCTGTTGTAAAGGTTTTCAACCTGTTCGTCCAGGATCTCGGCGCCGGGAAGGTCGGGCCGTCCGATATCTCCTACGAACAGCAGGTCTCCGGTCAGAATCATCTCCGGTTTATCCGAGCGTCCTGTGTCCGTGACGACCAGGGAGATGGAATTGGGGGTATGGCCCGGCGTGTGGAGCACTTCCACCTTTGCGGCCCCAAGGGTGAAGACATCGCCCTGTTCAATGCCTTTGTGGGCATAAGTGATCTCCACGCTGTCATTGATGTAGATATCCGCGCCTGTAGCTGCGCTTAGTTCCTGGTCGCCTGAAATATGGTCTGCATGAAGGTGCGTATTGATAATATGGGTGATGCGCATACCTTCCTGGTAAGCAATGTCCAAATAGTCCTGAATGTCCCTTTTGGGATCCACGACCATCATTTGCTGGGCTGCGGGGCAGCCAATGCAATAGGACTGGCACCCAAGGCCTTTTACAGAAATTTGGTTGAAATACATGGCACGGGTCTCCTGTTTAAGCTGATATAATTTCAATTTGTTGATAATGAAATATTAATGCCGGCAGGTTGTTACGGAATAGATAATTTTTCCAAGATAGAATAGAAATTGGGGAAATTAGCATTCTGTAACAGTCTGTCGAAGGAAGGCCCGGAAAAAGAGAGTACTTCCGGGCTCGGCTAAATTTTATTTGAGTGAGTTAGAGGCTTTTGTGACAGAACCACCAGTCATAGCCCTCATATTGATCCAGTCGTTTGGCCGCCTCTTTTTGTGACTTAGGTGGCGGAATGATTACCCGGTCCTTTAGCAACTCATTCTCCGGCCAGTTGGCAGGCATGGCCACTTTATTCTTGTCTGATGTGATCAACGCCTCTGTGGCCCGGACAATCTCATCCATATTCCGTCCAATCTCCTGGGGATAATAAAGGGTCAGGCGAACCTTGCTTTCAGGATCAACCACAAACACCGCCCTCACCGTATTGGCGCCTTTGCCCGGATGGAGCATGCCTAACTTGTTTGCTATCGAGTCGTTGGCGGCAACGACGGGGAACGTAATCTCAATATCAAGTTTTTCCTTGATCCATTCAACCCATTTAATATGGCTGAATACCTGATCCACTGACATGCCGATCAGCTTTACTCCCATCTTTTCAAACTGGTCAATGCGGCTCTGGAATCCTACGAATTCCGTGGTGCACACCGGGGTGAAGTCTGCCGGATGGCTGAAAAGAACAAACCATTTTCCTTTCATGTCTTTGGGCAGACTCATGGGGCCATGAGTGGTGACCACGTCCATTTCCGGAAATTCATCACCAAGAAGGGGCATGTTTATGTTTTGTTGTTCCATGTTTTTCTCCTGTTTTAATAACAGATTAAACTCCGTATTTAGTTACTTTTATCTGGGATCTATTGATGTAATAGGTCTTGGCCTTTTTGAGTTTTTGATTAAGCAGGTACTGTGCCAAAAAAAAAGTTTTTTTGAAATTGGTTCGGCTTGAAGTTCCTTTGAAGCGGTATGGTAAAATATCGATTTTCAGCTGGAAAGCCTGTATAGAAAAAGGATTTAGACTTTTTTGTGGGAGGATGCTGGCAGTTTTATTATTGCCGTGATTTTTAAAGACATGATCCCGAAGAAAATATGTATCTATACACAAATGTTTTGAGACACCTAACAAGACATTTGTGTGTCACATTCTGTTTTGTTGTGAATATTAGAGGCCGCAGATTAAAGAACTTGATGATTTCTGTTGTATTTGGGTTTCCCGGGTGAGGTTTTTGCATAATTCCCGTATCAACGCTTAAAAGGACTCTAAAAACAATAGTATGGCATGGGTAGTTCAAACGTTAGATTATTAATAATTTTCAGAAACCTTTCAATTAGGAGGAGATCATGACAAACAACGTGGTCATTGCATTATCCTGCGGCACCAATGACACCAACCGGGCCACCCGGGCGATTCATCTTGCAACCATAGCGCACAAGGAAGGCAAAAATACCTGCCTTTTCCTGCTGGACGAAGGGGTGTATCTGGCTAAAAAAGGCATCATTACCCATGTCCGGGCGGCCACTGGTGATGTGGCGGATGACCTTCTGGCATATCTTCAGGCGCATGATGTGCCGATTCTGGTCTGTACGCCCTGCGCCAACGCCCGGCAGATTCAAGATGATGATCTTATTGAGGGCGCGCGTATGGCCTCGGCTGCCGAATTTATCAACTTGTCCTGTGATGGGACGGTTATCAGCCTGTAAAAAATATTTTTTCAGTGCCTGAATATAAAAATAGTGTTTGAATGAAAAGTCGCCCAGATGCAAGGGGCAGATGGGTGGCTTTGCGGACATGCGACCTTTTGTCGAGCCGTTTAGGACTTATTTAAGGAAATTGATATACCAACGTATTATGGGCTCCCCCCAGAAAATATAGATAATAGCGCCCAGGGAAAGAAATGGGCCGAAGGGGATTTTTGTCTGTCTTTTTTGGGATTTTCCTGCCCCCGTCATGGCAACCACTCCGCCAAGAGTACCCAAGACCGAGCCTGTAAATAATGTAAAAAAGACCCCCTTTACGCCTGTGGCTGCACCAATCATGGCTAACAGCTTGATGTCTCCGCCCCCCATGCCCTGGTGCCTGCGGATATGATAATAGCAAAGGGCTACAAGGTATAAGATGCCGCCGCCTGCTATAATGCCCAAAATCACGGAAACAAAACGCATTTGAGGCACAAAAAGACAGGATGTGGAAAAAAAGAGAATTCCGGGGAGGGATAATTTGTCCGGGATGATTTGGTGATCCAGGTCAATAAAAGAAACGGCAATGAGAACAGCGCTGAATATAAAATAAAAAAGTGCGGCCGGCATCAGTCCGAATTTTAAAAAAAGCCCCAGGGCTAATAATCCGGTGATCAACTCCACCAGAGGATAGCGTATGGAAATGGGCGCTTTGCAGAATCCGCATTTACCCTTGAGTAGAAGAAAGCTTATTATCGGGAGATTGAAATACCATGGAATCGTATGGTTGCAGGCCGGACAGTGAGACGGCGGTGACACGATGGATTCACCTTCCGGCATCCGGCAGATTACCACGTTGAGGAAACTGCCGATACAGGCACCAAAAACAAAGGACATAGCAGCAATAAAAATGGATGGCGGGAACATAACACTCCTTGGACAATGATTGATAAATTTTATAGCACCTGGGATGTTTGACGGTTTTTTGATATAGTAAAAAGAACTATCCAATGATAAAAATATTTTTTCAAGGATATTGTAAAAATATTTTTCTGTTATATTGTAAATACAATTTAAAGCGTAGGTACACCAAAGCCCGTATGTGAGGGCCAACCTGAAAAACCACAGACAGTCCGGTGGATTTCGGTCTGGTCCTGTTTTTTTATGAAAGGGTCTGATATTCTTTCACCATGTGCCGGGGGTATACCCGGTAGTAAAATGCAGGCGCGGCCCATGGCCGTTATGTAATCAAGGAGTATAAATGGCAGAAGCAGATATAGATGATCTGATTGAAATAATTGAAAAAGAAGGCAATATCGAAGAAATCCCAAAGGTGATTCCCATGATGCCGGTCAGGGATGTGGTGGTCTTTACAGATATGCTGCTTCCTTTGTTTGTGGGACGGGAAAAGTCCATTAAGGCCATTGAAGAGTGTGTGGAATTTGACCGGTATGTTTTTTTATCGGTCCAAAAAGATTCAGAAATGGAAAAACCGGGGCCATCGGATGTCTATGATATCGGGACCATTGCCCGGGTCCAGAAGATGATTAAAATGCCTGACGGCAGGATCAAGGCTTTGGTTCAAGGTATTTCCAAAGCGAAAATTATTGAATTCGTTCAAAAGCGGTCTTTTTTTAAGGTTCGAGTGGAGACGGTTTCTGATGTTGAACCTGATTCTCTTGATATAGAAATTGAGGCCCTGATGCGCAATGTAAAAGAGAACAGCGAAAAGCTGTTAGCGCTCAAGGGTGAGTTCTCAGGTGATGTGGGCGATCTTTTATCTCATATCGACTCCCCGGGTAAACTGGCCGACCTGGTTGCCTCTAACCTCAACCTCAAGGTGGAGGATGCCCAGTCCCTTCTGGAAACAACGGATGCTGTTGAGCGCTTAACCCGTGTTAATGATCTTCTAGCCAGAGAGCTGGATCTGTCAACGGTTCAGGCTAAAATTCAAACCCATGTTAAAGATGAAATTTCAAAAAATCAGAGGGATTATTACCTTCGTGAGCAGGTCAAGGCCATCCATAGAGAACTCGGGGAAAACGATGATAAGATTGCCGAGATCGTTGAGTTCAAACAAAAAATAAAAAAATGCAAGCTGCCTGAAGAGTGTGAAAAAGAGGCTCTGAAGCAGTTGACTCGTCTGGAGCAGATGCATTTTGATTCTTCGGAAGCCTCTGTGGTCAGAACCTATCTGGATTGTATTGTTGAATTACCCTGGAGCAAAACCACCAAGGATTTTTTAGACATAAAAAAGGCCCAGGAGGTTTTAGACCAGAATCATTATGGGCTGGACAAGGCCAAGGAACGGATTCTTGAATACTTGAGCGTGCGTAAACTCAATCCTAAAAAAAAGGGGCAGATTATTTGTTTTGTCGGTCCTCCAGGGGTGGGTAAAACTTCTCTTGGCCGTGCTATTGGCAAGGCCATGAAGCGCAAGTTTCACCGGGTCTCTTTGGGCGGTATTCGTGATGAGGCAGAGATCAGGGGGCACAGAAGGACATATATTGGCGCCATGCCTGGAAGAATTTTACAGGGGCTTCGTCAATGCGGTACGAAAAATCCGGTTTTTATGCTGGATGAAATTGACAAATTGGGAAATGATTTCAGAGGGGATCCGTCATCAGCGCTTCTGGAGGCATTGGATCCTGAACAAAATTCCGAGTTCTCCGATCATTACCTGAATATGCCCTTTGATCTGTCAGGGGTATTGTTTGTTTTGACGGCAAATATGGCTGACACCATTCCTTCGGCTCTGCTTGACAGGATGGAGTTGATTCATCTTACCGGATATACCCGCCAGGAAAAGGTAGTTATTGCAAAAGAGCATCTTTTGCCAAGAAAGCTTAAAGATAACGGTTTGATCCGTCGTGCCATTCATTTCAGTCCCAACGCGATAGAGTCCATTGTTTCGGAATATACTCTGGAAGCAGGCCTCAGGGGGCTTGAGAGAAAATTGGACTCGGTGTGCAGAAAAATTGCCCGCCAAATAGCTGAAGGCCAAAAGGGGCGGTTTGCCGTTACCTGTCAGAACTTAACCAAGTACCTTGGTCCGCCTCATTACATTAATGAAATGGACCAGGAAGAAAGTCAGGTCGGTTTGGCCACGGGGCTTGCATGGACCGAAGTGGGCGGCGAGCATCTGTATATTGAAACGTCGTTATTTCCGGGTAAAGGAGAGTTGCAACTCACAGGACAGATCGGTGAGGTTATGCAGGAATCTGCAAGGGCCGCATTGACTTACACCAAAGCCAATCAGGAAGCTTTGGGTATAAACAAGGATGCCTTTGATTCCAACGACATCCATATCCATGTACCCGCCGGCGCCATTCCCAAGGATGGTCCTTCGGCCGGGATTGCAATTGCTACGGCCCTGGTGTCGGCTTTTACCGGCAAAAAAGTGAACAACAAGGTGGGCATGACCGGTGAGATCTCTTTGCGGGGCAGGGTGCTGCCCATAGGCGGCCTTAAGGAAAAGTCATTAGGCGCTTTAAGGGCCGGCATTAAGACCGTGATTATTCCGGAGAAAAATAAAAAAGATCTCCATGATATCCCAAAATCTGTGAAATCCAAGCTGACGTTCATCTGTGTGAAGGATGTCAGGGAGGTTCTGGATATCGCCCTGGAAAAGGAATAATGTATCTTTTTGCCCTGAGCACGGCAGAGCAGGGCGCCAGCATGGCTCTGTTTGAAGATAACACACTCGTTTTTGAGTCCAGCCTGTTCAGCCGGCAGACCCATTCAAAGGGGCTTTTGCCCATGATTGAGCAGGCCATTGAGAGCAGGGAAGGCATGACCGTCAATCAGATAGATGGATTTATTGCAGCCAGGGGCCCCGGCAGCTTTACCGGACTTCGCATCGGCATCAGCATGGTTAAGGGGCTGGCCAGGGGGGTATCCAAACCCTGTGCAGGGGTTTCCAGTCTTGACGGTATTGCGTTTAGATTTTGTTATTCACCAAAGCCTGTGTGTGTGATGATGGATGCCAAACGCAACGAAGTGTATTCTGCCGTATATCAGTTCCACCATGGCAAGCTTCTTCAAAAAAGTCCGGAAATGGTATGTTCCCCGGAGACCGCCATTGACCAGGCCGGTTCCAGTGCTCTGTTTGTCGGCTCAGGATCAAGGGTATACCGGGAAAAAATTTGCAGCCGAGCCCATGGTACGGCTGTGCTCTCTTCCCCATTGATGGACGGGGTCAGTGCCTGTGCGCTGGTGATTTCTGCGATGTCTGATGACGGGGTGTTTGATTTTGAAAATTACCCCCTGGACCCGGTTTATCTTAGAAAATCCGATGCGCAGATTCATTTTGAAAAGAAAACAGGCGCTTGACAATATATTGGCATACTTGATATAAACATTAGGTTCTGGCTATTTGTAGATGGGAACTATTAGGTAAGGGATATGGACAATTCTAAATGGCCGGCAAAGGCAGTGCTTCCCATTGCCATGCCCGGCGTCAAATACGTTGTTGCAGCCATCCTTGTTACGGGGATGTTTTTTTATTTTGGATATCTGAAAACAGGTGGACTTGCGCTGCTGCTTACTTTGTTTATTGCCTGGTTTTTCCGGGATCCTGAACGTCAGGTGCCGGAAGGCAAAGATCTTTTGATCTCACCGGCAGACGGGAAGGTGATTGTTGCAGAACGCATTGCCCGGTGTGAATACATGGATGAACCCTGCTGGAAGGTCAGTATTTTCATGAATGTATTCAATGTTCATGTTAACCGTATCCCGTTTAGTGGAATGATTGAAACGGTTCAATATCATCCGGGGAAGTTTGTAAACGCATCTTTTGATAAAGCAAGTGTTCACAATGAGCGCAATGCGCTGGTAATAAGAACGGACGATGGCCGTCGTTATGTATGTGTTCAGATCGCAGGGCTGATTGCCCGGCGTATTGTTAACTGTGTGAAAATCCGCGAGCAAGTTCACAAAGGAGACCGGTACGGTATGATTCAGTTTGGATCCCGTTTGGATCTTTATCTGCCCATGGGCTTTGAAGTACTTGTTAGCCCCGGTGATAAAACAAGTGCCGGAAGTACTATTATTGGCCGGATGTGCTAATTAAAAACGACAAGGCGCCAACGCGCTGTGTTGTCAATTAAATAACTATGGAGTAGATTTTAAATTTTGGATCAGATACCTGTAACAACACAAGGTTTTGCGGCCTTGAAAAAAGAACTGGAAAAATTAAAAACCGTGGATCGTCCTGAGATAATTAAAGCCATTGAAGTGGCCAGGGCACATGGAGACCTGTCTGAAAATGCCGAATATCATGCCGCAAAAGAGCGCCAGTCTTTTATTGAAGGCAGGATCGGTGAGATTTCCTATAAGATCGGAAACGCCAAAGTAATTGATCCTGACTCTGTGGCTAAGGACGTAATCCGGTTTGCCAGCCACGTTCTTGTGGAGAATCTGGATACCGAAGAAAAACAGGAATACATGATTGTCGGTGAGGATGAGGCTGATATTAAAAAAGGCAAGATTTCTGTCTCTTCCCCCCTTGGTTCGGCCTTGATCGGAAAAGAGTTGGGCGACGAGGCTATTGTTCAGGCTCCGGGCGGAAAACGGGTTTATGAGGTTGTTGATATTCTTTGATTTATTGTTTTTCAATCTGATTTTTCTGCAAGTCCCTTGAGATTACAGTAAAATTTTAGAAAGGAAAGTGCTGTGGCACGTGTAACTATAGAAGATTGTTTAAAAAATGTAGATAATCGTTTCTCGCTTGTACATCTGGCAGCCAAACGGATCCGCCAGGTTAGAGAAGGAGCTGATTTCCTTGTACCAGCCTCTAGAAATGAGGATGTTGTAACCGTCCTGCGTGAAATTGCCTCGGGCCGGATCGTTGTTAAAAAAGATCCTGAGTCTGATGCCAAATAGTCTGTTTTGGGTAAAAGGCTGACAAAGCGTCTGATGCATCTGCTTGGTAAGGCGGTTCACGATTGGCGGATGATCGAAAATAACGACCGGATACTGGTGGGGATCTCCGGCGGAAAAGACAGTTTGGCCCTTTTTCATCTTCTTGTTGCTCTAAAAAAAAAAGCCCCTGTCGCATTTGAATTTGTGCCTGTCTATATAGATCCGGGATTTGACAATTCTTTTGTTAAAAAACTGGCTTCTTATATCAATGACAGATATAAGGACGTGCATCAGGGTATGGTGGTGGAAGAAACCAATTACGGCAGAATTGCCCATTCTGATGAAAACAAGAAAAATCCATGCTTCTTATGCAGTCGGCTGCGGCGTAAACGCCTGTTTGAACTTGCCCGGGAGCATGGGTGTAAAAAACTTGCCCTGGGGCACAATAAAGATGATTTGATTGAGACATTGTTCATTAATATTTTTTATGCCGGCAAGATAGGAACAATGAAGCCTAATCAGTCGCTTTTCGATGGGCGCTTTGATATAATCAGGCCTTTGTCCTATATTGAGAAACATGAGATTAACAGTTTTGCAGATGTCTGTGATCTGCCGGAATTTGTTAATACATGTCCAAGTGCCGGTTACACTAAAAGGCAGGATATTGCAGATATGCTTGAAAGGATGTACCGGCAGAATCAACATATTAAAGGGAATATATTCAGGGCAATGGGTAACGTCGCCGCTGATTATCTTTTAGAGATGTCATGATGATTGATATGCAGAATCAGCCGGATTTTCGAAATATCCCCATTGATAAAGTCGGCATTAAGGGGCTTAAACACCCGGTGATTGTCCGGGATAAAGCAAACGGCTCCCAGTCCACGGTTGCTGACGTCAATATGTATGTGGATTTGCCCCATCAATGCAAGGGCACCCACATGAGCCGTTTTGTGGAATTGCTGCACACCGTCAATACACCGGTGTCACTTGATTCTCTGACCAGCATTCTCGACGATATGAAGGCCTCTCTTGGGGCAAAGTCTGCACATATTGAAATATCTTTTCCCTATTTTATCGAAAAAACATCTCCTTGCACCCAATCCAAGGGGCTGATGGACTATAATTGCACCATCGTTGGCTCTTCCAATGACGGCAAAAAAGCAGACATGGTTTTAAAAGTTGCGGTGCCTGTTACTTCGGTATGCCCCTGCTCCAAGGAAATTTCAGAATATGGTGCCCACAATCAAAGGGGAGAGGTTCTTGTTGCAGCCCGATTTCATAAATTTATCTGGATTGAAGAGGTTGTCGATCTGGTTGAACAGGCTGCATCCTGCGATATTTATTCCGTGTTGAAACGTGCAGATGAAAAATATGTTACGGAAAAAGCGTACGATAATCCAAAATTTGTCGAGGACATTGTAAGGGATGTGGCCAAGGAGCTGATTGAAGATTCCAACATAACCTGGTTCTCCGTAAGTGCAGAGAATTTTGAATCCATTCATAACCACAGCGCGTATGCCTATATAGAGCATTCAAGGGATTAGGGTTTTACTGGCCTTTGACACCTTTTCTTTCAGCATACGCCTGATGGCGTCATACCCGGTGCTGGTTTGATTCAACATGATCACAAAGGGGTAGAGCCGGTTATCTTGCCCACGAATAAAGCCTGCACGGCTTCTAACATCCGACAGCGTACCGGTTTTATAAAATTCATTTCCATCTCTTCTTAAAAATTTATACCAGGGCATAAATGCAATGAGAATATCCCTCATCTGGACAGGTGTTATGTGGTTGTGCCGGGCCAGGCCGGAGCCCTCAACAAATGCGATATTCTTTAACCCCAACGTTTCTTCTGCAAATTTATTCAGGACAGCCGTTCCTTTGTCAAGGGTGGCCGGCGGTCCGGATGTGCGGGCTCCCATGGTCAGCATGAGTTGGTTGGCAATAAAGTTGTTTGAAAATTTCAGTAACTTTTTAATAATGTCTGCCAGGGTAAAGGACGATGTGTATACAATACAGTCTTTATCAGCGCCTATAAATTTACCCTCCTGGATTGAGCCTGTAATTTTAACCCCGGATTTTTTTAAAAAATAGTGCATCAGTATGCCCGGATAAGTTTGGCGAAGATCATAGGACAGAAGAATCCGGCCTGTCTTTTTGGATATAGGCGTAATCTGCTGTGCCAGGATGTTTGGAAATGGGGTTTGCCTTTCAGCAGAAACATATTGCCTGCTTCGGCTGTCCCACTTCAAAAAAATTGTGTTAAAATTGGCACACAACGCTCCGTTTGTCGCGTCATAGGGATTGGTGGAGGACCCGGCGCCGGGGATTGTGATGTGGGGCGAAAAATAGGTCTGGTCCACAATAATATTTCGGATAACCGCAGATGAGATACGCTTTTTAGATACCTGTTTGAAAAGATGGCGGGAAATTTGATGTGCAAACTTGTTTATCTCCTCGGAGATAAATAAAGGATCTCCAAATCCCTTCAGGTAAAGGTCACATGTCGTTTGGTCGTAACAGGCCCATGTCTGGAAATGGAAATCCGGGCCTAACGTTCTTATTGCCGCAAGGCTGGTCAGTATTTTTAAAGTTGATGCCGGAATCAACGGTTTATCCGGATTTTTTGCATAAATCGTTTTGCCCTGATCATCGGACAGAATAATGCCCGATGTTTGGGCCCAAGCATGCGAAGATGAGGTGATGGTCAGAAAAAGACCCAAAATAGTCAGGCAAATATATAGTTGAATTTTATTTTTCATGGTTGCTTTAAAAGGGTTATTGGAAGAAAAGGAAAAAATTGTCAAAAAGTTTTTTAAGTTTAAACCGGCTGCGCAATGATTCCCACTGATCCGGAAAGCTTAGTGGGCTGAAAAAAACCCTGGCAGTATAAGGAAATCCTCTGGTTTTATCATCATACGGCGAAATAACTAGGGTGATAGGCATTTGGACACAGCCTTCATAACTGATAATTGTGTCATAATTCAAGGTTTTTACCGATTTTAATCCCTTTTGCTCTAATAATTGAATAAAGGCATTTTGTTTTACTTTGGCTTCAATGGTCTGGGCCGCTTCCTGGGGAAGGGCCGGAATAATGCCGGATATGGGAAAAGAAGAAAAATTTGCCGCCCTGAACTCCTCATGTGCCGGCACCATTGTCAGTTTTCCGTCGGTGATCCGCTGACTGGAGCTTTTAAGGTCGAATCTAATGTAATAGGTGGAGATTTCGTTAAGATGGCCGGCTGCCAAAGGTTTTAAGCATATTAGAACCAGAAGCATACCTGCGGTGAACAGCCGGGTGTTTTTTTTTATAAAACAAGGTACGAATTTTGAATGGGTTCTTAAATGGGTTTTAAAATTGGATTGCATTTAGTTGTCCGTTTAAACCGTGGGTTGTCGGCTTTATTCTAACTTTAAAGTTGAAAAATCAATGTTTCTAAAGTTTAAAGCCCTAACTGACGATTATTTTCTAACATGAATACAAGATGTGAATCAATGGTTGCGCATTTGATTTTGGGCTACCGACATAACGCGGGACAGTTTGACCCGGTGATGAGAGTTTTGCATTACTTAATCTTCATGAACCGGGGGATCCGGAGAAGCCTTGTTTCAAAGGGTGTCCCGGCTTAAATCGGTAGCCTGATTTTGCAACTGCTAACTGCAGAGGGGAGAAAAGTGCCATGAAGAATTTATTGGCTTTGTCGGCATGTATAGTTGTTTTATTCGTATGGGGTTGTAATAATATTAATTCTTCGAACGGAGGGCCAGGAGGCGTTCTGGATTCTTCTGCAGACAACATGGTGAATCAAAAAGTTGTCACGTTTCAGGTGACGGGCAAGGGGCTTGAGCCTGAAAATGCATTAACAAAAGGGGAAGCAATACTCATGGCCGAGCGTGCTGCTGTTGCTGATGGATATCGGCAGCTGGTTGAAAAAGTACGCGGCGTTTATGTGGATGCTTACATGAAAGCGGGTAGGGGGGCGATAAGCCAGGATACAATCCAGGTACATACGCAATCCTGGTTACGCGGAACTGAAGTGATGGAGATTACCCAGGCGGAGTATGGTATCACTGAGGCCCGGTTAAGATTGAGAATTAATTTTTCAAAAGAAGGTATGGTTTGGTGGCCTGTGGGTATTGCCGATAATGGATGATGGTTCAATATCTGACACAAAACGTTTGTTCAATTCAACTGAATATTAACAGGGGGCCTCATGGGAACTTTCCCTTTGACATCGACATTCCCAGGCAGGATGGTGTTTGTTCTGATGCCTTTGTATGTAATCCTTTTCTATTATGCCAATATTGCAAATGGTGCTTATCAAACATTGAAGTTAGATCCGGAAACGTATTCAATTATCGAGCTTGAGGGGATACTTGGAGACTACCGGACCCAGATGGACGTTTTGAATGAACAAATTCATGATACTCGCAAAGATCGTGATTGGCTAATCGTCAAAATAAATCGCATATCTGATTCCGGAAGAAGCATTCCAAAGTTACTTCATGACTCTGTTGAATTGAAAGAGAGAAAAATTTTTCAGCTTGAGGCGCAAAAAAAACATCTTTCCGCAACCGTTGAAAAATATCGGAAAATTCATGACATAAAAAAAGCCTGGGAAAAGAAGACAACACAAATTTCGGTTTCGTCCATACCGGGTATGAAAGATAGTGTAAAAAAATCCGGCAAATCCCATGTATCGGCAACCCCTCCAGGCATAGCAGAGGCCGTTAAAAAGGCTGGCCTTGGAGACTGGGTGGATGTTATGACCGCAGATGGCAGCTGCGCAAAGATTAACAATACCCTGCCGATCCTCTTTTCTTCCGGCAGCGCGGCCCTGGCCAAGGAGTACAAATCCTTTTTAAAGAAACTATCGATGTTTCTTAAACCCTATGATGTTAAAGTTTATGTCAACGGATATGCAGACCCGGACCCCATCCATACCCCAAAATATCCATCCAATCTGGAGTTAGGTGCATCCCGGGCCGCAAATGTTGTTCATGAAATGGTGAAAAACGGTTTGAAACCGGATATTTTTAAAATCGGTTCAACAGGAGAGTATCGGTTTGCAGCCAAAATGCAGTCATCAAAGAAAACTTTCCAGCGCCGGGCACAACTCACGGTTGTTTTCAGTGGTTAGGGATGTGAGAAAATAAATTTTCCAATTTACAGGTTTTTCTCTTCGTATTAACTTCGTTAAGACTCAGGACGCATATTTCAATCTGCTCCATGAGCCGCGCTTTGAATACGCACGAATAAAAATTTGGCGCAAAATCTATAGCATTTATTTTTACCGTATCCCTAT
>Ga0193963_1000276_pt1 | contig 26863 bp, 27 predicted proteins | sample FB_6_MG_FD_140359 | JGI IMG/M metagenome (GOLD analysis project Ga0193963, IMG submission 140359) | Microbial mat bacterial communities from the Broadkill River, Lewes, Delaware, United States - FB_6_MG | ecosystem: Environmental > Aquatic > Freshwater > River > Microbial mats | place: USA...
AAAGGGGAGGATGGATTAACAAGAGTAGCTTGTGAAAAACTCAAATCCTGTAGGTCTAGCTTCATCTGGGTGTACTTGTGATGCAAACATATATTGTCTATATGTTGTGATAAACTCAGCAGACATAACTGGTCTAAGGAATTCAAAATCTTCACGAAGTCCCAAAAGAGACTCTCTAAGAGTTCTAGGCATTTGAGGGATATTTTTGTCTTTAATCTCATCAATTGTAAGCTCAAACAAATCAATATCCATAGGTCCTACTGGAACATCTTGGTTTTTAATTCCATCAATTCCTGCCAACATCAATACAGAAAAACATAGGTAAGGGCAAGAGCTTGAGTCAGGGAAACGAGTCTCAATTCTTGTAGCCATCTCACCAGCACCATAAGGGATACGACAAGCAGCCGAACGGTTTTGACTAGAGTATGTCAAGATACTTGGTGCTTCAAATCCAGGTACTAATCTTTTGTAAGAGTTTGTACTAGGGTTTGTAAATGCAGATACTGCTGCTGAGTGTCTAAAGATACCACCTAAGTAGTTAAGTGCCATTTCACTTAAATTTGCATACTCACCCTCTTTGTAGAATAGGTTTTTACCATCTTTCCAGATTGATTGGTGTACATGCATACCATTACCATTATCACCATATAGAGGTTTTGGCATAAATGTAGCAGATTTACCATTTAGGTGTGCTACCATTTTTACTACATATTTATACTTTTGTACATTATCAGCAGCTTCAATCATATTGCCATATTTGATACCTATCTCACCTTGTGCCTGTGCAACTTCGTGGTGACCTAAAACTACAGTCAAACCAACTTCTTCCATAATTTGCATCATCTCAGCTCTTAAATCTACCATACTATCTGTAGGCATCGCTGGGAAATATCCACCTTTTGTACCAGGTCTGTGACCCATATTTCCATTCTCATAAGCAGTTGAGTAGTTCCACTCACCCTCTTCACTATCTACTCTATATCCTGATTGGTTGATACCTGACCAAATCTGAACATTTTCAAATATAAAGAACTCATTTTCAGGACCAAAGAATGCATCATCACCGATACCCTCTGATTCCATATATGCTAGTGTCTTTTTTGCTATACTTCTAGGACATCTCTCATATAGGTCATTTTTGTATATATCATAAACATCACAGATAACTATAACTGTACTATCGGCTGTAAATGGGTCAAGAAACGCTGTAGGAACATCTGGTTTAAGAAGCATATCTGACTTGTTAATTGGTTGCCAATTCTCAATTGAACTACCATCAAATGGAAGACCAGCTTCTAACATCTCAACAGTTACTGCACTCATTCTATAACTAATATGGTGCCAAGCCCCTTTAACATCTGTGAATCTAAAATCTACAAACTCTACCTCATTCTCTTCACAAAAAGCAAAAAACTCTTTTACATCATTAACAAATTTACCCATAAAAAATACTCCTAAAATTAATTTAATCCATATATTATAGCGATTAAAAAATTATTATCATAATATTTTGTGCCTAAAATTTAACCAATTGGCTATCTCTTTGTTTAAATGTAACAACTTTTCTATATCCTACGCTTTTTGCCAATGAAGATGTCTGCTCATATCCAAAACCAACTTGGGCTACTTCATGAGCATCTGAGGAGAATGTAATAGGAATATCTAAACTATAAGCCTCTTCAAGTAGCTCTCGTGATGGGTATATCTCTCCTATTGGTTTGCGAAGTCCTGCACTATTGAGTTCTATTACCATATTGGAGTTTTTTATAGCTTTAAGCGCTTTTTGGGCTACTAATCTAATATCTTGTTTGGGCATAAATTTAAATACCTTGATTAAATCTAAATGCCCTACAATATCAAACAATCCACTCTGAGCCATTGCTTCAATAGCCTCAAAGTAGTCTTGCCATACCTCATCAACTCCACGACTCTCCCATCCTCCGATAAATTCAGGATTATCAAATCCCCACTTATCTATAAAATGCACAGAGCCTATTAGATAATCCACTTTAGCCGATATTACTCTTTTGTCTATATGGAGGGGTAGATAATCGACCTCATAGCCTAGAAGTATCTCTATATCATCTTTATATCTATCTTTGAGTGATAGTATCTCATTATGGTAACTATCCATATCATCAAAAGATAGACGATAATGCTCATCAAAATCCATAGGAGCATGTTCACTAAATCCATAAATATCTATACCTAGCTCTATAGCTCTTTGTATATACTCATCTGTTGTGCCGTTGGCGTGATTACATCTTGAAGTGTGGTTGTGTAAATCTATTCGCATACTCTTCCTTGTTGTAAGTTATCTACTTTAATTTGTAATGCTCTGTATCTTTTGACTCTTCTTCTTTACCATAGACATTAAAGCCATCTTTAGTCTCTATATCTTCTGACTCTCCTACTCTAGCATAGATATCAAAGGGGTCTTTAATCTCTAAATCTTGTGACCCTTCTGTTTTACTATAGAGATTAAAGGCATCTTCAATCTCTATATCTTGAATTTTCTCTCTATGAAATTTGGATGATATATCAATCATAGATGAGATGTTTATCTCTTCTCGTAGTAAATGTTGAAAATCAGTAACAGCAAGAGGTCTTGAGAAGTAGTAACCTTGAACAATATCACAACCATAAGATTTGAGTAAATCATAAGTCTGCTTATCCTCTATCCCACCTACTAGAACCTTAAGGTCAAAATTATGCCCTAGTGCTACTATAGCTTTTACTATCTTTTGATGCTCTATATTGGTGACTAAATCTGTTACAAACATTCTATCAATTTGAATAGAGTTAATAGGTAGAGTTTTGAGGTATCCAAATGATGATTGTCCCTTACCAAAGTTATCAAGCCCCAAAGATACACCTAGCTTTTTGAGTGACATAAACTCTCTTCGTGCTATACCTGCATTTGTCATAGCAATATTTTCTGTTATCTCTAGCTTAATAAACTCTGGATGAATTTGATTTTTATAGAGTTCTGATTTGATAAAACTAACCAAATCTCCTGTCTCAATCTCTCTAAGTGTTATATTGATAGATACTTTTATTGGTGGGAAGTTATATATCTCCCATTTCTTCTGCTGTTTGATGATTTGAGTTATTACAAACTCACCCAACTTAATAATAAGACCTGTCTTTTTGGCTATAGGTATAAACTCTATTGGTGATATGAAGCCACGAGTAGGATGGTTCCATCTCACCAACGCCTCTGCTTCGATAATGACACCTGTTTTTATATCAAAAAGTGGCTGATAGTAGAGTTCAAACTGCTTCTCATCTATAGCTACTTTCATCTCATTGTAGAGTTTGAACTCATCTGACTTGGTATAATCAGTAGGTATGTTTTTGTCTATATAAATCATACACTTACCTTGCTCTTTGGCTTTGAGTAGAGCCTTATAGGTATTATCAAGAAGCATAGTAGAGCCATTACCATAAAAAGGGAAGAAATTTGCACCTATAGAGAAGCTAATATCCATAGGTATAGATTGAGCGTCCATAATAGCCTTAATATCATTTTTTATCTTATGTGCTAACCCCTCTATATATTCATCTACATCAATATCGGGGATTTTTATCAAAAATGTATCAGATGATGCTGAGTATAAAACCCCCTCCACACCAACAAGAAAAGATTTGAGATGCTCTACTATCTTTTTGATAAATAAATCAGTTGTAATCTGCCCTAGAGAGCCTTTTAGCTTATAAAAATCATCAATACTAATGAGTACAAGTGCAAATTTTCTATTGAGAAGTATCATCTCATTAATATCAAAAATGGCTTGATTTTGGTTTGGAATATCTAGTAAAAAGTCTTGACGATTTAGCTCTGTAGGAGTTAGCTCTTTGCTTTTGTCATACATCATTATAGATGTATATGTGCTTTTTTTTAATCTAAAGGAGTTAAAAAATATCTCTACAGGCACTCTATCACTAGAGGTCAATAGTCTTGCATTTACATCTGAGAATATATTTGTATTACTATTATCTTTAGTTTGATGGTTTTTATGATTTTCAATAAGATGTTTCATGCTAATTGATTGATTATTTTCAAGTAAAAATAGCTTTTCACTACTCATCATTTTTGAATAAGAGCCAAATAGAGTCTCTACCATATCATTAGAATATACCACATCTGTTTTATCATCAATAACAACTATCGCACTATTTGCATTTTTGAATGTCCTCTCAAATATAGATAACTGCTGTTGCAAAACTCTTTTTGAGATGTACAGATAAAGAGCCAAAACGACCAGTAGAGATGATATAGAGACTACTACAAACATATAAAATTTCCTTATAACAAAAATAATTTGATAGTTTAGCAAAATTATCTTCAAATTTACTTTTAGCACAAATAGGATAAAATCTACCTAATTATAAACCAAATAGATTTTAGGAATAGTATGACAAATCAAAATAGAGTAGAACTTTTAGCACCAGCTGGTAATTTAGAAAAACTCAAAATAGCTCTAAACTATGGAGCAGACGCAGTATATGGAGGTACAAGTACATTTTCATTGCGTATTCGTTCAGGCAAAGAGTTTGATATAGACTCGTATGCACAGGGTATAGAGTACGCACACGCTAGAGGCAAAAAGGTCTATTCTACTGTAAACTCTTTCCCTTTTAACTCCCAAATCAAACTCTATGAGAACCACATAGCCAAAATCGCCGAGCTAAAACCAGATGCGTTGATTGTATCCTCAGCAGGAGTGGTCAAACTAGCTCACAAGATAGCACCTAATATTCCTATCCATCTCTCTACACAAGCCAATGTAATGAACGCCCTTGATGCCGAGGTCTATTATGATTTGGGAGTGAAGAGAATTATCGTAGCAAGAGAGATAAGCCTCAAAGATTGTGAAGCTATAAAACATCATATCCCAGATTTGGAGTTAGAGGTATTTGTGCATGGCTCGATGTGTTTTGCATATAGTGGCAGATGTCTTATCTCTGCTTTACAGACAGGACGCGTACCAAACAGAGGAAGCTGTGCGAATGATTGCCGTTTCCCTTATGATATTTACGCTCACAACAAAGAGAGTGGCACGACTTTTAAGCTAGAAGAGGAGAGCGAAGTAGGTACATATATTATGAATGCCAAAGATATGAATATGGCTTCACATATAGATGAGATACTAAACTCAGGAGTGATAGACTCTCTCAAAATAGAGGGACGAACCAAATCACCATACTACGCAGGAGTAGTTACCAAAGCTTATAGACACGCTATAGATGACTACTATGTGGGAGATTTCGACTCCTCACGATACCAAGCAGAGCTTAACACCACACAAAATAGAGGATTTAGTGATGCCTATCTTACAAGTCGTCCATTTGAGAGAAATGATAATGAGTCACACGACTTCTCTATACAGTATGGCACACACCAAGTAGCAGGACTGGTCAATGAAGATGGCAAAACATGGAAATGCAAAGACAAAACTTGTATAGGTGATAGTGTAGAGATAGTATTACCTATAGGAGCGAGTGTAGAGACTATAGATAATGATATAGGCAAGATAGAAAAAGTAGATAACCAATATATACTAAGCTTCAAAAAACTAACCACAAAAGAGAACAGAGAGTTAGAGTGCGTACATAGTGGAAACCTAAATGATATTCTACTCCCCATAGAGCTACCTAGCTATACGATACTTAGAAGAGAGATAGCACAAGCTCTACAAAACAAAGGATTGAGTGAGAGTTCTACTCCTTTGGGGGGTTAATTTTAGTAGCAGTCACAAAGATATAATCTTTGCCTGTGATTGTGACTCTATATTTGTGCTGAGTTAGATATTTTTTGCAAAAGATTATATCACTATATAGTAGAGACATCTCACTCATAGCGTAGTTGGAGGCTTTTGCTCCATATATCATCTCTCCATCTATCCACCTACTATTTGGAAATCCCAAGATTATCGCTGAGTCCTTTTTGAGATAGTTTTGTACTAGTGACATAAAAAATGGCTTGAAGTTTATAGATGGGCTTTGTAGTGTACCTATGCTGATTAGTAAATCAAATCTACCTAAGCCTAACGACTCTAAATCATTTATATCGGCTTGATAAAATTTGATATTTGTGTAGTGTTTAAATCTATCTTTGGCGTACTCTATGGCTGTTTTGGAGTGGTCTATTCCTACTAGATTTAGTATATCAAAATCACTAGGAGATATGCTATTTTTGAGAGTATCAAACTCATCTGCTCTATTTATACCTAAGTCTAATATATCTATTCGTTTTAATACTTTGACATTGGTTAGGGCTTGGGTGTAGTAGTATAAAAACGATGGCTCTTCCATCTTGTTTATATGCCAAAAGTCTGAATTTAAACCATACTTTTCATCTTTATCTGTTGTGTTTAGGTGAAAAGAGTTATTAGTATTTAATTTTTTAAAAGATAGTGTGATAAATGGGTAGTCTGACTCTTTGGGAGTAAGCATTTTACATTTGAGGATTTGGGCTAAATCTATCCATGATTTGTATCCTCTATATAGATATATATCATCATCTATACAAATCTCACTCCCACCATAGCCACTACCCAAATCGGGATTGAGAATATCAAAAGATACTATATCTGATAGCTCAAGCTCTTTTTGAACTATCTCAAATATCTCTTGCATACTCTCTTTTGTAAAGTACATAGAGTATCTAATCTACACTATCCATCAAGATACCGATAATATCAGTCATTGTTAGTATCCCTTTGAGTTCATTATTATCTAGCACTAGAAGTCTCTTTATACTACTTTGTACCATCATTTTGGCTGCATATTTGACATTGAGTTGAGAAGATACAGCAAAGGCTGGGATAGAGGCTATATCATATACATTGAGTAAATCTATATCTCCATCTTCTGCTACTATACTTTGAAGTATATTTTTGAAAGTCAAAAGACCATAAGCACCATCTGGAGTGTTTTTATCTACAATCACAGAACGAACTTTACTAGACTTCATAATACTAATAGCCTCTCTAACTGTAGCCATTGGTGATACTATTATCAACTTATCTTTTTGTGTCATTACTTTTTCTACTAACATTTTTGCTCCTTTTATATCATTGATTTGATGTCGTGTTCAAACTTGTGTAACTCTTTGGTATCCAATCCTGCTACATGGCTTAAAGGTATTGTAAATGCCAATCCACTGTTTTCGTGATTATCCAAGTCAAACTCTGTACGCAAAACTTTCATCACATGCATAGATAGTTTTCTAGGGAGTATAAATAACAAAACAGATACATTCGCCTCTAGTGTAAGACCAAAAAATACTTTTTTCTCCTCTAGTCCAATATTTTTGCCATGAATTATAGTCACAGAACCTGCTCCTGCCTCTTTGGCAACTGCTATAGCTCTCTCTTCATCTTTATCTTCTATCATAATAGCTAGTGCTGTAAATTTCATTTAACCCTCCTTAGTTTTCAATTTGTAAGTAGCATATATCCCATATCCCATCACTGTTAGCATAGGGAATAGTGATGCAAATGCGATAAGTCCAAACCCATCTATAAGTGGATTACGACCCTCTATATTCTCTGCTAATCCTAACCCCAATGCAGCTACAAGTGGCACAGTTACAGTCGAAGTGGTAACTCCTCCACTATCATAGGCTATAGGTACTATATATTTGGGTGCTAAGTATGTAAATATGATTACAAATATATATCCTACTATGATGTAGTAGTGTATAGGGTCACCTGCTACTATCCTGTATGAGCCTAGAGATATACCAATAGCCACACCCACGGCTACTACTGTTCTTAGTACATTTTGCTTGATAGTCCCCTCGCTTATCTCTTCTGCTTTTATAGCAATAGCTAGTAGAGCTGGTTCTGCCATGGTAGTAGAGAAGCCTATCAAAAATGCAAAGAGATATATAAGAGCGTTATTACCCATCTGTGTTAGCTGAAATGCGATAGTCTCACCTATAGGAAATAGTCCCATCTCTAGTCCCACAATAAAGGCATAGAGTCCAAAAATCACCATAATAATACCTGTGATTATCTTGTGGAGATGAGCTACTGGTTTGCGTATGATTATATATTGGAAGAAAAATATAACTATCAATATAGGTGCTACATCTTTGATAACACCCAAAAGCTCCATAATAGTATCAACTATCGAAAATGAGTATTGATGAACTACAGCTTTTGTACCCTCTATCACCTCTGGGATGATAACAGTAGATGATGATGTATCTCCTATACTATATACGATAATACCATAGAGCTGTACAAATATCATAGGAGTAAGTGAAGCAAAAGCGATAAGACCAAATCCATCTATAGCAGGATTTCGTCCTTTGATACTAGAAGCTAGTCCTATACCCAACGCAGCCACAAGTGGCACAGTCACGGTAGAAGTGGTAACTCCTCCACTATCATAGGCTAACCCTATAATCTCAACAGGAGCAAAAAAGGTGACAACAACAACTAGTATATATCCACTAATGATATAGTAAGAGATAGGATGCCCTAGTAATATACGAAGCGTACCTAATGCAATAGCAAACCCCACAGATAGTGCTACAGTCATTCTTAGCCAAAAGGCATCTACTAATCCATGAGATATGACAGAAGCCTTATCAGCGATAGCTATAAGGGCTGGTTCTGCTACTGTAGTAGAGAAACCGATAGTAAATGCAAAAGTGAGTAGCCAAAATACAGAGCCCTTTTTGGCGAAGTCTATAGCCAATCCCTCTCCGATAGGAAAGATACCAAGCTCTAACCCTCTGATAAAAAGAGCCAATCCAATAGCCACGATAGTAAGACCGATAACTATAGATAGGAGATTATCAGGAATAGCTCGTATAATAAGCCCTTGAAACAAGGCAACAACAATGATAATAGGAAGTAGGTCTTTAAAGGAGTTCTTTAAATCACCTGCGAATATTTTTAAACTTTCTTTCATGGTCGCTATTATATCTTTATAAAATTAGTCTATGCCTTGGTTTAGTCTATTTTTTTGCTCAAATCTCTCTCTACTACTTCATTATCTCTAACTGTTACCTCTGTAGCTACTCTTATACTCACAGCCTCATCATATCCACACTGCTCTTTACATGGAACTGTTCCAACTAGATAGTAGCTACCTGATGGCACACCATAAAATGCAAATAGTCCATCTTTGTTTGATGATGTAAACTTAAGATAGTTAAATAGTCTCTTATCAGCTTTCTGCATCTTTTTTCTACTTAGATAGCTCTGCTTGTACCACTGTTTGGAGTATGATGTTATAGGGTTTAGATATAGTCTTGTATTTTTACCCAAAATAGCCTGTTCATACGCATCTACTAGATATACTTTTCCTTTGATTGTAGCTTTTCCTTTTTTTGCTAAATAGTGATACTCTGATTGTGGGAATGGTATCCTTTTGATTGGTGCTTCACTACTCTTTTCATCTATACTATTATCATTATCTTGGGTATCATCTACATTTGTACTATCAGCCCATGAGTTTTTATCTTTTTTTGTTTTTGTATCGCTAGGAGTGATTGCCAAATCATTTGGTACACACCCTGTATATAGTATCAATATTGCTATAGTTATAGCTGTTTTTTTGAACATGACTAACCCTTTTTCTTGTATATAAATTTATCTAAGACACTCTTTGCTTTTTTGTCTCCTGCAAAGTATGCTTTTTGATACCAAAAAGCAGCACTATCAAGATTTTTCTTGACCACCTTACCTTTGTGATAGTGCTTTGCCAAATCAGATTGTGCCTTCACTTCGCCTTTTTGGGCAAATCGGTGTAGATTTTTTACTTTTCTCTTTTGACCCTTATGGTAAGCGATAGTATTAAATATAAACCATATTATAAAAAAGATTAAAAATAGAATAAGATATAGCTCAATATCCTCTATTGATTTTATATAATCTATTATACTCTTTATACTCTCCATATCACTTCCCTAAACAAAATTCACTAAACATCTTATCTAGTATCTCCTCACTATCGTAAGGCTTTGAGATAGATGATATATACTTTATAGCCTCTTGTAGATGATAAGAGAAAAACTCCAATTCACCATTTACTAAAGGCTCTCTAGCCTCCAAGATTGATACTTTGGCACTCTTTACAGCTTCTGTTTGCCTACTAGAGATGAGCATAAGTTCATCACCCTCTCCAATATTATCAAAAAGCTCTTTAAGTCTATCTGTCAATTTGACAAAAGAGTGTTTTGCACTCACCTCTAGCACCTCATAAGTATCTAAAATACTCTTATCAAATAGAGTTGCTAAATCAGACTTATTGAGAGCTACTAATATATGCTTATCCTCTAACCCCTCTACAAGTGAGAGTATCTTGGCATCTTCATCATCAAATGCAGATGAGTTATCAAACAAGACTACCACTACATCAGCCTCCCTAATAGATGAGATTGACCTCTCTATCCCTATCTTCTCTATAGTATCGCTAGAGTCTCTTATACCTGCTGTATCGACTAGCTTGATGATGTGTGAGCCTATTCGTATAGGCTCTTCTATCGTATCTCTAGTAGTTCCTGCTATATCGCTAACTATCGCTCTATCATAGCTTAGTAGTGCATTTAACATAGAGCTTTTGCCTACATTTGGTTTGCCTATTATAGCCACTCTAAAGCCCTCAATAAGCCCTCTTCTTCTGTGTGTAGTCTCTACTATATTATCTATTTGGTTTATGAGTGAGTCTAGTTGAGAGGTTATACTATCCATAATATCAGTAGGAATATCCTCTTGGGCATAATCTATCATCACCTCAGAGTAGGCTAGAGATTTAAGAAGAGAGTCTCTACTATCCTCAACAAACTCTCTTAACTCTCCTCTCATCTGCTTGGCTAATATCTTTACAGCATCTACACTCTTTGCCTCTATGAGCTTTGATATAGCCTCTGCTTCTGTGAGGTCAATTTTGCCATTTAGAAATGCTCTCTTTGAAAACTCTCCTGCCATAGCTAACCTAACTCCATAAGATGTGATGGTATCAACTATCTCTTGGGCTACGACTAAGCCTCCGTGACACTGAAACTCTACTATATCTTCACCTGTGAAGCTATTGGGTGAGGTAAAATATATCATAATAGCACGGTCTATTAGTTCATTTTGGGAGTTATAAAGAGATGTAAGGTGAGCATATCGTGGAGTTATATCTTGTTTGTGGGAGAGTCTTTGAGCTATATCGTAAGAGGCACTGCCACTAACTCTAATGATAGAGATAGAAGCAACACCTGTGGCTGTAGCGATAGCTACTATAGAACTACGCATAGGGGCTAGGCATCTGTTTTATTGTTGTTAAAGTCATTTATAACAACAAACTTTTTGCCCTCTTTTGCTGTTTTTACTGCTACATATTTGTTTGGAAATCTCTCACGCAACTGCTCTAGTGCAATTTGAACTAATATACCATCCAAAAATCTAGTTTTACCTTTGCCATTTTTCTCTACATTCTCAATCACTGGCTTCATATAGTTTCTTATCATATCCTGCTGTGTTGTAAGAAACTCTGCGATTTCTAGCTTGATAAATAGCTCATACTTAGCGTGTAGCCAATTGAATATCATATATGAAAGAGCATTATATCTATACCCCTCTTTACCAATAAGCAACGCAGCATCATCACCATCTATGAATATCAAAGCTGTATTATCTCTTACATCAACTTCTACTACATCTATCTCAAAACATGAGTGAGATAGAAGCTCCTTTAGTTGAGTCTCTATCATAAGAGCCAACTCATCATATACTATAGTCTCAGCTTTTGTATCCTCTTTTTTGGTTACACCTTTTTTAATTACCTCTTTTGTATCTCTCTTCTCTTTTGTATCGACATCAAAGAAGCTATCTACTATAGTGTCTTTTTTTACTTTTGGCTCTATTGGAGATTTTTCAACCTCTTTTTTGACCTCTTTTATAGGCTCTTTAGCTTCTTTTGGAGTAGAGACTACTTTAGGCTCTTCTACTCTTCTAGGCTTATACTCTCGTCTCTCTTCACTCTTTTTGCAATTAGCTACTATAATAGCACTCTTTTTAAAAAGTCCCATCACCCCTTTGGATGGATACTGTATCACCTCATACTCTAGGTTGGATATAGTACAGGATAACTCTGTTGCTGCTTTTTGATATGCCTCTTCTAGGGTAACGGCTTCAATTTTTCTCATTATTTATCCTTAGATTTTTTGTGTAGTTCTATAGCCTCTTCTTTATGCTTGGCATACATATAGTTGATATAGTACTGTTGTGCTATAGTGAATATGTTGTTTACTAGCCAATATAGGACAAGACCCGATGGGAAGTATATGAAGAATATAGTCATAAGTACAGGAAACCACTTAAATATCTTCTCTTGTAGAGGGTCTGTGAAGTTACTCGGTGTGATTTTTTGTTGGAAAAACATAGATGCACCCATAAGTATAGGAAGTACAAAATATGGGTCCATAACTGCTAAATCTTCTATCCATAGTATCCATGGAGCCCCTTGAAGCTCAACAGCATTTAGAAGCACTCTATATAGAGCAAAAAAGACAGGGATTTGGAGTAAAAGAGGCAGACATCCACCCATAGGGTTTGCACCGTGTTTCTTGTACATCTCCATCATCTGTGCATTCATCTTGGCAGGGTCGCCTTTGTACTTCTCTTTTATATCTTTCATCTTTGGTGCTAAATCTTTTAACTTCTGCATAGACATCATACCTTTGTATGATAGAGGGAAGAGTACAATCTTTACAAGTAGTGTAAATATGATAATAGCCCAACCCCAGTTACCTACATAGTCATTTATTATAAGAAGAACTTTGAAAAATGGCTTAGCCAAAAATGAGAACCAACCAAACTCAATAGCATCAGTTAGCTCTTCGTTGATAGCTTTTAATCTCTTCGCATCTTTCTCTCCGATATATCCACCGATAGTAAAGTTTTGAGACCCTTTTACAAATATTAGAGGGTCACCATTTGCCTCTTTGATTATAGATACATCTAAACCTTTATCAAAATCAAAAAAGATAGAGGCTACATATCTATCAAATGATGAAGCTATTTTGGCTTGTTTGAAGTTTTCAAACCCCTCTGCTTCACCATCTTCTATAGTGTTGATGATACCATCAGCACCCTTGATTAATGCACCTCTTACAAGCATATACATAGATGTATCAGCCATAGGTCTATGCCCTGGAGTGATGAAGTATTGCACAGGAGTTGATGTAGATACAGATACCTGATACTCACCTGTAGGCTTGAATGTAATCTCTTTGGTCACTACTACATTTGAGAGTGTTTGAGTTAGTACAAGCTTCTGCTCTGTTTGACTCAAATCAATCTGTGAAGCTCCACTATTTACATAAGGTGTCTTAAACGCCTCTTCATTTATCTTACTATCAGAAAATCTCAACTCCAATGGCTTTACTGCATTTGGACTCAACATCTTTAGGTTGTTTCCATCTTTATCTCTAAACTTACTCTCTAGTAGCTCCACTTGTGCTATGCGTCCATACTCATCTATAGTATATATAAAGTGAGCAGATACAACAGAAGCTAATCTCTTGATATGACTAACTGGTGCTACAGATGCTGTTTTGGATGCAACAGTTGGTGCTTTGATATTGGCACTAGTATCTATCTGTGGTGGAGTAGGAGTGCTATTTGTAGCTTTTGTTGCCTCACTAGATACTGTGGTAGGATTTTTTTCTATAGGTTTAGGTTGTGGTGCTGGGAAAAAATACCCATATCCTATAAATACCAAAAGTGATAGTACGAGTGCTAGAGTAAGTCGTTTTTGAAGATCTTGTTGTTCCAAAATTATACCTTTTTATGTGTTGTCCATAGTATAGTGTTATATGTGTTAAATTATGTTAATACAGAAGTTTTTTTGAGTGCGTTACGATAAGATTTACTTGTTGTTTTATATTTTTCTTCAATAATGGCTGGTTTTGCAACCAACACATAAGACCCTGATGATAATAGGTCTATATTTTCGATGAAATGTGCTCTTAATAAACGCTTCGCTCTGTTTCTATAAACTGCATTTCCAATTTTTTTACTAGCCACAAAACCTACCTTGTATTCACTACTCTTTTTATAAAATAGTACGAAGTAGGGTGTATGCCATCTCTTTGTGGAGTTGTTATATACTGAGTTAAACTCTCTAGTAGTCTTAACTCTAGTAAAATGCTTGATAGAACTAATATTATTGTCCCAAAGTGATTATACAGATAATCTTTTTCTACCTTTAGCTCTTCTTGCAGATATGATTTTTCTACCATTTTTTGTCTTCATTCTCAATCTAAATCCGTGTGTTCTTTTTCTCGGTGTACTGTGGGGTTGGTATGTTCTTTTCATAGTGAAATTTCCTTGATAGTGTTTACCTTATTTACTTAAGGTTATTTTGACGAAATACTACAATAAACCCCCTTAAAGTATGGTATAATTTCTTATGAAAAAAATAGATAATAAAATTGTACCATCACCTTGTTGGCTACTACAAGAGAATAGACTAATAGATAATATGAGAATTATCTCATATATAAAAGATAAGAGTGGTGCAAAAGTATTACTTGCACTAAAAGGATATGCACTATGGAAGAGCTTTGATATAATCAAGCCATACCTTGATGGATGCTGTGCTAGTGGGCTTCATGAGGCACTACTCGCAGATGAAGAGTTTGGCAAAGAGGTACACACATACTCCCCTGCGTTTAAAGATGAAGATATAGTCTCCATAGCACAAATCTCACACCATATAGTATTTAACTCACCCTCGCAATTTGAGAAATACTCACCAAAAGCCTTAGAGATAAATCCCAATATATCTCTAGGACTACGGATAAATCCTGAGTTTTCACAATCCCCCAAAGAGATGTATAACCCTTGTGGCTTATACTCTAGGCTAGGGACTACTCTATCCAATATAGATGAAGAAGTTATATCACAGTGTGATGGACTACACTTTCACGCTCTTTGTGAACAAGATAGCACAGCACTAGAGGGTGTACTTGAAGCCCTAGAGCAGAAATTTGGTAAATATCTACACCAAATGAAGTGGCTAAACTTCGGTGGTGGTCACCATATCACCAAAAAAGGTTATGATATAGATAGACTTATAGAGCTTATAATAAGATTTAGAGATAAGTATAATCTACAGATATATCTCGAACCTGGAGAGGCTATAGGTTGGGAGACTGGTACTCTTATCGCCACTGTGATTGATATAGTTGATAATGGTATAAAGATAGCCATACTAGATATATCATCAGAAGCCCACATGCCTGACACCATAATAATGCCCTACCGTGCTGATGTGAGAGATGCAGATGTTGCAGATAAAAAGGCATTTACATATAGATTAGCAGGTAATAGCTGTCTAGCAGGAGATATTATGGGTGATTATAGTTTTGATACTCCTCTAAAAATAGGAGATAGAGTAATCTTTGAAGACCAGATGCACTATACCATGGTAAAAGCTACCACATTTAATGGAGTCAAACTACCATCCATTGCGATAGAGAGAGTTGATGAGAGTATAGAGGTTGTTAGAGAGTTTGGATATGAGGATTTTAAGGCTAGATTGTCATAAGATTTTCTAAGGTGGGTAGAACCCACCAAATTTACGAGATAGAAGTTAAGGGTAGATTACTCCTCTCCCTTACTTCCTCTCTCCATCATAGTGTACATACCTTTTCTCACTTCATTTGCAAGTTTGAGAAGTTTTGGAGGTAGTGGTTGTCCACCATTAATCATAAGCTCCATACTCATAGTATATAACCAAATATCTCCATTTTTATCCTCAACCATACCAATTCTACAAGGCATAAACCCTATAAATTCAGGTGAGTGAGTCAAAAATATCTGAGCTATAGTCTTGGAGCAGTATGAACGAATTCTTATATATGGCTGATAGACTCCATCTTCATCTTTTTCACCTCGTGACATAAGTTTGGTATCAACCATAGCTAATCCAAACTCTTCACCAGCTTCATCCATCATCTCTATAGCATTCTGTATCGCCTCTTCTTTGGTCATTCCCTCAGGAATAATCATCTTGGCTTTACGCACCATACCTTTGGCAGGGTCACCTGTGGTAAGTACAGTATCAAACATCTTCATATATTCAGGCATAGCTCTTGGGTCAAGTTTATCTACCTGCTCCATTCGTGTACCCAAATCATACTTCACAAAACCAACAATTAATAAGGCTACAGTAATTGCACCTATAAGAGTAAGAATACTTTTCAAAAAGTTCATAATTTTTCCTTGTTACTATAAATTTAGTCAATTTATATTATAAACCTATTTGTTTAAAACAAACTTGATTATATATGATTTAATAGAGAGTTATCTTAAAAAGATAACTCTCTACTATTTAGTTGGCATCTGGTTTTGGAGTTTTGTTTGTGCTTGGTGGTAGTGTTGGATATACTACTACTGGTTTTGTACCTGTTAGAGATTTCAAGAAAGTCTCTATAGATGTAGCCTCTTTATCATTTATCTCAATTCCTAATTGAACACTTCCCATCTCTTTGATAGCCTCTTTTAGTGACCATATCTTACCATTGTGGAAATATGGAGCTGTCTCTTCTATATTACGAAGAGTTGGAGTTTTAACCATTCCATTGGCATCACCTGCAAAGTCACCAATATTAGCAAACTTATATTTACCTGCTACTTGGAAAGGTTGCATAGTTCCACCAATTCCAATACCGTTATGACAAGATGTACACCCTTTATCTATAAATGTATTTAGTCCATCTTTTTCATCATCACTCAAAGCATCGGCTCTACCTAGCATAAACTCATCAAACCTAGATGGTGTAATAAGAGTTCTCTCATAGACAGCTATAGTATCAGCTATCTTCTCAAAATCAATCTTTACATCACTACCATAAGCACTCTTAAACTCATTGACATACGCAGGAATTGATGTAATTCTGGATATAACCAACTCTTTTGGTGCTGCCATCTCTGGTGTGGCTTGAATAGGTCCTTGTGCTTGGTCTTCTAGGTGTGGACTTCTTCCATCCCAAAACTGTACAGCATTCAACACAGAGTTATATACTGTTGGTGAGTTTAGGTGATGAGGATTGGCAGTCCACTTATGTCCAATAGCAGCACTAACACCATCAACTCCACCCATTGCAAGGTTGTGACAAGTGTTACAGCTAATTAGTGAACTTTTTGATAATCTAGGGTCGAAGTAGAGTTTTTTACCTAGTTCTATCTTCTCATCACTCATTGGGTTGTTTTTGTCATCTACTAGCTTCAATATAGCACTCTTACTCATTGGTATAGGCTTCAGCCCTGCCTTTTGTGCTTTTTGCATAAGTGTAGTAGTAGCAAATGATGTCGTTGTTGTAATAGCTACTATCGCTATTAAATTGATAATTTTCATATTGTCTCCTTGGATATTTGAATAGATAATAGAGTTTTGGCTCTATTGTAATTAATTCTACAATGAAAGTATAGAGTATAGATTATTAAATACAAATTAATCTTAGGTAATAATTATTATTATCTAAAGAAATATTTAAAATAGAGTTTCATAGTGGAGTTATTTAGGGTTGTAACTATAGAAACTATAGATAAAAAAGGAGATTTTGTATTTTATGTGAGTAGAAGATAGATTAGGTACAACGATAAGCCGGGTTTTGTCGTGGGTAGTTATTTATCTAGGCGTATTGTTGCCAATACGCTCAAGCGAAGTATGAGTGCTGATTGAACAGCTCGTGAGACTTATACCATATACTTCTTGCTACAGACAGGGTTTACCTAGCTACCTATGTTACCATAAGCACTGGTAGGCTCTTACCCTACCCTTTCATTATGACTCTCTTCTTGATTAGAAGCAAAGCTCCTAATCAATTCATCTCACTAAAGCTTCACCTTACGGTGAGAGTTTATATTAATGAGCTTAGAGCTACCTACTTTCTGTTGCACTTGCCCTCAGATTACTCTGGCCATCTGTTAGATGGAGTCTTGTCTCACTTGTAGCCCGGACTTTCCTCTCGTGCGTTAGCACCAGCAACTACCTATTGTACCTAAGGTGCAATTATATCATATAAATATCAATCTATAACAACTCTAGCGTTTCTATCTTGAATTGGTCTATTATTTGGTATTTTCATAACTTTTTTGAATGTATCTCTCTGTTCTGCTGATAGAATTATACTATTTTTCATCACAAGCCATCTTACACCCTCTGTACATGGAGGAGTTGTTAATGAGCCATTAAATCTATAATAGTCTCTATTTTTTGGCAAGATAGCATCTAAATCTTCAAAGCTAATTTCATGAGAATCACCTGCATTTTGAGGTATATCTTTCCATAATTTCTCTAAAACTTTATTGCTCTCTCCTACCTCAAACATAACAGCAACTACTGCTAATTTACCATCTGCTGAAGCGTGAACTAAGTGTGCTTCTAGTGGAAAAGATTTACCTTTTATGTTATTCTCACTTGGGATATGAAAGTGAAACTGCTTTAGTTCAAATGAGATATTATCTACCTCTATAGAGCTTCCACCTTTGACATTTACTTGAATAGTATGTCCATTATTGAGTATCTGGGTTGCCTTTAGATTATAATCAAACTTAATATCAGGCAAATCAGCATCCATAAACTCTGTTAAGTTGATAGGTGATTGATTAAATCCATTTGAACATGCAGAGAACTTTTCATCTAAGCTACCCCAATGCTCTGGTGCTGTTGCACCCTCATAAGACCAAGAAGAGTGATGTTTGCTATGCTCATCACTATTTGCGTATAGACTGCTTACCAATAAACTACTAAAAAGAAGTGTTACAAGAGTTTTATTCATTATTTTTCCTTATATTTAAAATATAGATATTATATCAAAAAAGATATTAAAGCTCTAAAGAGTTTAAGTATAATTTTAAAAAATCTCTCTATAATCTACTCTTTATCACACTACAATCAAAACTCTCTATATCCTCTGTGCTACTACTATCTTCATCCAAATATCTACTTAGTGACTCTTTGTCAAATCCATCTACTATAGGGATACCATATTTAGATAATAGCTCTAATGAGTGTATCTGATTTTGTAAAATATTCAAAAATATAACTTTTGCCCCTGTAGCTTTGGCTTCTAATGCACTCTGAGTAGAGGCTGTGAGGATACAACTACTTGATTTTATAATATCTTGATACTCTTCTGGTTCGTGTAGAGTAGAGAAAATCTTGGCTAAATCATCTTCATATTTGACAAAAAAGTAGTTTCCTAATATCAACTCCATATCAAATGATTTGAAAAATGAGGAGTTATTTAATATAGTTTTATCATAATCAAAGTCGCTCAAAAATAGCACTACCCTACTCTCTTTTGGCTCTTTTTCAAAATATATAGAGTCTATGATATTGGTATCTCTATCTAGGACTATCTCTGAGATGATAGACTCACTATCTTCACTACTACTAGCAAAACGAAATACACTCTTAAACTCACTACAATATTTGACAATCCTACCATGGTCATCTTCGTTGGAGTCTATGATGATAGTATCTCCTAGTGAGGCTATAGCATCTATATCTTGGATAGTCTCAATAGTCACATACTCACTCAAACCCAACTCTCGACACGCCAAACCTGCTCTAAAATCATTTACAAGCATCAAGGAGTCTATATTTTCATCTTTTAGTTTTTTGAGTAGTGCTGTACCTCTTCTGACTCTATCAAGTCCTATCTTGTGTCCTGAATGTGCATAGTAATATAACATCTGTTTTCCTTTTAGTTTTAAGAGAAATATTGTACATTTTTTAGACTATATTATACTTAAAAGATAGAGATTAAGAGGAGATTATTTAGAGTGAACTAACTGTTCACCCTAAAATATATATATTATCTAGTAATAGCGATAGTGTTAATATCACAATCATCTGAGAGTTCAAAATCCATCGCTTTGGAGTTGTCCATAAGGATAGGAATAAAAAGCAGAGATACAAATACAGCAGCAACTGTACCAGAGATAAGAGCAACACCCAATCCACCAAATACAGGGTCACCAGCTAGTAGAGCAGACCCTAGTATAATAGCCACAGCCGTTAGAGCAATTGGTTTGGCTCTTGTAGCTGCTGCTATGGCTATGGCTCTTCTCTTTTTGATACCTTGACACTCCATTAGAGATTTGGCAAAGTCTATTAGTAGAAGTGAGTTTCTTGAACTAATTCCAATAAGGGCGATAAACCCAATCAGTGAGGTCGCTGTGAGGAAAAATGTCTCACTTGTAAACCAATTGGCAACCCAGTGACCAACGATTACACCAATGATAGACAAAAATGAACCTAATAATACTATACCACTAATAGCAAAGCTCTTGTAGTAGATAACTAATAGTAAGAATATAAGTACCAACGCAGCGATAAAGGCAGCACCTAAGTCTCTAAATGTATCTAGTGTAACTTTCATCTCACCATCCCAACGGATAAGGAACTTCTCACCTGTCTTTTTGTTTTTGAGTGTGAAGTCAAACATATATGTAGAAAAACCTGCTTTTGTTATATTGTAATCATCTGCAAACTTCTCTAACATCACATCTCTAGCCTCTAGTAGAGGATATACTTGTGATACCATATCTGTCTCTGCTATGATATTGGTCATACGAGATAAATCTTTGTGCATAATCATAGGGTTTGATTTGACCTTACGGATACTTACTACCTCGCTAAGTGGTACCATCATACCTCTCATATTCATCAGATTAAGGGATGATAGTTTACTAAGTAGCCCCTCTTTGCTAGATGTATCTAATCTCTTACTCTCTTTATCCAAAACCAAAAATATAGATATTTGGTCAGGTGAGTTTTTGGAGTTTTTATGTGCTATTACCATACCCTCAAATGCTAGATATAGGATATTATTTACCTGTTCGACACTAAGTCCACTTCTTGCTATCTTATCTTTATCAGGGATTAGCTCAAACTTATCATAAATATCATCAGCCATAATATCAATATCAACTAGCCCCTCTGTTTGTGATAAAATCTCAGCTACCCTCATAGATAGTTCTCTACTCTCAACTAGATTATCACCATGCACTTCTACAACTATAGATGCCAAAGTAGGAGGACCTGAGGGCTGTTCAATAAACTTAATATCTGTACCCTCTGTTAATTTGGTACAAGCATCTTTTATGATAGGTCTTAGGCGTTGCACCATAAGAAATGATGGCTCTTTTCTATGGTGTTTATCGGTGAGATTTACAGATATTTCAGATACATTCTCACTTCTTTTCATACTAGCCCCTTTGACAAGACCTGCATAATCTAGTGGGATACCTTGGGCTAAAAATAGCTCGACATTCATAACCTCTTTCTCTTTGGTAAGATAATCTATCACACAATCACTCACCTCTTTTGTCTGTTCTATTGATGAGCCTGTGGGTGTATCTATATAGATTGAGAATGTATTATCACTCTTTCCAGGAAGCATCTTTGCCAGTACAAGCTTGGTAGGAAACATCAAAATAGAGAGAACAAATGCCAATATAGTAAGAAAAATAACTAATCTCTTCTTAGCTTTACTATCAATAATACTATAAATAAAATTTTCAAAATTTTTCACTATTTATCTCCTGTTTTTTCATCACTATGTTCACTATCTTTATCGTGGTGGTGATGTTTGTGTTCTGGTTTACTCAATAGTCTTAGACTCAAATATGGTGTAAAGATATAAGCCACAAATAGTGAAGCTATAAGTGCTACAGGCACATTATAAGGGATAGGCTTCATAAATGACCCCATCATACCACCCACAAATGCCATAGGAACCATTGTCAATATAATAGCAAGAGTTGCAATATTAGTAGGTGCTCCAATCTCATCAGTAGCCTCTACGAGTAGCTCTCCCATCTCTTTGCTATCTGCTGTATGACTATGTAGGTGTCTATGAATATTCTCAATAACAATAATAGCAGCATCCACAAGTAGTCCCAAGGATAGCAGGAGTGCAAATAGCGTAATCCTATTCATAGTCTGCCCAGTCATCCACGCTGTAAATAGTGTCACTGCCAAAATCGCAGGAACTGTAAAGGTAACGATAAGAGACTCTCTCCAACCCAAAGCAAATACCAACATAAGGGCTATAATGATAATAGTAATAATAAGGTGGTGCATAAGCTCATTTACAGCTTCATTGGCTCTCTCACCATAGTTCCTTGTTACAACAAATCCTACCCCTAGCTTCTCAAACTCCTCTTTGTGTTCTTTGAGAATATCTACAACATCCTCAGATACAAATACGGCATTTGTCCCTGCTAGTTTGGCTACTGTCATTGTTATCTGATTTTTCTCTTGACTCATAGGAGTATCTTTGGTAGCCTTTTGTGCGTTATCACTCTCTTTGAGCAAGATTTTGGCTGTTTGGAAATTTTGTATATCTACCCCTTGAGTTACAGTAGCTACATCTCGTAGATATATAGGTGAACCCATATATTGAGCTACAATCACACTCCCAACATCATCTACACTCTCAATAGCATTCTTGACACCAAATATTACAAGCGTATTATCTACAGTTCTACCTTTGACATCAGGTACATCCACTGCTACTGATTGAACTGCTTTCATAATCTGACCTAGTGATAGATGATAAGCAGAGAGTTTACCCATATCCACTTCTATATTATATTGAGCTTTTCTAGCACCTTTGAGAGTGGTTTTGGCTACATTATCTATAGCGTTTATCTTCTGTTGTACCTTTCTTACCATATTAAAGAGAGTCACATCATCTACACTACTTCCGAGCTTTTGATAAAATGCCACCGTTACGATAGGAATATCTATATCTATATCAAAAGGTTTGATAAGTGGTTGCATCACACCTTTTGGCATAGAGTCCATATTTTGCATAACTTTATCATATAGTTTGAGGTTTGAATCTTCTCTATTCTCACCAATATAGTACATAACATTTACTATACCAACATTGTCCATAGCCATACCATAGACATGCTCAATACCACGCACCTCTCTTAGCTTTCGCTCTAGTGGTTTGACTATGATATTCTCTATCTCTTCAGGAGTAGCCCCAGGCATTACAGCCACAACGGCCCCACCTGATATAGCGATTTGAGGGTCTTCCTCTCTAGGCATTGTACTAAGAGCCATATACCCCACCAAAAGTAACATCGCACCCAAAACGACAGTCAAAGGATTTCGTAAAAATCCCTTTGCAAGACTCCCTGCAACATTTATAATCTCATACTCTCTTTTAGTTTCCATCTCTAACCTACTTAATTATGATTTTGGCATACATACCAGGATATACTGAAATATCTTTATGCTCAAAACTAATCTTAATTTTAAACTTATGTGTCATAGGATTAGAACTAGGTATAATTGAGACTATCTCTCCAGATGTCACAAATCCAATTGATGGAATCTCTACAGATACCTTTTTATTTAGATGGATATATTTTAGTTGTGTCTCTGAAATCTCTGATATAATCTTTAGTTTGCTCAAATCAGTAAGCACAACAGCAGGCATACCAGGCATAGCCATCTCACCCTCATTTATCTTCTTAGCCACAATAACTCCATCATTTGGAGCGATAATTTTGAGATAGTTATATTGATTTAGAAGCTCATCTTTTTTGGCTAGTGCTTGTTTGACTTGCTCTTGTGAAATTCTTACCATATCTTTGAGGTTTTTCTCTGCTAGTTGCAACATCTCTAGCTCATACTTAGATACCATATTCTTTTGATATAGTCTCTCATGTCTAGCTAGGTTTACTATTACATTGTTGTATTGATTTTTGTTCATCTGTAGAGATATACGAGCTTGTGATATAGCCAAATCTACTTGTCTCTCAGAAGACTCTATCTCTTTTGAATCTATCTCATAGATAAGTTGCCCTTTTTTGACAATATCACCCTCAGAGACAGCCATATTTTTGACATACCCCATATATCTACTTGTGAGCATCTTTTGGTTATCAGATATAATCGACCCACTCAACTGTACCTCTATTGCGTTTATTGATGTTACCAATAGTGGTAGTAATACCAACTTCATTATTCTACTTCTCATATATTTCCTCCTGTGTTTAAAATACTGTTTAGTTCAAATATCTTTGTGTTTCGCTCATTTTTGGCAGTTAGTAGTTTTAGTAGTACCTCTAACTCCTTAGACTGCTTTACCAAAACATCTGAAATTGATGCTATCCCCTCTTTGTATCGTGATTGGTAATTCTCATACACCTTTTTGGCAAAATATAGCTGTTTTTTGTAGCTCTTTATATCAGCATTTTTGCTCAATATCTCTGTCTCTAGCTTCTTGACTTGTAGATTGATACCTGACTTTGCAAGTCTCACTTGGTCTTGCATTTTGAGATGATTTACTTTGGCTTTTTCTAAGTTTGCTCTATCTATACCACCATTGAAGATATTCCAAGTTAATTGGATACCTACTGTATATGAGTCCTTTTTGGTAAACTCATTCCATAGTTGATTATCAGCACTACCATACTCACCAAATGCCCCTATAGTAGGTAGATAGTTTGACTTCTCTACATTAATCGCCATCTTAGTAATCTTAAGCCCCAAAAGAGCCTTTTGAATATCTATATTATCTCTAGCTATCTCTGTATGGTCTATAAAAGGCAGTGGTGCCATATCATTTACTCTCTTGATAGATTTTACCTCTGTATTTAGAAGAAATGAGAGAAACTGATAGGCTAGATTTTTATTGAGTTTAGCTTGATTATACATACTTCTAGCTTCTGATTTACGAGCTTGAACTTCAAGAAGGTCTATATTTTGTGTATATCCCTCTTTGCCCATACTCTTTACTATCTTCTCTAGTTTATCTATATTTTTGATAACCTTAGAGAGATTATATATATAGTTCTCCACCAAAGATATATCATAAAATGCCTTCTTGGTCTGAAATATCTTCTCATTTCTAAGTTTGGCTGTATCCCATTGGCTCATATTATACAAAGCATCTGTAATGCGTCCATACTCTGTAAGCTTACCACCTGTATAGATAGGTAACATATAAGTAAGCTTCGTTTGGAAGTGGTTCATAGGAGATGGGAAGTTCAAATCATTTGGTTGAGTAGATAATAATCCACTCATATCAGATGGTGCAACTCCCTGAGATGCTCCATAAATAGCACTACCTAATGGAGTCAAAAACTCACTAAACCCAAAATCACCAAACGAGGCCTCTCGACTTTTAAGTTTAAACCCAAAAACATTCCCTGAATCATTTGAGCGAAGTGCTGAGATAGATAAATCTAATTTACCATAATTGTTACCCTTTGCTGCAACTGCATCATAAGCTTTCATCTGCTCATTAAACCGAGAAACCTTAAGCTCTAAGTTGTTGTGTTCTAAAATATGCACAGCTCTTTTTAGATTAAGATTAGTCAAACCTGCACACAGTGGCAAGGCTAGAAGTAAAACTAGGTATTTCTTCATAAGATACTCTCCCTTTTTTTATAGCATATATTATACTTAAAAATAATAATATTTGACTATGAATTTGGGGTGATTATACATCATATAAGCTTAGATAATGATTAGGTGAAGTTTTGGTTATATCCTGTCTTGTTATATATAGTCTATGTTATAATTCAGATAAAACATCTTCAACCATTTTATTAGAAATTCTATATCCATTAGATATAGCTTTATTCAAAAACTCTCTAGCCTGAGACTTACTCAAAAAACCTTTTTTTGCATTTAAATATACTACACCCAAAAGACCAATAACCTTAATACCCATATTTTTAGCAATTTTTCTCCCCTTTTTTTCATCTATAATAATAGCTAAGTTCATCTCTTGTGCTAAAGCAATCGCTTCAGATTCTCCAATATCTAGTATCATCTGTAGTGAGTTAAAAAGCTCACTATTTTTTGGCTTTATTACTTTGATAAATAGTGGCAATATAATGGAGTATTTGAAGCTTATCTCTTCTAATACACTAGGAGTAATATATATCTCTTCAAATAAATTTTCTAATAAATCTAATCTATCTAAATCAAAAAGAATAATAAGAGCTGTACTATCTGATACAATCATAAGAGGCTATCCAACTCTTTTAACTCCTCTTTAAAGTCATAATCTATAATATCCACACCACTAATTGATAACATCTTCATAGCCTCTTTTTTGGATAGATTCAAAGCATTAGATAGTTGTCCAAGACTTATTAGAGATTTTTTATAAGCATCTATCATCAAGGCAGTTTTGAGTCCATCACTAATAATATTATCATCAAAAGCAAAAGCGATACCTAATGGTTTGCTTCTTTTTGTAATGATTGTATATTCATGTTTCTCTAAGGCTTTTGTAAGTGTCGATGGGTTGATTTGTAAATCTTTTATTCCTAAACTCTGCATAGATAATCCTTTTATACATACTTTTGATAGTATATCACAATTTTTATAGATTTTATTCTAAGAGTTAATCTCCAATTCCACTATCAAATCCTGTACTAAGACCTATAGAATTATAACCGTTATCTTCTCCATTATCATCTGATGGTTCTCCTCTAACTAGTTTATAAATCATATATATAGCACCAATCATAGGTATAAACAGAACTAAAGCATAGTATTTTAATTTTTCAAATTTATTAAAATATATATCTTCTATAGCAATCAAAAGTATTGCTAAAAAATCTAGTAAGGATACGATTATAATAAAAATTTTCATTTTAACTCCTATATTTATTCTATTTTATAGTTTTTTTCTTAAAAAAGTTTAAATATTTTTCTCAGTCCCAAACTAAGAGACTGTGAAAGAACATTCTTAACTAAAGCTTAATAGAAAGCTACAAATATTATCATATAATTTTTTATTCTTTATAAAGATAAATTTTACTACTCTTATTGAAATAGCTCCAAATAAACA